>Ga0116229_10007955_pt1 | contig 16629 bp, 16 predicted proteins | sample S1TSphgellanicum_3_FD_87313 | JGI IMG/M metagenome (GOLD analysis project Ga0116229, IMG submission 87313) | Host-associated microbial communities from peat moss isolated from Minnesota, USA - S1T2_Fc - Sphagnum magellanicum MG | ecosystem: Host-associated > Plants > Peat moss > Unclassified...
CTTGGTGTACTAGAAGTGGATTTGAGCTTGAGGGGGAGTGTTGAGAATTCAAGCTCAACTAGTTAGGTTTCATTAGTTATTGGAGTAGGAAAGTAACTAGGTTACTTTCACAAGGTTGAATTATTTTCGTTACTTATTTTAGTTTGGTTATTTGTGGTTTGGTCTTTTAGTTAAATACCTTGGTGTTAATGGTTAAGCTCTCTTTTCTTCATTGCACAAGTTTGTGTATTTCATGTGACAAGAACCTTGGAGAGTTCTTGATGTTGTGTTTTGTGTTGTGAACATTATGTTGTAGTCTCCTTTCAATAAATGTTTATGTTTGCACTTGAGTAGATCTCCTATTTGTTAACATAGTCCACATCTAGGATCTTCTTAGTAGTCATATCCATTGCAAAATGTCCACGTACAAAGCCTTCATGGAGTTTTTGGAGTATTTTTTGAGCTTCATCTATGGTTACACATTGTTGCAATCTATTGTCCTAGCCCATTTAGTACAATATCCAACCCTACACCATGAAATGTTTTTTTGTTTGGTTAAACTCTACTTTTGGGTTGATGTTAAAATATAAGTAATTTAACCCATCTATAAATAGTCTTTTACATCTTCCAACCAAACATGATGTAAATCGAACATAATTGCATCTATAGTTTGATCAAGGACACATGTTGGTTCTATAGTGTCAAGTAGCCTAGATTAACACATCTGTTACCACATGGGTATGCCCTAACTTATGCATTAATATAAATTCATATTCCAAGAACATGGATAACCATCTAACAATACAACCTAGGACCTATGGTCCGAGGTTTAGCAAATACACTAGAGCCATATGGTCAACATAAAACACAAACTTATTACCTAATTTAAGTAATGTCTAAACTTGTGGAGTGCAAATACCATGGCTAAAGCTTTACATTCTATGGTTTTACATAGTTTTGTTTCACATTTTTCAATAGTCTAGAGGCATAAACTATAGGTTGATCGTATTTTCCTATTAAGTTTTGTGTTAGCATCAGTTATAGCTAGTAATGATGCATTTGGATGGACACAACTATGTCCCAATTAGGAAATATGAGAATAAATGCTTTTATGTACTTTTGATTTATCAACTACCAAGTTGCTTAACATTCTGGGATCCACATAAACTAATATATTTTCCTCATGAGTTTGGTAATGGGAGCCATGATAAATACAAAATTCTTGGTAAAACATCTATAAAATTAAACCATTATGTTAAATACATGAATTTATTGTGGATTATTTGGAACAAACATCTAAATATGGCTTGGATTTTCTTAAGATTTGGTAATTTACCTTCCTTGGAAACTATAATCCTAGTATCATCCCTAAAAATACCATAAATGTACATTTATTTAAATTTAAACTAATTCCAAATTCTTTGAACTTTTGAAAACATAGTTTAGGTTTAGTTAGAAAAGTGTCCATGTCACTGTACATAGTAAAATCATCCAAAGATATCTTTATGAATTTGTTTAGAGATTTTCTAAAAAATCTATTCATTACCCCCTCATAAGTGAAACATCCATTTTAAACCCCAAATGGCATAACTAGTAAGGTAAGGGCTCCCCAATCTATTAAAAAGGTTATCTTATATGTGTCCTTTGGTGTTATGGATATTTGGTGATATCCAAAATATCCATTTTGGAAAGAGTTTGCATCATGTCTTGCAATTGTGTTAATTAGTACCTCAACTATAAAAACAATGCATATGAATCTTTTTTGGTGGTTACATTTAGTTTTTTGAAGTCTACCACAAAAATCGTAAACTTGCCCTTTTTTTTTGGTACTACCATGATTAGTGACAACCACTTGTGGCTTTTTCTATGGGCTGTAAAATCTTGCTACTAATAGTTTGTTTATGTTTTATTTATCAATTGTAGCGTAGTCTGGATTAATTTTATACCTAGCTTAATGTGCAAGTGGAATAGATGTGTCCAGTTCATTACAATCTTGTGCCAACTTTGGTGGTATGCCTTTCAAGTCCTTATATGTCCAAGCAAATGCGTCCTTGTATTCCATCAATAGTTCCTTCAATAAATTCATGTTCTCTTGGGCTAATTGTGCATTAACTTTTATCATTTGTGGATTGTCCTTTGTACCCAATTTAATTTTCATGTGTTGTTTTTCTTTAGTTAAAGTCTACTTTATAATCTACAATTTTTGCATTTTGATTTTTGTTCATGGTGTTCATCTATTTGTACATGACATGGTTTGTGGTGGTAATAAGTTTCAGGATACACCTTGTTTTCAAGAGCTATTTTAGGTTATTTGTTGGCCATTAGCTTCGGAACAATTCTATGGTTGGCTACAATGTCTAATAAGGCACAAAAAGTTGATTTTTACATTCCTTTTTCATTCCAAATTGTATTAATTGTAAGTTATTGCCTCTAAGGGTAAACATATGGTATCAATAGAAAACAATTTAGGAACTCACTATCAAACATTAGATCTTCTTCTTCATTTGTGATGCCATCATAATAGTCAAAGCACAATAAGATGTGGTCTTTTCACATTGCTACCCAAATGTTTAATCATTGCTATTGTTTTGACAATACCATTCCCTTATATTGTAATCATGTTATTTCCCCAATCATGTGTTACTTTGGCATCCTTGAACCATGGTTTCCCAATAACATGGAGTAGCTAAAATCTAGAATGTTATTTAGTAAGATTATAAATGTAACTATGTATGTTATTCTATGTACATACATCTTTAGATGCTTTATCAATCCTATGGGTTTTGTTGTAGTTTGATCTTCCATTTGCAAATTGTAAGGTGCAAGTTTAGGTTTAGGTACCTTAGTTTTGAGTTGTTTAGTAACATGATGTTCATTCCTAACCCACCATCTAAGAATACATCCTCAATGATCGTTTTTCCCAATTTGCATTTGGATAACAACCATATGGTTATCATAAGTAAATGATATTGTGCCAATATCGGGTACTATAGGACTAGCTATTTTGTTTGGAATTTTTTAATTAGAGATTTGTGTTTGATCTAATTTTAGTTTCTACCATAGGTATTTCTTCAATTTAAGTGCAATCTTGAACAATTATCCAAGATTCAGTGTATAATTGGTTTCCCACATCTATTTATTGATATCATCAAATATGTCTACTACAAATATGAACTTGTTTAGAAACGTAGAAGGTACTTCTTGCAACTTGGATGGTTTTGCAAGATCTATTGAGCTTGGCATCCTTGTCCAACTAGTAATCCATTTTCCAACTATAGTGAAAGGTGCCTCCAATGATGGAGTAGTTGCTTACATCTATTGTATGGTTTCTACAATGGACTTTTTCAACTTTTTGTTTGCTTCCCATTTCGTTATGGTTTTATTCTTCCTTGGTTCTTGATCCTTAAACATTTGTTTTTCAATGGCCTTTGAATAGTTGTCACATCAACATCAACCATGTTAATTGAAGTAGTCACAACTCTTACCACTAGTAGAAAAACCCCATTTTTCAACTTGTTTTAGGCAACTAAAAGTGTCTTTTGTGACTATTTTTGATAAAAAATAGTCACAAAAGACACTTTTAGTTGCCTAAGACAAGTCGAAAAAGGGGTTTTTTTTTCCTATTTTAACTATAAATTTGATTTCCATAATTTTTTTTCCTTTACCTTTGAACATAATTCACATTTCATCAAACTTAGGACATTTGGTCAATTTGTGGCCTACTATCCCACAAATATGGCAAGGATAGTTTAATGGTCTTGGAGGTTTAGTAGCTTGTGCATTAACTTTAACAATGGTTACAATGGGTTCCTCCTTTTTATTGCTTTTGCACATCTCCACATTATGGTTTGTACGATGGTAATTTGTATAATACATGTTAGGCTTTGCAACTACCTAGTTCCTTATAGCCACCACCCATGTTCTTGATGTTTGAAGTATCGATAATGAACTCTATGTTTTAAATACAAAAAATATTTTCTTCACATAAAAGTGTAGATTCTTAATGTTGTTGAAGAATGTCCCTTTTCATCCTCCTTGTAACAATATGTAGATAAGATTATAATCTAAATCTAAACATTATTGTCAATAAATTATTGTCAAGAACGCCTCCTCCTAGATCTAGTGGTACTAGTGTGGTAGTAGCTATTGTATGTGACGGTATTCCAATGGTTAACCATACATGTACATCTACATGAAGTTTTACCACCATAGATTTCATTACTACAAAGCTAATTAATATTAATGTGGTGATGTGTGAATAAGTACCTTGCGTAATCATAATGGGTTTATATACACCATGTGTCATGAAGGAAAATTCTCTACTGGTACAATTAAAATTATGTGGTTTCCTATTAATATTGGATATCCTTTTTCATTAACATGTACATACTAATTATTCTGATTTGCAATTTTTGTGGTTGTCCCATGTACCACGTTTTTTATTGCTGCACAAAATTGAGGTATTATTTCAACTATTCCAACATGGATAGATACATTCCAATACGGTTTTGCAACATTGTCTTCAACTTGTTTGTTTCATATTCCTAGCACAAATATAATATTGTATATAATAATTATGGTTCTTGCACAATTCAGTCCAAGATGAGATGTAATCATCTTAATTTTTTCTAGAGCATAATGCAATTGTTTAATTAATCAAGGCACACTAACTTCAAAGGGGGTCTTTCACACATTTTACTTCTTTATAAGGTTAAACAGTTTCTTTGGAATTTTGTGGTTATATCAAGTCTATAATATTTCAAGGCACAACCATTGGGTTTTATCTATCTTCCATATATAAATCAGTTTGTTTTGGTTTGGAAATGATGGATCATTACATCCTTTAGGTTTTCTTCCATGAAACAAAACTACAATGATTAAATGTGGTTCAAGTTCTTGATTTGCATTTCAAACAACTTTGTTCCATACCCTTCCTCTTGGTAAAAGTATGTTTTGTCAACTTTGCTTAACTTTAAATTCATTGTTTCATAATACATTAGCACCAGTTGTTGTTATTATTCTTACATTGGGTAGGGTTGCTAGTGGAGTTCATTATTAGTTTTCATTTCCATTCGTAATTGGTACACAATGTTAGTTGAAAAAACATGTTCTTCTAGATATTCTATCTAAAATACAATTTATGGGTGCAGTCATAATCAAATGAAATAAAAAACATGTCGGGCGACTACCAAAACTTCATAAAAATTATAATTTTATTATATATATTTTGTGGTGCCACTTTAATGTCATGTTAATCATCAAATGTAGTGTTAAATGACTAATGTGAATGTTGAAGAATTCAAAATAAAAATTCAATTTTTTAATTTTTTTGGGGGTTTTGGTTGTAATAGAGGACCTTTGAACTTAAGTAATAGTTGCATAAAAAATATTCAATTTTGCAAATTACTAAACTAACGAATCTCTTTATAAAAATAATTTTGATGAGAAAAAAATTGAGATGATGTTAATTGATTATCCACACTCATAATTTGAAAGTTGTGAAATTTGAAAATTTGAAAAATTAAAAATCTATTGAACAAAAATTTTAAACTTCAAAAGTCTTTTACCACATGTAAATGGGGTGTAATGTACATGACATTGAAAATAAATTTGTAGTTTATGAAACAAAAGATTTAAAATTAAATAATTAACATATTTTCATATAATTTGAAATTAAGATTAAAAGTTTAAATGAAACACATAATTTGGTAGAATTTATACACTTTTAAATTTTTAAAAATTATTTATGAAAATTTAATTAAAAAATGGTGATGTATTGAAAAAATTATATGTATTTTTAATAACATATTGCAAAAGATTTCATCTCAAAAGTCCTTTTTATGTGAAAGTGACAATGACCACAAAAAGGATTGCAATCCTTGAGTCCTTCATTACTATTGGCTCACTTGATTATGATCACACCTTTCTGTGTATTATCGTATTATTTGTTTCACTTCTTCATTGTCCTAGCCTTCTTCCCACTCATTAGGACATTGTTATGTTGAGGTGAAAAAAATTGCCAAACATAACCTTTGTTTGTTGACCTTATTTCCAACCCTTTTTATACTTCCTCATGGACATGTAATACCTTCTCAAATCTATACAAATTACCATGTCTTTGAGATGACAAACTCATCTCTTGTATTCATTGTTACAAATTTGTAAAATAAACCCTGATTGCATTATCTCCCAATCAATGACAATCTTTTTCGAATATTAATTTGGTTGCTTCAGTATTCTACTAATAAATGTTTCACAAGGTTCCATGACTATTGCAAACAACTTTTTGTACATTATAGGTCACTCCTCTATCCTAGGTATTATTGGCATAATATATTGTACTATTTTTGGAACCTTGTGAAATTTCATTACATCATCCAACAACTATAGTTCGTCATCTATTACATCTTATACTTCATTTTACTAAATTGCAGCTTGATATAGTTGTCTTTATAGACTTTGGGTCACCATGAGATTCATGCTCATCCCCATTCCACTACTTTTTTTGGTCAATAAATTGTTGTGAATTCAAATTCTTATGATAATTTTTTTATTCAAAATTTTAATCTTAAATTAACCAATTCTGAATATGTAGAACTAGAAAAATAAATTCAACACAATAACCCTTTTATACTTTTAACAAAAATAACCAAAACCAAAAACAATATGTAGAACTTGATATTCTACCCCAAATTCATCTTAGGGATGATTGCAAAATGTAAATGTGACTGTCCTTCTTCTATTATTTTAAATTTTATTTCTATACTTTAACATATTTTCATTGAAACTATCTATTTATGTAACAACAATAAAACTATATAAAAACGATTACATATTTATATTACAATCATTTTTGTAGTGAATGAACACACAATTCAAAGCAATTTAGAATTGAATTAAAAAAAAAAAAAAACCAAGTTTCATCATCGATTTTTTTCCATCAAAATATTTGCTCTAGAATGAGCTCTTAAAAAAACTACAAGGTCAAATGATTCAAAATTAAAATTCCTCCAACGTGAATTCCTAGTTTCTTATCATAAAACACCCTCAAACTACCTTCCATTTTGTCCTAATCAGCCCAACCCCATTTGCCCTATTAGTGACAACACAATTATGCCCTTAACATTACCCCCTTGTATGTTGGATTTTATCCTTAAAAAAATTAGGACTAAACTTTTTTGAAAAGCCATTGCATCATGTTTACAAATTTGAAGTAATTCCCACTTTTTTTTGTTTCAATCAACAATTTGGACCCTACCTTAATGACTATAATTGAAAAACCAAAAAGAAAAGTTTTTACAATGGTGCAACTTGACATTTAATGATAAGGGGTTAGAAATATCAAAAGCACATGTTAGACACATTTCAAAAACAAAAATTTCATATCTATGTAGCTTTTGTAAATGTTTATAATTTTCCATATCACATATAGCTGGGGAACACAAGCCCATGTGGTGCAAGTCAATAATAAAAAGGAAAATTTTAAAATATTAATTATTTAAAATGAAATTAAACTAGGTACACCTTTTTTGGATTTTGGTGAGGTGTTTCTTAGTGGTACCACCCAAGAATAGGTTTTCCCACAATTAGAATAAATTTTTGCAAGAATAAAACACCATTAGCAACAACATCATTTTTTTTTGCAATAAAAAGAAGCAACTAGCAATATTAAAAATTAAATTTGAAAATAAAATAATTAAAAAAAACTTACCTTTTCTTTTTCAAATATCTCCTCTTCATTGAAACTTCATCATATCCAAAGAAATAAGTGCCTTTTAATTCATTGTTGGTAATATGTTACAAAACTTTATCTCACAAATCTTTGTTGATCTCATTATACCTTTAAAAAAAACATGTAAACAACAATTGAAAACTACAAACCAAAACATGAAATTGAAAACACAAACAAAAGCAGATCCAACATTAAAAGCAACAAAACAAGAATAAAAAAAGGGAAGAACTAACTTCTTGTATGAGATTGGGTCTTAATGACCCCATCACCTCCATCCCGTACTCTTCCATTTGTGTAATCCCCCCCCCCCCTATTCCAATCTTATTTGACAAGAATATTTCTTTCAAGGAAGAAAAATCAAATGTCAAGTTATCAACAATCAACTAAAGCTGGTTACGACCAATAGGTTCCATTTAGGTTTGGGATATGGGAAAAAAAACGCGAGGGCCTGGTTTATCATCATGCTAAATAGTAGGTCATTGGCAAGCAAGTTCTTTGAAAGTGGGAACAACATCATTAACAAGGTAGACAATTATGGGTCTCATAAACATTGCTCTCATAATCAAACCATCTAATCTTTTGTGGATTCTTTACCTCTTGGAGCTTGTCGAGTACATTTAAAAAAACTGTACCTTAGTTCTTGACTAAGAAAAATTATCGCAAGGGCAACTTTTATTGCAAAGAGCACCAAACTTTGGAAGTCAAAACCCTAGGCTACCTAATGTTCTTACAAACCCTCAAGCCACTAGGCTACCTAGACTTTGTACCTTTGGCCTTTATCATAGGCTACCCAAGGTTTTTATTTTAACATTCCTACACTATCCAAGCATTCTACTTTAGGTTAGGCAAGTTGGCATGTTTCATAAGTTCCCTACACTTTATTTACACCTTCCTCACGTTGCCTTTATCATGGCTTATGTAAGCTTTTTCACATTAGCCTATGATGGGCCTTCAACATAAGTTGGCCTTTCGGTATTCCATACCTGATAGGAATTCTGATGGGGTTAGGTCCATGAAAGAACAAAGCAAATTTCCACCAAGGTTGTTACACAATCCACTTTGGGCCACCCCCAGGTCCACAGCCAAGGCCCTAACGTGCCGGGCTGGGTTTGCCTAATCGGCCACTCATTGGACAAACCGCTTTTTAAACTTGCAGATTCTGCATGTTAAAATAAGCCACTCATGGGGCAACCCACATATGAAACACGAGATGCTGCATGTTAAATTAGTCGGAGTAAAATGTGTAAGAGGGACCGATTGCTTTTGAAGTCTAGGGGAAGATTTCAATGGAATAAAGTTTGCTTGGCTGTGTGGCCAAGTTCACTTGCCCTGTTTCAAGTCAATTTTGCCAAATTGTGAAGCCCACCTTAGTACCCATTTGGGTATTTTGTCAAGAGGCCTTTACCCATTTGCCAACTCCACTTTGCCAAATTGCCAAGTCCACATTACCACGTCTGCTTTCCCAAGTCCCCAACTCCACAATGTCATTTGGCTATTTTGCCAAATTGCCAAGTCCACTCACTTCACCCTGTGAACTGCCCAAATGAGTATCAAGCTGCCCAACAATTTCTGGGCTGTCTGACTGATTTTTCTTTTCCATCCTGCCAAAACCTCTGCTCCCAAAAATCAGACTGACCCTGACCCTCGCCCCCTCCACGCCCTTTCCTTCCTACTTCGTCTCTCTTCTTATTTTAATTACATTGATTTGATGGCTCTTTTGAAGCTTGAGAGGAGCCCCTTTCAAAAATTCAATCAACCCTCTTAATTATTTTTTTGAACATATTGAGAGCAAATTGAAAGTTTTCAAGTTCAAATTTCATGTTTTCTTTGTATCCATTATGAATCATCCTTACAGAAGGGAAGTCCATGCATAAATTTTTTGGATGAAATAAATTTCATTATTTTATTTCATCCATGAAGTGTAGTTCATTCACTATTTTATGCTTTGCATTAAAAGTCATCCAATTTTCGTGGATCAACATCCATAAGATATCATTTGTAAATGTTCAATGAATGAATGGATGAAATTTTGTTGATGAAATATTATAAACAAAATTTCATGGTATAAAGTTCATCCATGAAACTAGGGTTGCTAGAAGAAACATCCCTTGGCTAGGGACATATGCAGGCTCCATGGTTTTCCATAACAAGCCCAATGTCCCTATACATATTCCTTTGAAAGAAAAATAAGGGTTGTGCTAAATAGGTTTAACACATGCCAATCATGTCCAAAGCCCCCTTTTGCTAATAGCACCTCCAAGTTTCAGCTTATGATCGAAGACCTAACTTGTCAAGAAGAATTCAAAAATCAAAAAATAAATAATTAAGTCTAATAACTTGGGACTAGGAGTTTCAACAACAATTTTTTCGTAAGAAACGGCATGATTATTTAACTTTCTAGAAATTTCAAAAAAGAAGTTCCACTTGAAAAACAACACAAAAATGATACAAAGAATGAAAAAAATCATTGCTTCAAGTGCTACCGCCGTTGTGTCATTATGTCTACTGCATGCCAACTACTATGTGTGATTCCACAATGCTACAACAATATTTCCATTACTATAGAAGGTCATTTACCTTATTACAACGTTGGATCCAACCCAATTGAAGGCAAAACAAGATTATTTCGTACTACATTTCATGAAGGAAAAAAAAAACATTGTACAAAGTTTTTTTTCACATCAACACTCAAGGTCCCCTTTCCACAATCCACACATACATCAAAAGGTTCTCCTACAACCTCTTTTAACAACCCCTCTATCTTCTTATCTAACTTCTCCTCCAAAACCACATTTGATAATGAGATAGGGGGAATCCCCTTTGAGGGACTTCCACCCACCACCCCAAACCATGTCCTTTTGGACTTTCTTGCCTTCATGTCAATCTTTTCCTAAGTTAATTCAAATGAGGTTGCAAAATAATGCCACTTCACCACCTTCTAAAATCACTAAATTTAGTAGTTTCATTACTTAAGGATTTGAACAGTGATAAATGACTATCACCTACCCTTAGTAACAACAAGTTATTGAGATACCGTTTAGATCTACTAGTTCTTGGTTAACTTGCCTTCTAACACCTTCTTGTCCCATTAAAGATAGTAATAGAGGCAAAACCAGTTCTATGCACCTTGGGTGAACCCTCACCTACGTTGATACCAAATTAAAAATTTAAAAACGCAAATGTTTTACTTGCTTCAAACATTATAGATATCCTGTTGTGAGGTTAAATTGTGGTCTCAAAGTTCAAATTTATCTTTTCTAGGATTAAATGTAACCACTTTAACAAGCCTTGCTAAATAAACAGGTGGAGGTATCACACATGTTGGTGGTAACTACCATATACATTGCAACACATTTGCATGTTGTAAAGGACCCATGAACTTTAAATAATCTTGAATATATATATATGAATGTTTTCTAGATGTGTTTAAAAGTCTCTCATTACTAGATTTTTTTGAAAATTAAAAAGTTGTATTATGAAAATTAAAAGGCCCTTTGTGAAAGTAATGTTATTGAATAAAACTATTGTTTTTTGCTCAAACCAAAATTCAAAATTGAAACATGTAATGAAATTCAACTTAGATTCTATAACATCGATATTAGTTATCATGCACAACTTGCCATTAAAGTGGCACCACATAAACATATGTAAAAATAATTGTAAAAAATTGATGTGTTGACATAAATTTTGGCTCATTTGGACCTAGAAACCAACATTTCCAAATAGTTTTTAGAACTTCGAAGTGGGGGTGGAAGGTAGCTATTTTCCAATCATTTCACAGTACAATCCAATAATTCATGGCAAACCTATTGCCTTCAACTTCCAAAAATTGTTGAGCTCATATTATTGCCTTCTTACTATATAATTACTACTATCTTTTGTTTATAGCTATCATCTAGCCATCTCCATATTGTAGTAAGGTAAAAGCTATAATAATTTATATGAAGCAATACTTACTATTCTCCTTGTACCAAGAAATCAAGGCAAAACAAAACAAAAAGGAAGTGCCTTCCGTACTTCCGTAGAACACATTGTAATTATTTTTCAACATCGAATATAATCTCCTTCACCATTAGTCCTCATCCTAATCTCCAAGAAGTAACAAACACTAATGAAAGAATGAGAAACAATGATGGAATCCCCCATCACACAAGTTCCCCATCACTCATAAGCCACAAAGGCACTTCATCTCTTTTTACAAAATATGTCTTATTCTAATCTCCTTCACAAATCCTTAGTTGCCTTAGAGGTAATTCTATATTGATATTGCCATTAAGTAACATCTTCCTTAATAGTCCTTTTTTTTCCCAAGCAAATGGTAAATAAATTCCCAATGGGTGGTATGGCATGACTTCAAATAATTCCCTACTTTTGGCCATCTAAGACATTTTGTATTATATTTGTTAAACCATTTTGCAACAAATTGTTTTCAACAAGGGAATAATTGAGGAAAAACACACATTAATTTTGCACCTATGTTTTAAAAATCTTTCATTATACCATTCCCTAGCTTTTCAACTCAAATGACTCCAAGATAATTGTATTGTTGTTTTGTTTTTTACATCCCATAAATTATAAGTTACTACATAACAAAAACCCAATTATGACACATTAATTTCAACTTTTGCAATAAAATTGATTATTTGAAAAAAATGTTCCCAGAGTGATTGCCAAATATTAATGATAAAAAATTATGCAATTTTCCAAATGATTTATTGTGATTTCTTGCACCAAACACCAAGTGCTAAATAACCAGGGTAATCTTCAATATAGGAGATGCCACTATACTTTTGCAATGTATTCCAACTATTCGTGTAAGCTATTAAGATTTCACTTCAAATTCCAATTCCCTCTTTCATACCCATAAGACCGCTACCATCATTAAACATTTTTATTCATTTCAATATTCTATAAACATCAATTGTAACGCACTATAATAGCTTATTCACAAGGAAAACATTTTCGGACATACTTTATTGTTCCATACTAAAAATTTCATTACAATGGTCACCAAAACAATTATAACAAAACCAACCATGTCAATGTTACACTTCCACCCTTATATATTATTTTATGATCGGTTATAACAACTTCTATCTATTAGGCCCACTCTACACTAGGAGTCAGGGCCAATGTTCACCCCAAATCCAGCATTCCTATTGGTGCAAAAGTTGAAATCAGCCCCAAGGGCTTTACACTAGGAGTCAAGGCTGAAATAGAAAAAAACTTTTCAATCTGCCCCGAGTACTAATAAATGCTGAACTTTACGGCCTTCTCTTGGCCCCAAGGCTGAAAAAAGGATACCATCAAATTTGGGAGGCCAATTTGCAACCCTTGGGGCGAATTTGCAACCCAAAAATGCTCAAAGTTGGCCCCAAGTGTTTTTGGCCCTGATTCCTAGTGCAAAGTGGGCCTTAGTTTTCTACTGTAACTACCATAATCAATTGTCTCCAATATTTGGCATGATGAATTCGGGTAACTCTATGTTTGATGAAAACAAGCTTCAGTAATCTTCTATTTGGTAATAACACTTTGGTTATCTTTTGTTTTTGGTTATCCAATAGTTTGATAGTCTTTTGCTAAATCTGGCTAACCCCTCCTTTCCTAACATTATCCTTACTTAAATCCATCTCTTGTGAACAATATGAACTCTATCCTCATTGCTTGTTTGGCCTAGAAAATTAAATATGTATATTTATATTTCATGAACTTAATGCATGAATGTGAAGGTGCGGATGTGCTTTAATAGCTAAAAAATCAACAATTTTGAACAATACTTACATTTTGCCCCAATATCGTAGGTGATATGTGCACCCATTGCAATACCCACATTTAGGGTTCATTGTATATTTCCATAAGGGACTAGATGGAAGTTGTAATGAATGATGACAAGTTTTGTTTTGCAATTCTTTGTTTATGTTTCCTATCAATGTCCAATGTTTTAAAAATTATACATTATATAAATATTTTTACAAAATGTAACAAATACATTGCAAAATTAGTTGAATTACACCTTTAAAAAGTTCCAAAAATTTTCCCAATTTTTTATATCGAAAATGATGAAATTTCCCGAGAAAAAAAAAAACTACTAACAATATAAGGGTAGGCCACTGCGTTGATCATTAGACTATAAGAGTGGTTATCAAGTAGGTGAGGTTGTTTATGTAGGCCTATGTTAGTGGGTAGTAGGTAAGTAGGTATGTGAGGGGGGTCAAGATAATATTCGATATTCTCATTCTACCCTTGTTGGTTAGCACTTGCATTATTGATTTGGATAAGAGGAAGGTAGGTATGTAAGTGGGTAGGTGTAGATAGTTTAAAACAAGTGTGAAACCAAAAAAAAAATTTGGTAAGAAGGCAGTAGTAGAATTCTTTATGTGGGTAAGTACGCATAATCTTGTTCTTCACGGTGGTGAGGTTGTTAGTTTGTAAGGGCAAGATGGACATAGATAGGTTGACATGGTTAGAGTTGAAAGAAAAAAGTTCACAAGGGAAGGGAAGGGAAGGGCTGAGCCAAAAAAAAAGAACAAGCTCAACTTAAGGTGCATTCACACTTGATGTTAGGGATTCTAAGGTGAAGTCTCCTACCACCATGCTAGCCATTTAGGACTTAGACCTAGTTGCCATGAAAATTTTATGTAATCTAACATTCACCTAACATTGAGCTATGGCCCAATTAACATTGGGAGACACCTAGGATGCCACCTAGATTTTCATTTAATACTGACATAACATCAAGTGTGAATGCACCATTACTAAGGTAGTTAGCACAGGAACCGATGAAAAAAACTGGGCCTCTAGTCACCGTTCATCCAGATTGGTGCAATGAAGGCAACATTGCTCAATTGCGATTTTAACTTCATAGCGTGGACTGCCCAAATGAGGCAAACTGCCCACCAATCTAAAAATTTCTGGGCTATGCAATGATAGATTTATTTTTTTGGCCAAAACTTCTGCCCCAAAAATTCAGATTGGACCCTTTTTATCTTGTTTTCCACAGGGTGCATGTTCCCGCCCAACCCCCATTCTCTCTATCTCTTTGGACCTTGACAGGAGCGTTTCCAAAATTCAAACTACCCTCTGAACTTGCCAAACTTGTTAGGCCTCCTGAGACCCTCACACAACCCTTGATTTTATTCTTCAAGGAGTGTGTAAAGGGATGTCAGATTTACTATTGAAGGCCATGATGCACATGGATGTCCCTTCTCGCAATCATGATTTTTGGGATGAAATTTATTTTGTGAAAGTTAATATTTTCATCCATGAAATTTTGTTTATAAACTTTCATTTATAGAACTTCATTTATTCATCCATTGAAAATTCAAAAATGATATTTTGTGGGCATTCATCCATGTAATTTGGACTCTTAATTGAAAAAAAAGAGTAAATGAATTGCATCATGGATGTAATAAATTATGATATTTTTGGGTTGAACTTTATTTCATCCTAAGATTTTCTGAATTTTCATGGATGAACTTCCATTCCATTAGGATAACTCCAACTCCATATCATTCATAGAATAGGAGACAAAGAAAATATGAAATTTGAACTTGAAACTTTTCAAATTGCCCTCAATATGTTCAAAAATTTGATTAAAATGTAGTTTGAATTTGTGACAAGGCTCTCTCTCTCTCAAGCCTCAAAGATCCATTAAGTGAAGAAAAAATAAAGTGAGAGAAGGCACAGGGGAGGAGAGTGGGGGAAGGTGGGGCGGGGGGGGGCCAACCATGAAAAACAAATTCAGGCAGTGGGCAGCCCAGAAATTAAAAAAATTGTGGGCAGCTTGAAGCTCATTCAGGCAATTCACAGGGATGAAGTGGACTTGACAACTTGACAGTGTGGAGTTGGCAACTTCAGATTGCGGACTTGGCAGCATGTACTCGACAATTGGGTAATGGGGAATTTGCAATTTGGCAATGCAGACTTCGAAAAATAATCAAAAAGCAATGTAGACTTGGCGATTTGACAAAGTGGATTTGGGAAACACATTAAGTGAACTTGCTCAAATAGGCAAGCAAACAAAACTGTATTCCATTCGTAGCTGGGCTAGGGCCCAGTTCAACGCAAGCTCACACACTGCGATTCATAGCAAGTTATCGTACTAAAGTCGATATCCAATTTCACGCATTTGTAAATATTCTCTTATTATAGAACAGTACTTCACCAGTTGTAACTCTGTCTCATGCATCCACAAGAAACAAACTTATTTAATGCAACATGTGACCAGCCACCATTCTAGATCGCATCTCCCTCGTCTGAAGCTTTTATCGTTTGTGACAGATTGAAAGCACTTACGTCATGTCATCACTAGTTTGTATCACTTCATTGGAACAAGATAAAATTTCTGATTGGGATGATTACGTTCACGCCTACGTATGACTCACGTGAAGTGTTGTTTTTTTTTTCATTTTTGTGATGTAGCATGAGTGATGAGCATCCCACACGAGATTTAGCATGAGCGGCTTTGATCCCGCAAAAGATTTAGCTTTAATAGTGAAAGGATTTGAGGAACATATCAAACAGTAGAAAACTAGCAGAGAGTTGGTTGCACCTCCAGTTCGCCAGGAAAAAAATCACTACTCCTGAGGGGGTCAACTGCAAACAACTATTTGGCCGAATTCATCATAGTTATAGCTCATGCACATGTTGTCACCTTTGATTTTGTCAACCCAACTTGATCTCTGGATGACGTTGGGATGCCTTTTACTTTACAACTAAATTGTTTTGTATATAGTTCAAAATTGAAATCCCATATGCAACAATGATAACAAGCCAACCACGTCTCAACTCCCTTGAGTACCCTTAAGTACTCACAATTCAATACTACAAGCTTGTCACTTCTAAGTACATATTGCAATAAGTTGTTGGTGGTATGGTACATTGTTTCTAGGGTCCTAGGAATGATACATATATACATA
>Ga0116229_10007956_pt1 | contig 16627 bp, 11 predicted proteins | sample S1TSphgellanicum_3_FD_87313 | JGI IMG/M metagenome (GOLD analysis project Ga0116229, IMG submission 87313) | Host-associated microbial communities from peat moss isolated from Minnesota, USA - S1T2_Fc - Sphagnum magellanicum MG | ecosystem: Host-associated > Plants > Peat moss > Unclassified...
ATCTGGCTCATGAAGCATGGTGGGGACATTACATTTCTTTCATCATTCTGTCTTTCACTATCATTTTTGCAGTTATGCCTTTTTGGTTCATTATGTGAATTCTTGATCACAACCCATCTAGCTTTGTGAATGGGTGGCTCACTCCAATTACTGAAGCTGTGATTGCAAATCATGATCAGTGGCTTTGAATGTGAATTACTTGATACTTCAAAGCCTACATCAGAACTGTGGTAATTTTGCATGTGGAAAGAGTGCGATGCCTAAATCCACTCTCAGGTTACAATTGCAGCTCAAACTGAAACCGGAAGTGCTCATAGTATGTATGAAGAATTGGTGTAGGAAGGATGAGAGTTTCTGGAGTGGACAAACTGGGGAAGGATTTGGCTTTCTTTCTTCCTCAGCATGTGCTTTGCCAAATCTTTCCATGCTGGGTGAGGAAGAATGGGTCGGCCTGGCAGTGAGAAGCATGGAAAAAGAGAGAAAGAAAGAGAGCAGGTCTAATTGGGAACAAAGAAACAGAAGCTTGAGGATGAAGAACTGGAAGAGGAATCACCCACATTGGTAAATGGAGGTATGATCAAAAGACGAGAATGAAGTAAGATGGATTAAGTGACCCAGCACTCACCAAATGCACCATCCAATGAACACACCCAAAAACCTCTGAGACTTTTTTCTAGTGCATTTGGAGGTACACTTGCAAAGTGTAAAATATAGTGGGCCATTTCATGTGATACCCAGGGGGTACCCACCAGGTATTATTATTAATTTTCCCACTATACCTAGTACATGGGTGACTTTGGCATAAATTAAATTATTTTTTATTTTGTCAAAGTTTTTTTTTTAAATTTAGCCCTATTATCAAAAATTTAGATTGCACGAATCTAGAATCGAACCTTGAGTAGCATAGATAAGCACATTAGTTTTGAACACATTAATCACAAGGACAATAAGAGAACTTCAAAGTTGAGTTAGAATTTAATATCTAAATTTATTATATGTTGAAAAGTTCAAAAATTAAAAACTCACATGATGAATCTTAAATTTTAAAATAAATTAATTATTCAACATTTATGTGTTGAACTCACCCATGTATTATCATATTCATTCACAATTGACTTTTCATTTAGTGAAACCTTAACAACATATGTAGTAAACTCAGGGCCTACTTTCACATTATATAGAAGTGACCACTTATGTAAGTGAGTACCTAAAGGTGCAAGCGCACTTGGTGTTAGAATATAACATTAACACAATCCTAACACTAATTTAAAATTAAGTTAACATCAATCCCTTATCACTAATGTTAGCACATTTAGTTTTTGGTGTATTCACATATGGTAATTGTATTTAAAATTTTTTGAAAAGCTATCACCATCAAATATTCACACAAGACCCCATCATGATAAATGTAAGTAGCATTTTTGTTGTTCCTCTTATAGTGTTCTCTTTCACATTGGCAATGTCTTTTTTTTTTTGGCTTTTCTTATCCAACTCCATCACCAACAATTTTCACTCTTTTTTTGTTTTTGGTCAATGCTTGCAATTTTTGTTATTGTTGTCTTGCTTTCACTCCTTATGTGCGCACATGTGTGTTCATTTGACATTCCATCGCTAGTGGTCTTTTTTTTTCGTGTTCATTTGCAACTCCATTGGCACCTTATTTTCCCTTTCGGTGCTCCTCTACAACCCCATAGTCATTAGGTTTAGTTCTTTCTTTGGTTTTGGTTGTTGCTTGTGATTTTTTCTGTTATTGTTTTTGCAAGTTTTCATTCCTTATGCATGTGTTTCCTTTTTTGATGTTCATATGTAGTTTTATCGACACCTCGATGCTTGTTTGTAGTTCCATCATTGGTGGTTCTTTGATTTTCATGTTCATCTACAATTCCATTGATGCATTTCTTTCCTTCTCAATTTTCCTTTACAACTCCATAGTCATTAGTTTAGTACTTTCTTTGGTTTTGGTTGTTGCTTGTGTTTTTTTTGGGTTGTCTTTGTACATTTCCATTCCTTGTGTGTGTGCATGTGTTTTTTCCCTTGATGTTCACTTGCAGCTCCATCAACAATTTTTTCCCTTTTTTTCTCTTTTATAATTCCATTATTAGTGATATTTTCCTCTTGATGCTTGAGTTTATAGTTGCAACTCCATCAACACCTTTCTTTTTTATTTGTTTTTCTATATTCCATCATTGGTCTTCCCCCTCAGTGTTCATCTACAAGTCCATCAATGCCTTTCTTTTATTCTTTGCTCTTTTGCAATTCCATTGTAGGCAATCCTTGTGAGTCTATGACCCCATTAGTGCATTTAAAAAAAATTGTTTAGCATTTTCGTCAATGCATTCCAACATAACATTACACATAAGTTTTTTGAAACTCTAATTTTATTAATTTGTTGTGCCATGAATGAAATTCTATTTTTTTTAAAAATTTGTTGTTCCATGGATGAAATTCTAAACAAGGTTTTATTTTCAATGGGGTGCATAAGAATGTTTCAAATCATGGAATATTTGTTCAATCCTCTAATTCCTTTCTTGTCCATGGATCTACCTTCTCACAACTTAAAACCTATTATGGAATCAAACACAAAACTTCTATTAATTATAATTTGCATTCCATAATTTTTTACAATCATACAACTATCTTTTCATTCTATCACAAAAGTTAGGTTATTGGATGAAATTGAAGTTGAGCACCACATGGTCCTCTTAGTTTTTATTCATTGAATATGATGATGATAGGTTAGTAGAAAATTTCATAATGATAAAAACCACCTTGTTTAGAATTGTTAACAAATTGAAACTTCTTTTGGTGAAGTAGACTATTCAATACAGGAAAACAATCTTATAAAGATTTGGCTATTGTGTGCCATCTACAAGTTGGTTTAGGTGCAAGTTTTTTAATTTGTAATAAAAATTTTGCTATTGGAAAATCAACAATAAAATTGGTGCTACATGAATTCATTATGGTTGTGAATGTTGATTTTAAAAGGCTAAATGTTGGCCAATTGGAGCAAAGATGCAAGTTATCATGGAGGATTTTATGCATTTTTGTGGACTACCAAACATATAAGGGGCAATTGACGATACCCACATAAGAATTTGTAAACCTTTAATTCTTCATCTTGAAGATTTTTTTTTTTACCATAAGACAAAGGGATATTCAATTGTTGCACAAACTAATGTAAATAGTAAAAAAAGTTTTTTTAATGTGTTTGTGGGTTTACCAAGGAATGTAAATGACTCACAGGTGCTTCATAGGTTTAGCTTGCATGGGAATGTTCAATTTGGGCGATTGTTTGATGTAAATATAAGAATCGATGGGATCCATCCTTGTTTATTAAGTGAGACAAATATTCATTTATGAATTGCATCAAAAAGTGGGTAGCATAGCATTTTAGAATTATTATACAATAGAAAACATAAGAGAGGTCATTTTGTACTTGAAAACGCTTTAGAGATTTTGAAAAAAACATGTAAAGAACATTGATGCAAAATTTGATAGTTATGTTGCATTCTTTCAAGTTGATGTGTTTATATGTTGTTGTTTGTTGCATAATTTGTTTAGGTCCAAGGGTGGGTTGAGCAGTGATCAACTCTTTTTTGAATAATAGATCAACTAAAACCAAGCATAATCACACATGAAGAGGAATTCCACATTCCAACTACTAAAGCAAGCAATGCAACTAGTGAGACATGCAATTAATCAAACTAGTACACACATTGAAAGCTAAGAAAGGTTTGGTGAGATATTTCAAAGTGGGCTAACACAATTCTTTAATAGATAGAGAAACATATGTGAAGTTTGATGTGTCAGAATCTTGAAATCTAAAACAAGTTCGCCTTTTCAATTTCTACATCTAAATTTTTAAAAAACATATGACTATTTGTTGCATGATGTTTTTTAAAAAAATCCTTGTATGTCCTTTCTACATTTTCTAGTTCTTGGTTGTAAGTTTATGAAATTGAAATAGCCCAAATTCTTTATTGTTTCAAGGTCACCAAATTAATTTGGTATTTCAATTCCATTGCCTTTGTTGATGTTGTTATTTGTAGTTTAAATGAAGGTTATGGTCATCATTACAAGTGCCAATTTGTTTAGAGCTTGAACCATTGCATTTTGGGTGTAATTGATTGTGTCATCTTTTGCCTTGAAAATTTGAAATTATTTTTCCAACAATGTGTCTAATTGGGTTAAAGTTCATTTCTCTTCAAATGTTAAAATAGTGGCATTGATTCTAATGGATTCCACTAGCATTTTATTCCCTTCTTCATAGTTTCAACCATGTTTTTATGGGCCAAAGAATAAATCATGTTCATTTTAGTGCTTATAGTTGATTGACTAGGAATTCTTTCAATAGTTGTAGTTTTTTTGAATGCAAGTTGTTTTGTTGAAAGAATTGGCTGTGGGGGGGGTTTGTACTTGGGATGGGATCATGCAAAGGTGGCACTATGGTTGTTGATGGCTACGAAGGAATCATGTGGGCAATCATTGTTGATCGAATGGGAATTGTAGTTACAATTGTTGTTGGCCCAATGGGAATTGTAAATGCATCTATTATTTTGTGAATCAATTCAATAAAATTGTAAGCAATTTGCGATGTTGCATTGGTGTAGTTAGCAATTAGTCATCATATAATCGCATTTCCTCAGTATTGGTATGACAATTTTGTAACCCCTCTTCATTTGCAAACATTTTTGGATCATCTACATCAATGTGTTCACTTGGGGTGAAGCCATATGCCTTATGATTAGGGTGAGAGCACATTACGAAAAACACATTACCCTTTCTCACGACCCTACTAAATATTTGATATGTCGCAAAAAGGTGCATTCATATATTATTTCCAATCCAACAATGTCATAATATGTGTTGTACAATGAGCCAAAGCCTTAGATACAATTGCCCTTTCAAGTTCAATTCTTGAACACATTGAATGTGATTTGTACTTACATTTATTACACAAAAAAAACAACATATTGGTGCATCCCCACATTTATGTGGAAATACATGTATAACAATTAAGAATGTAAAGGAACTTGGAAGGGTTTTTAGGATGTTTAAAAGTAGTCAAACAATGTTCAAAAGTATTCAAAGAATTAATAATTAATATGCCTTTCTCTACATATGTGTAGTTGCATATAATTAACAAATTTGACCATTATTTTTAAAGATTTCTCCTTCATGCAAAGTTCAAATGTGTCATAATTTTCTCACCACTTTCTATGAATGCATTTTACTTTTAGTGAAAATTTTAATTAATTGAAGAACACTATGAGAAATAAAGTGATTTGCAACTAACCTGCAATTGGCCTTGCAACTATGTTTTTGAATTGTAATGACCACTTGCAACTTCATTGCAAATTAACATATTTTTATTACACGAGTGTTACCGAACAAGTTGCATGAGTTGTAACGAACACAACTCACCATATGTGAAATCATAAACATATGCAACATAGTTGTAACTATGCAAGAACAATCACCATGCAACTCCAATGCAACCAATTTGCAATTATTGTTGTAACATCATGCTAATGTGGTTTTTTATCCATCCATCCATTAACAATGAATTTTGTTGACTTTTGTTGCAACTCCTTTGCAATTGCAAGTGTGGTAGAAACACATTAATGGTTGCTACTAATTGGCAATTATGTACCAATTCATGTTGGCACAAAGTAGTACTTGTGTGTAAGTGTACATAATTTGCAAATGGCAATTAAGTGATTACTATGGAATAACTATTTGGCAAGTTCATCCATTAATGAACCTATGCTTGTGTGATTTTTTATTCATCCATCAACAAACCTAATGTTGCATGATTTTTCATTCATCTATGAATGAACTTAATGTTTGTATAATTTTTATTCATCCCTTGACAAATGAAATATGTTGATGTTCTTTGTAACTAAGTGTTTAGTTATGGGTTCCAATGTAATTGTATTGCAATTGATTTTAATGGTACTAGACAATTAAATTACAACTTATGGTGCAAATGTGCAAACCTTGGACAAACATTATAATTATCTAAATTATGATAAATGATGCAAATTTGCATTCCATTATTATTTATAAACATGAAATCGATCTAAAATAGTATACATTGACATTTAAGGTTTAAAAATGGATTATAAGAAAAATAAATTTAATTTTTTCAATTGAAATGCAATTTAACTATTATCCAAATATATTGCACAATCTATTTATCACAAAAGTTTTCTTTTACCTAAACAAAAGGTTATTACAAAGATGATGAATCATGATAATCAAATATTGTCAGTTAAAACACTATGTTTCTATAAATTAATATTTCTTTTATTTTTGTTGAAATGAAGTTTAATCCATAATTTTTTCATTCCACTTTATCTATTTGAAATCTACCATATCATGATGTTCAATGTCACATGTGAAATCAAATCAATGACATATAGCATAGCATTGTAATGCAAAAATATCTAAATGTCCATCCTTTCAATTTAAATAAAACTAGTTTACAATTACAGTGCCACTAATAGAACTTATTTATCACTAAAATGCAACATACATAAAACAAACTAAATTGCAATTAGCTAATTTGTGTAGAATGGTAGTTTTAAAAAATAAAATGCATCACATGCTTGGAGTGTTGAGGTTTATATTCACCATACCTTTCATTTCAAAAAAATTACAAATTAATGACTAAATTTATGATTAGTTCTGAATTATAAATGACACATGTGATTTGCTATAAAGTCCAATCACCTTGGACAAGTCACATAAGATTTTTGTTGTAAAAAACAATACATGGTACCCATTCAAAAGGTAATCCATATCAATATGCAATTGACACCAACTTTTCATCCATTCGACATCGCATGGTTATTTACAACTAGTTTTTGTGATTAAAATGTGTATTCACATAACCTATGTGACATGACCATTTGCAATTGGATTTACAACTAAAACGTGTAATCACATATGATAAAGAATTAGGATGTATACATGTGGCAAAAAAATTTCCATTGGATTTGGATAAAGATTATCCACCAGATGGTGTACATGTAATAAATAATAACAAATAATATAATCATGACAACTACTTAATGTAGGTTAAGTTAAATCAGGGTAGGCAATTATATTAATGTAGGTTAAGTTAAAATAGGCAACTTAGCATAGGCTAGGCAAGTAGATAAATAAGTAGGTATGTGGGTGTAGATAGGCTTAAGTAAGTAGGATCCAAATTTTATTTCATTGGTATAAGCTTTCTTCAATGGTTCATCCCATATGGTTCATATACTTTGAATGTTTAAAGTGCAAACCATAAGAAGTCCATTCTTTCATCTACTTATGTATTTTACAAATTTAAACTTGTTGACAAATGATATGGGATAAATCCTAATGAAATGGACCACAAATTATGTAACTTTAAGGTAAACAAACTGATCACCATATATTTAAGAACTCAAAGGAAGTTGAATTTTCACACATTGCTCCTTTGCTTCTTATGTTCCAAAAACATTTGTAACCTTCCATCTAATGTTTCCAATGTCATAGAAAACGCTCAACTTGGTCGAGGAATGAGGAAAATATGAATTGTTTTGTGCAAGGGGGTTTATGTTCTATGGTAGGCCTATTAAAACACATTATTACAAAAACATGGTTTTTACGTTACTAGCATCATGTTTTTAAATGACTATATAGTCAATGTCTAAAATACACTAATAGTATAAAGTGATTAAATGTTTCCATCATGACTAACATCAAAAATAGTAATGTCCATTATGACTAAAAAAATTAGTATTATAGTCAAATCAAACAATGTGTTGCACATGTGGTAAATGCAAATGCCCAAGTGGATTTTGTATATGTTGACTAATACAACTAACATGACTAGAATTAATAGTAAAATATGACACACATGATTATAATGTTATTTTTATTGATGTGGTAATAGTAAGATGGAATAATTTCATATAAAATAAAATAAAACTAATGTAAATTTCATTTAAATTTGAAATTAAAAAAATGAAATTTATTTATTTATAAAATTAAAGTAAAATCCATTGTTATTACAAAAAAATTGTAACATTGAATTCAATTCTTTTACTTTTATTACAAGAATTCATGTATGTTTAGAAGCATACACATTTTATAACATAATTTCAAAAGTAAATTTTTAAAAAATATTTTAAAGATATTTTTTCAAAACATTATTTTTGAATAAATATGTGGTATAAATCAAAATATGTTAATTAATGGAATGTCTAAAACTTTGGATTTAAAATATTATAAAATTGAAATCAATGACGAAAGTAGGGAAACCAAATGTAACTAAATAGTTATATCTGAAATTTATAACCCAAGCAAAAAAAAACATTGCTTGAATTTTTGGAACATAAATTCAATTTTTTGTTCACTTTTTAAAATTGAAAAAAATCACAAAATTTAATGTGATCATGATAGTAAATTAGTTTTACATAATAGTTATAAATTATAACTCAATCAAAAATTTAAAACATTATATATGTTTTTTTAATTAAGCAGTTTAATTATTTGTTCACATTTTGAGATTAAAAAAAATTAAAATTCTATGTAATTGAGAAAGTAAGTTTTTTATTCAAATAATTATATTTTAGACATTACAAATGAATTTTTGAAATAAATATTTTTAACCATCTCAGTTGTTGTACATTTTTAAATGGAAAAAAAACACAAATTTCCATGAAAATAAATAAATTAGATGTACTTGTTTAAATAATATTTGAATATATAACTCAATTCAAAGTTTGAAAACAATACATTTGAAATTGTTAATGAATGAGTATTTAGAATAATTATAATTTATGCATATTTTAAATTTTAAAAATTAAAAAGTTCAATTTAATAATAAACCTACTAAATCAATTAAATCAAATAGTGATATTAACATGCACGAGTAAAATCACAATCAAAGGAGCCACCCAAGTGAGTGGACACTCCTTAAAATTACATTTTTGTATGTTTGAAAAATCACAATGGAAGCATAATAGTTTGAATTATCATAATGTTTTTTTGAATATTTTTCATTAATTGCAAAGTTTACATGTTCAAAGCTTAACACAAATAAAAAAAAATTGCATGTTCAAAGCATTTAAACCTTGAGAATGGGCAATCCTTGTTTTCTTCAAACGTCTTTTTTTTTAACCAAATGTCCACCATGTCTTTTGAAAATTGGATAAAAATTGAACATTGGTGATTAAAAGGGGAAAATGACTTAAATTGATGAAAATTGTTTTTTAACCCATTTGAGCACATTTGGTTCTTGAAAGTGTTTTGTCCTTGAACATTAAGGATTTTGAAAATGTGGCTTTAACAAAAGTTGTTCATATATATGTGATAAAGGGCATGAATGCATAACATACATGATATAAAATCAATTTCTAGTCAAAATGTATTTATATCTAAAATGCAACATTAAATAGGGTATTTAAAATACAAAATTTTAAGTTATAAACCAACACAAAAATGACATGTGTCATGTGCAATCCTTGGAAATTGACATTTACCTTAGCTCCCCTAGCTCCTTCGACCATGATTTCACCCGCACTTTTTTGTTCAAAATATGTGTTTAGATCTTTTACAATGTCATTTTTTGTTATCATGTGAAGTGATGGTTTAATGGTTAAAACCTTGGAGTATGACCAGAAAGGTTATGGGTTCAAATTTTACTTTGAACACTCATCATGAAAAAGAAATCTCAAGTTTAAATATTCAATGGTTTATATGATGTCTACTGATGATTTAGTAATAATGTCAACCTAAAATGTTTTTTCAATGTTGAATCCCAAGTCAATGGTGTCAACGTTTTGGATTATCGTACAATTCCAAAAAAAAGTTCTATAATGTAATTATATATCCATATAAATAATTTAATTTTTAATTTAAAAATCAAATTAATAATGCCACATCAACTAATAGCCTTAGTCATGTTAATCATATAATTTTTGTCACATTTGTGTCAAAAACAACTAGTTTATTTCGATTACATCCAATTTTTTTCATTGTTTGATGTAACTAAAATTATGACTAAATTAAGTTTTAAAAACTAGCTTAAAAACACATATTTGTAGGAGTGATAGTTTTAAACTTTGAAGTTAAATTCCTTGGTTATTGTTCCATTGCCTTTAGAATACAAAGCACTTTTATAGCTCTTAGTTGGCACACCCATAGGGTTTTATATCATTCAAAATGGACTAAAAATGGAAACGATATGGGGTTTGAAACTAGAGAGGGTTTAGAGTTTTTTCTTGAAAAAAATTGCAACAAAATATCACAATCCTCTTCTTACTTTACTAGCATTTTTTTTCCTTGTTCCTTTGCTTTTAATGCTTTGACAACATTTGTAATCTTTTAACTTTCCTTTCCAATGATATAAATATTGTTGAATTTGGTTAAGGATGAAAAAGATATAGGGTTTGAAACTAAAAAAGGTCTACAACTTTCTTCAAAACTTTTGAAACAAAACATCACCATCCTTTCTATTCTCTTTTTACATTTTCTTCCTTGCACCTTTGCTTTTAGTGCTTAAAAATCATTTGTAGTCTTCCAATTTTCACTTCTAATGACATAAAAAATATAGAATTTGGTTAAACGATGCGGAAGATATGAGGTTTGAAACTACTAAAAATCTAGGGCTTTTGCTTCAAAAAATTTGAAACATAATATCATAGGCCTTTTCCTTCTCTTCTTGCATTTTTGTCCGTGCACCTTTGTTTTTGGTGTTAAAAAAAGATTTGTGATCTTCTAATGACATAAAAATTGTTCAATTTGGTTAAAGGATGACAAAGATATTGAAAAAACATTGTCACATATTCACACAATAAAATAGTTATTATTTAACCTATTTAGTTACTACCTATTACCTATTACCTAACCAGGTGAAAACATGGTAAAGTATACACAAAAAATAGTGTAAGCAACAAAATATTGTAGTCCATAAATAAAACAACTAACAAATAAATGATTTATGGGGATAATTTTTCTTTTTGGTGCATTATTTTTTAACTCTTGCTTGCACGGACTTCAAAACCTAAATTATTATAATCATGTTTTTAAAAATTACTTGCAAGTACTTGAATTGGACTTAAAATTTGTGTTAGTCTGAAAAATAAAGTTCAAATACTTGAAAGTAGGTGAAATGTTTTTGCAAAAAATAAAATTATATATATAGCACCTCAATATTGATGTGATGAATATTTTAACATAATTTTTTGGTTGATCAAATTTGTTTTCATAACTAGAATCATCCCCAACCCCTAAAAAATGATGTAGGGGATACTTTTTGGGGTGTTTTTTCAAGTCCAAATGATATGAAAAAAATTGTTTTCAAAAGCTGGAGAGAATTTAAAGATGCCCATGGAAAAAACTAAAAGTTTCATTTGTTTTGAAATGCTAGAAGTCAAAAAGTTTGATTTTTTGTGTTTTCAAGTAGAAAACAAGGTAACAAATATGTATAAAACTTTTTGCTTGCACCTAACCTATTTAATAAATCAATTACATAGCCTACCTAGAGTTAAATAATAATTAAGATACAACATTCTCACATATCAACACAATAGAATTCTTACTACTTAGTATTTAACCTATTCATCTATTATATATATTCTACTACCTATCTTATTTACTAATTATTACATTTAACCTATCATTTAACCTACTTACTTAATTAATTACCCTAATACCTAACCTATGTAATTAATTAATTAAATGGCCAAATGCAGTACATTAGAGAAATTTTTTTTGTGGAATTTTTAATAACTTGTATCCTAAAAAACCATCATCAAAACCAACCTTTATTTTCCTAACTTTATATATATTATAATGTTAATGTAATTTTTTTGGAGATTTTCAATAGCAAGAATTTGACTGATATTTAAGAAAATTTGTTCGATTTTTATACACAATTCAAGAAGGTAACCAAAATCATTTTAAAATGTTGAAACCAAAATTTTCATTTTGCCTTTTAGCCAAATTTGATTAAGTCTTTTTGTGGATCAATGGCACTTTGGTTCCAACACAAAAACAACTTGAAACAAAGTGCACTTTCAAATAATGTGTAAAAACCTTATCAAGCTTAAATGGAAATTACAAAGAATTGTTTAAATTCATTCAAAATAACTAAAAAACTCAAATCACCAATGCAAAAACCCCATGTAATGTTTTTTGAAACATGTTCACACTTACACAAAACCCTATTGTGGTGAAAACTATAAATAATTGTCTATTTCTACCATTTCAATTGGTCCTATGAAATTTTCACAAACATACCAAATCCTATTACACATCTAACATTTAGTTCATTTAAGAACACTATAAAAAAATTTAAATCGTTAAATCTTGCAATTTCATTTGCCATTTTTTTCACATTTAGTTACATGTATATTTGCAACTAGGATTTGTAGTCACAATTCAAGTTCAAAAATAAAATGCCACATGGTATCTTGTGGTCCATGAACCACATCATGAGATGCAAAAACAAGTACATTCTCATCTTCTTTTGCCCAACCACTAAAAATGGACAATATAAATGCACTTTTCATTTTCATTTTCATCCAAATTGATATTAGTCGCAAGTTGTAATTGCATATGCAATTTTAAATCACTTTGTAATCAAATATTATGTAACTATAAGTCATTTTTAACATGTGCCACAAAGGATAATTGCATCTGTAGTTGCAAAAATGTTTGATTGACCATAAATTGCAAACAAATGGGTTGGAATGGATAGGATTCCTTCTAATGTTTGTTGTTTTGGAATTTTTTTTCTTACATGTATTGGTTTAAATTATTACATGATAAACAACAACACATTCAATGACATAGTTATAAAAAACATAACAAAATTATACAACATCACATTTGCATTTTTTTACTCAATACTATATTTTTCAAACAAACCCGTCATTTTTTTTTTGAACAAACCTTACCTTGTAGGCACAAATTAAATTTTGATGGATTCAAACATTATCAAGATTTGATCTTATAATATAAGAACAACAAAAGTCATCATAAATACCCAAAAATAACATGTGTGTTTAATATATTTTTTTAATATATGCAAAGGAACATCTTACAAAACATAAATCACGAACCTTCAACCTTCAAAAACAAGAACAAGAACTTTCAACCTCCAAAAATAAGAACCTTTAATATTCAAGTTTTTAAAATAAACAAATAAACTTGTAACAATATTTTTGTTCTACTTTTAAACACTAGTAAAGCCCAAAGAAACTTAGTTATTTAGCACATAATATGATAATTACATCACCAAAAGATTAAAAAATGCACAAAATGTGTTTTTTTAAATCTTTTGTTTCCTAATTCATTTTGAGTTTCTTAACAATAAGCATAAGTGCATGAGCGACCTTGATGCAAAAGGGGGAAACGTGTTGATTTATTACCATGTGTCACTTGTTTAGGGGTCATGTTCAAATTTCAAGTTGAAACTTGAAACTAGTTGCATATTAATTGTACACATGTTAGCTAGTTGATTTGGTTATTTTGACTTACATGTATACTAAATGTTTGTCGTTAAAAAGGAAAAAAATATCCTTTGTAATTCATTTTGAATTTTTTTATAATAGGCAAGTGAAAACATGATAAAATATACACAAAAAGTAATGTAAGCAACAAAATATTGGGGTCCTTCAATAAAAGGACTAACAAGTACATGATAATTTTTTTTGGGTACATTAAACTCTTGTTTGCATGGACTTCAAAAGCTAAATTATTATAATCATGTTTTTTTAAGCTAGTTGCAAGTACTTGAATTAGACCTAAAATTCGTGGTAGTTTGAAAAATAAAATTCAAATACTTGAAAGTAGATGAAATATTTTTGCAATTATTTGGTTTTTTTTTCAAGCACCTCAATATTGATGTGGTGAACATTTTAATATATATTTTTTGGTTAATGGAATTTGTTTTCATAGCTAAAATCATCCCCAACCCTTAAAAAATGATATAATTTTTTAAGATACTTTTGGGGTACTTTTTCAAATCCAAATGATATGGCACAAGCTGCTTTGAAAAGCTAGAAGGATGCTAAAGATGCTCATAAAAAGACTAAAGTTTCATTTGTTTTGAAATGCTAAAGGAAAGTTAAAAGTTTGAAAGATTATTTTTTTGGTGGTTTCAAGTAAAAGACAAGGTAACAAGTATGCACAAAATATCTTGCTTGCACCTAGGCACAACCCATTATTAGCTTGAAGGAATCAATCCTTGTCAATGAAACAATTAAACATTTAAATATAAAACATTAAGGTATATAAATGCATATTCATATGTATATCTTAATTGAATTTGTAATATAATATATACATTGCTTTTAATTTCACTTCAAAAGTAGACTTTCACCTTCAATAAATTTTATGATTTGATATGTTTGTAAAGTGACATGATGTTGTGAATTATAATGTAATGAAAAATTAATAATTAAATAATTGAATAATAATATAAAATAATATTTATGTAATGGCAACTTAATGACACAACTAATTATATCAATGGGAATCATAGTTGACAATTAAACTTTACAAACTAATTGAAAATGTCATATTTAATGGGTGATGAAAATGCATATATGTGGCATGATCATATGTGTCAAGGTCATACACTAATTGCAAAATAGTTGTTAATTGGTTGCTACATTTACTTTAATTGTAATATAATTATCACATATTACTAAAATGCAACTTGTCAACGAAGTCAAACATGTTTGACTATAACAATATTTACAATGTGTACATTTTATTATATAAATGTCCATATTACAATTAACTTGCAACTATGGTACAACTCAATTTTTTGACATAACATTCTATTTAATAATCCTTTGTATTTCCATGGGACATTTGTAGCTTAATTATATGTTAATTGTTTTGAAGCTTTAGGTGCAAAATAGTCTACTTGCTAGAAACATGATTTTACATACTTGAATATGAATAATGAAATTTTCTCAATAATGTAATAATTTTGAAGTTGCCCTCAATTACATCAATTGTACATTCCATGATGAGAAATTCACATTTCTCAATCAAATTCTAAATTCTTTTTACCAAAACTTCCAACCTAAAGTTACAACTATGTCAAATCAAATTCAAATTTTGATTTACTTACTTAAAGTGCATTAACAATGTTGTAAAACACTTGGAAAATTTTCATAAAGTATTGGAAGTTACCTTATATCCATGAATATCCCATTTAGAAACGACCAATCTAATCCTTGCAAGTGGGAGGGAAATCGTGTTTACATATAGATACAAATCCCTTTCACACTTTTGAAGAATAGGTATAAAAGTCATGAGATGTTAAACACCTCTCAATGAACTCTAATTGACACAAAAGGTGATTGACAATGTTCAGGCATGTGTAGAGTGGGAAGATTGTGCCAAAATGTTTGATGAATTTGACCTTTCTTGTACAATAAATAAAAATATGATTAGTGTTATTCAATGTTGAAAACTATGTTGATGGTTGATATTCTCATTCTTTCTTAAAAGATGCTCAATTTGAAATTGTTGTGGGATAAAAAAAAACATGCAAAATAAAAAAAATTAATATTATTTTTGCAAAGCATGCAAAATAAGCAAAACCAGCCAACACAATTCTATGTAGATCCATGTAAGGCAAAAAAACAAAAAAAAGCTTGAAAATATGATGTACAAAGCTCATTGGGGATATTTAATATCTTTTTTTAAAAACCCTCTTTCTCCTAACCCTCTACATGTTTAGGTTCATGATAAAGTTGACCTTTACTTAACCATGGCTATAGCCCATGGGTGGCAACTTTTTCCCTATTGGCAAAATTTCACCAAATTTGGGGGACATTCCCAAATTGCATGGCTTAACTTGACCTTACCCTACATATAACTCTCTCCCCCCACCCATAGTGATAGTTGGTCAAATCTATCTATGAAGGAAGGTAGTCTTGTTTGAGATCCCACCGAATCAAGATGCTTCAGATCATGTTCTTTGATGTCTTTGGAAAGCTCTCCACAAGGAGGGGTGCATGGGCTTGGTTCCATGGTGTTTGGACTTGCAGTGCAAAAGTTTTTCAATATTGAATGATTTCTTCACTAAAAATTAAATTAAATCGTAGCTGAAAATTTTGGAGACATCGGAATGTGCCTTTGTATCGTTGGAAAGATCTCAATGAGCAAGAGTAATGGAAAATTTTTGAAGACATCGGAATGTGCCTTTGTATCGTTGGAAAGATCTCAATGAGCAAAGAGTAATGGAATTTATTTGGTAAGATTTGGATGAGTAATGGAATTTATTTGGTAAGATTTGGATTCAGAATGTGGGAGATATTGATTTCTAAGTGATTTTCTGCTGCTGAAAATTCAAATAAATTCCCCAAAAAACCAGGTTTTGGAAGGAAAAATCAGTTGAGGCCGTGGTAACACTTGGGGCCAACGGCACAGGCCACAACACTAGCTAGCATCAATCAAAGAGATAAATTGACTGCTGCGAAGCCGAATGAAAATGTGTGTTGAATTTTCATTTTATTTCTCTGCAGAAGGGACTTTTGTCACCCCCCCCCCCCCCCCTTTTAGAAAAAAATTTTTTTTCTTTTTTTTTGTGGGGGGGGGGGGGGGGTTCTGATTTTTTTTTTTA
>Ga0116229_10007957_pt1 | contig 16627 bp, 18 predicted proteins | sample S1TSphgellanicum_3_FD_87313 | JGI IMG/M metagenome (GOLD analysis project Ga0116229, IMG submission 87313) | Host-associated microbial communities from peat moss isolated from Minnesota, USA - S1T2_Fc - Sphagnum magellanicum MG | ecosystem: Host-associated > Plants > Peat moss > Unclassified...
AAATGATTAACATAATTTTAAAATGTCAAAACAAAAATGTAACAAAATTATAGTTTTCATCACAATCCAACATGATTTTTGACTCCTATGAATGTATTTTTAACCCATTAATGCCCACACACACAAATTAATTAAAACAATGATTTAAAATCAGACATGCTTAATCTACACAATCTAAAACTAAACACCAAAGACCATTTTGGTTTTGCAATTCAACAAAATCTTGGTTTCAAGAGGTTGATTTTTTGCAGACCACATTTTGCACAACAAATTTGCCAAATTTATGCACAACCATTTTATTAAATTACACGATTTACAAGAAGCTCTCTCAATCTTTGCTTGTTGTAACTAAGAAAGACCAAAACCCACAAAACATTTGCCAAATTGTGCACAACATGTTGTACACAATTTACAAAAGCTTCAATCTTCACTTGTTGCCATCAAGATGGACATGAAATTATATGAAAAAGGTCTAACCTCACACCCATCAAGGTTCATTTATTTGCTTGAATAAAATTTTTAATTGCCATGTAAACATCATGCAAGGTCTAGTGGTTGTGTCCTTTATGGCAAGCTTAAGCAAAACCATGAAAGATGATGAAATAGTGGAACTTGTTTAAGTAATTCGAATGCCAAATGGATTTTTTTAAAAAAAAAATCTAAGAACTATTGCTAGGTCTCCAGTTAATCACCTACAAAATGTTATCACTAAATTTGACACAAATGCCAAAAATTTTACACTCTGGGCAGATCTAGTAAAACTTTTAAAATAATTTTTTTTGAGATATTGACATTTCACAATAGTGATATCGCAAATAATTTTTACAACCGTTCCCCCTAGCAATGTAATTTGCAACAATAATTTGTACCCAGTTTTCATTGCTTTGTAAATTGTTCCCCAAGTTTTCAGTAGGCTAACAATGTGTTCCAAAAATATTTCACCCTACAAGTTTCAAATAACTTTCGATGTGTCACAAAACATACTTGAAATTTTTTCTTTGTATTGAAACCACCTCTCTACATATAAGATATGTTTTGAGTCACTTGAAGGGAGTTTTAGCCCTTCAAATAATGTGAAGGCAAGGAACCCCTTGTTGGCTCTTCTTGGATTCTCAGACTCCAGGAAGAGAAGGAACTCCTTCCCGAACATAAAGAATATTTTGAAATGAAACCATTTTGATGTCAGATTTTCACACATTACAAACATATTAAATGACAAAAATTTCTCATCTAGGGAGACTTTAATTCTTAATTAATCACCTATCCTTTTTTATGTCTATACTTTAACATAGGGTGGAACTACCCATCACCGATTATCACTACCCTATCATTGAACATTTCTTTAGATCTTCTTCATCTATGCTTCCTTTTGAATGATTTAAAATGTTATGGGAGTGCTACCTCAAGATCTAGAAATCATCTTTGAATTGAAAAGAAAAAGACATAATGAAAAAATAGCAAGAAGCAAAATAAGCTTTACTACTCACAAAACGCATTATTTTTCTCTTTTATTTTCTTTGGACATCTCCTATTTTCAAAACTTCTAACTTGCTCATTTCTTATTCATGTTAAATGATTTAAAGTGTTAAAAGAACATCACCTTTAGTTCTTCAAATCATCTTTGAACTTTAATAGCAACAAAGCAACATACAAGGAATGTTTTATGTATTTAGGAACCGGCTTTGTAGTGTTGTGTGGTTTGTTTTTTTTGAGTTTTTGACTCTTCTAATTTTCGGGGTTGTAACTTTTTCATTTCTAATCCATTTTTGACAATTTTTAGTGTGTCAAATGTGTTAAGAAAAGACATTCAAGTTTTGTTTGAACTCCAAAAACAACGAAGCCCTCCCCTTGGATTCAACCTGCCCTAAGCGCTTAAATGTTTCCTCACCAACTGTTCTACCTTAATGGTCAACTGTCCATTTCAAAAATGGACATTATGGTTCAAAGTTGTTTACATAAACTAAACAATGGTCTTGTTATTGCCTATTTTGGTAGGTTTGATAGCATGCTTGCTTATTGGGCTTACGAGCTACCTTACCCAACAAAATAGGTTACTTAACCATTATTTAATACATAATGTACATTTTTATAAAACATACCTTATGCTTTCCTAAGATCCTTGAAATTTGAAACGTGAAATCCTCATATGGAGGATTTAAATTTTAAAAATTTATGTACTTCATCGTGAAATTATGAAAGTTATCATGAATTTATGATAAACCATGTAAATCAAGAGGCATAGGAGTGGGAGGGTTTTTCTATCTACTCCTTTAGAATGAGAACAACCGTACATTAATGAATTAATGTCTTCAAAGCTTTAGTCAATAGTGATTTTTTTTTTCAAGATTATTAAGCACATCTTTTGATTAAAGATCAAAGCAAGTCAATTGTTCATCAAGATCCAACCAAAAAGAGGTTTTTGATTAAAGTAGAAATGTGCAAATTTTAAAAATTCAACCAACTTTATTTCCCCATTTGCAAGTGGGATATTTATACTACCCTTGCCTTGCCTTGAATGGCATGACTTTCAAGCTTACCATCAACTTTCAGATGGGAGAAACTATTTGGCATGACCTCACTAATCATTACTTTTTTTTTGATTATGTGTTTTGAAACTCTAGCGTCAACACGTTGGGTCTTTGGTGTGGGCTAAAGTGAAGTTTGAACAAAATCCACCACATGCAACTTCACTATGAAAAGGTCATTTTATGTTGAATGGGGTTCATAGGTTAGTGAATTAGCTAGCTCAAAATTGCATTTCCTATATCTTTTGGAAATAATTTGAAATAAATTCATGATCTCCCAACTTAACCATGTGGTTATTTTGCCCTTCAAAATGAATTGAATGGCATTTTTAAGATGCAAGGACCTTATAGAGATTTGCAAGTCATTTGGATAACTTTTTTTGGATCATCAAAATAAACAGTTGATGATAGGGTGAATGCAATGGATGGTGTGCACAATTTTAAGAAAGATTGGAATCACATATATATATATAATCAAAAGTAACATGTAAGATTTCAATCATTTTGAATTATTTTAAAGATCACAAATAAGCAATTTGGGTCTTCGAACAATGATAACAACCATGAATGTGCAATTGATTCATAGTTGTACCTTTGTGTAAATGTCGACCAATCATTTTAACACGTTTTTAAAAATATTATTTCACTAGAAAAAAAAAGATTTTTTTTTATTGGTCCTTGCAATTAAATTTTAATTATAGTGGAAATATGCAATTAAAATCCCACTAGGGTGAAAGCATGGTAAGTAGACAATTTTTTATCCTTGTCCCCCCAAAAAAACAAGTAGCCATAAACAAGTTTAATGTATTGAAAGTAAAAATGTTTTTTTAATTTAATGATCAGCATGAGGATAATCTTTAATTTTATCATAATGATGTTGATTAATCACATATCTAATATGCATTCAAATAGATTTTTTAAAAATAACTAATGTTTTTTCTACTTTTTTTGGTTGTCCAAACTTGTACAAGTAGGTGAAAGTAAATGAATTATTGAATATTCTCCATTTTCAACATGATGTAGTTCTAAAATTTACTTGTAAGTTTTCAACGTTTAAATATTATAGTACAATACATCAAAATTCTAATGGAAAAGTAGGTTTTAATTCAATTTGACTAGTCATTTTCAAACATATTTGTTATTTATTTTTATTGTGCCAAAGTTTTTCAAATTTTGTAATCACCTCATTATAAACTCAAAGAAAAACACCATGTTTTTATTGTGTTATTTTAAATTATTTTCAATCTACTTTCTTTTACCTTTGTAAAAAATTGGACCATTTTTTTATTGCCTTGGAAATAACTACTTTTTCTATATACTTTATCATGCTTTCACTCACTAATATTGTTGAACAATTAAATTACAACCATAATCGCAAATGACCTAATCTTTGGATAGAAAATAAAAATCAACAAAATATATTTTCATCCTTTGATTTAACATATATGTATAGTCATTTGCAATTAACATGTGATTGATTCAATCAACATTAAATGATGTGTTGACATGTGGTAACATTTTTTAATATGTCAAAATTATTTTTATTTAATCTTCAAAAACTCCACATCATCCATTCTAGATGGTTTTAAATCATGACACATGGCATAATAAAAAATTTCCTGCACATGGCATATTAATTGTGTCCATTTTTTGAAGGCTAATTATTTGGTGACATGTGACACATTAAGCCCATTTTAATATTTAACACATTTAATTAATTTAGGAATTTTCCAGGCTATTTCATCGATGGTATATATGAACTCCTTCTAGTGGCCACCAATTTTTTTTAATGTAACTTTATATTCAAGTAAAAACAATAATCATTTACAAAGATAACATCCACAAAGACATTTTGTCTCAAAATACTTCATACCAATTTAATACCAATATAATATTATATTAGTTTCAAAATTAATATGTTATGATGAAAAGAATATTTTTCCTAGTGCTCACTAAGTGAAAATTATAGGACTAAATTTTTAATTTAGGACTTTGTACGACTTGGTGGATGGAATGAACTCCACTTGGTGGCCACTAGACTTAACAAATTAATGATCATTTTTGACATGAATGTCATATTATATTTTTTTCAATTACATTATTTCCAAATAAAACAACTTTGTAACCATGAATTCCAAAAAGATCCATGTACACATTATGTTTAAAATATTCATATCAATTCTAACACAAGACTATGAATTTTCATGAGTGATTGAAAGCCAAATGTTAGCGTTCCCATCTGACATCAAGATATTCAACCCTTTGAATTTGGAACAAGGAGAGAGGCCAAATTGGCGAAATTACAACATCACACTATCACACAAATTTTACTACTACTTTTCAAATATATATACACCACAGAAATTTTTAAAATATAATTGAATGCCTAGTGGCCACTAGGTGAAACATAAAAAATTGTTAGCTATGAAAACCAAATGACACAACTCCCATTTAAAGTGAAAAAAAGGAATTCAATGTTTAGAATCTAATATATTGACAACATGTTAAATTTCTAATAATAGCAACTTGATCCATCCATGTTAATCGTACAATAACAAATCTATTATGTTTTAAATTCCATATATAATTAAAATAATATTTATCTTGGTGCCTAGCAAGTGATAATACATAATAGATTATCAAATAAGAAAGTCACAAGTTAATTCTTCAAATATAAATAAATAAAAATTCAATTTTATGAAGTATAAAAAAGGCACAACATACTAATAACAACAATGTTTATACATGCAATTTTATTATTCATGTTATAACAAATCCATTATTTTTGGGGCTTTATATACCATGTAGGAAAGTTGATGCCTAGTGGCCACTAGAGATTAAAGATTAAGTGGAACAAAATAGATTATTAATTATTACTCCCCAAGAATCACATACATGGATAAATTTTAGCAAAATCATATTTTTATTAAACTATACAACAAAACACTTGCAAAAAAGTTTGAAAACGTCAATCCAATCAATACAATAATACAAAAGACATCAAAAAATTGCAAATATAATTTAATCAATGTCACCAACATCTTTCACAAATTGGTTGAAGCATTAACAACATCAAGATTAATTTTCGTTCTACCAGCATAAGTAATAGGATATTAATTAAACTTTTGTTTGTTGCATTTTTTTGAGTAGGACAAGAGAAAAAAATAGCTAAAATGTCAAGCCATTGTTTTGGATCTGCTAAATTACATTTCCACTTCCCATTCTAGCAATCTTCATACAAATATCATTCATCCAAATTTGATCATTTCTTCACAAGAACCCACCATTGAAATCTCACCATTTTAAAATATTCACTCTCTTCATCTTTGATAACATCAACCTCCACTTTTCCCATCCAGAAAGGAACAAGATCAGGATCACGCGGTGTCACAAGCACAAAATCTCCAACATTAAAATCTCTAAATGGTGTGTATGCAATTAAAAGTCTCATGTTCTTTGGCCCACAATAAGGAACTCGAATTGGATCTTCTGGATCAACAACGTCCATCATGATTGACAATGAAGCCTTAACATAATTAGACCTCCAATTGCTTGAAATCCAAAAGCCTTCCAAAAGAGTTGTACTTTGAGGTGGTAACAATCTTGACAAATGCAACAAAACATCTTCCTAGTACTCCACATACAACTTCATCTTCATTTCATATGTGGAACTTTGCACAATGCTCACCTTCCAGAAATCCATGTATTTGGATACTCTAGAACTTATAAAATTTTCTTTCTCCACTAACTTCGATGCACCATTGCCCCAAATTGGGCGATATAGAATAGGGCTTGGAACTCTAGTAGGTAACTTTAGTGAACTGTCTAGATTAACTTTCCATAATCTAATTAGAGGCCCATCTACTAGATTTTAAATTTGTGGGGGAACTTTGTATTCATCATTGGCATATTAGTATTAGATGCATATTAGTATGCCCTACTAACATTTTAGGGCCATCCTTTCAACAACTTAGGACCCAGATTAAAAATTTGGAATCTCCTAAATCAATTGAGGAATGAATGGTTTCTCTTGTGAGATCATGAAAGCTCTCATCAAATCTACTAAAATGTAATTGTTTTCCTCCTTCAATTTTTTTGACAAATAGCCAAAGCATCCATTTATATCTTGATCATGTGTATGGCCAATTATAAGAAATCCCAATTTGACTTCCTCAAACACATTCTTCACCATTAACAATGATAGAAACATTAACAAATGTCGATTCTTATTGTCTTTAATGCAATTATCCATTTCGAGCAACAATTTTTTTGGCAAAGGCTTCAAACCAACAATTTGATCAGGGGTGCATAATTCACGTATGCAATGCGATTTCCTTTGTAACATATGTGCAAAGAATGAGTTCTACAGGGGGTGTTCAAACAATAATTTTAATTGTGAAACTAAGGCTGCCTCTAAAGTCCACAATAGCTACAATAAGGACCCAATTGTGAAATTTGAATTGTTTGGCCACAATTCATTAGAACATTGTGCATATCTCTCATCCCCATGACCATGTGTTATCATTCTTGTAAGGGTAACGGGCAATTGTCCAAGGCCAAATATCATTTTGTTGCACACTTGCAACCTTGGAAACATAGTTTTTGCATGGTCCATCTTGTCATGAATAATGCATAAGAACTCATCTTTCGATCACATTGACTTTGTCCTCCAAGTATGGTATAAGTTTTTATATGATTATTGTTGTAGGATATGTTTTCTTAACTTCACCTCATACTTTAAAACCTCATTGTTATTTTTTCCCAATTTGGATATCAAATCCTTCACGGATTCACAAATAGTGCATTTTGTAAACACAGACCCCCGGTTTCACACATTGACATTTAGATGGTGTCCTTTCCTCAACCTACTCATAGCAAATTAAAAAATACCTCCAATGTTTAATTCCTTGCTTATTTGCCAACCCACAAATACAAAAAAACAAAGAAATATTAGGTTTTCAATGATAGATGTATGTCACCAAATATACATTCAAAAATATATTTCAATTTTTCAAAAAATAATTTTTCACTAGAAACATTTGTCAACCACTAGGCATTTGTCATTAGATAAAAACAAAAGTGCTAATCATTCCATATAATTCACATGATCATTGTGTTCCTATAGACTCTTCCATGTTTCAGGCAAAAGACATCGCACATCTTGTCTACCATTTCCAATCCCTCATTTGATGTGGCATTGTATCCGCAAACAAATCAATCAATGATTGAACATTGGACTCCACTTGTCGGGTTGATATTTGTAATTTATGTGTACCTTTATTCCCATGCGGTAGAAATTGACAACTTTGCTTCTTGTCTAATTTGTACAACATATATGTCGACTTTGAAGGACCAACGATCTAGTACCAAACAATTTCACAAATGTCTAAACCTTGAATAATGATAAATTTTTGTTTGCTTTTGACTCCCTTCATATGTAGCCTTATTGGAATATCTAAACCATAGGCTCTTCAGTCTTCAAATGATAAATTCCAAAACTTTTATCTCAACAACAAGGTCTTTTCACGAGGACAATGTTGACAACAATTCATGGTGCAACACTTTGCCACACCCACATTGCACACAGACTCCTCTAACAACACTTTTTCAATTTTAAAATGGAACCCTTAGAGTCAACTACATTTTGCTTCCTCTTATGAAAGGAATATTTTTTTTTCTTTACACCAATTGCTCCCACATCATCAACATTTGGTATCTGGGTTTCATTGAATGAAATTAGATGTTTTATGAGGGGGCACCCATCAAGAATTGTTGAGCCAACAACCATTTCCAAATGGTCATCACTGTTGACACAATCGCAGGACAATACAAGATGCAAAGCCCAACATGGTCCTCCCCAAGCCAATCATCAAGAACTACTTCCTATGAGTTGCTCGCAGCCACACAACCTTTGCAAGGAAAACCCCAACATTGTCTACAAGATCACATTTAATTCCTTGCCACTCAAACTAATGTCTTTCCACTATATCTGAATTTCTCCCTTTCACACCATGGCCATGCACTACATCATCATTCATACATGCACCTGGTTATAGTCCTCCTTATTTCATTCAAAATTTTCCTTGCTATTAACCTCTTCATTGCCTTTTACAATATCCTTTTCACTTCCTTCGTCACTCATGGAATCAAACCTAGACTCCCCAACGGACCCTTCCACACCATCTTTAGATATATAAATCATTTCACCATGTAATTCCTCTACAATATTACCCATATTTTCCACATCATGGATGTTCTCAGCCTAAAAGCTCTCCACCATGGAATCATCCTTACATGAAATTCACTTCTTCGAAAGATTATTCACCCCATCCACAATCATGTGACATTGGTCTCTCGTTGTTGCAACCTTTTCATCATTCATCGATAAATACTTGTAGGGCCAAAAAACCTTTATTCCCACCATTGATTCATAGTATCTCACACTTGGAACTAAACATAATAGCTTGCAATGTTCACAATCCTCATTCACATCTTCAATTAAAACCATTATGCAATTCTCCACTCCACATGGTCCATATATAGGAACAATTGACAAATTGCTACACATTATAATACCAATCTTCACCCTTTCATTCTCATCCGCATGTCAAATACTAACAGAACTACCAAGGGTCAAATTCATCATCCATATCTTGTTAAGCTAAGAACAAATAGAATGTTACATTAGATGAAATATTAGAATTCTAGCCATAACATGTGTTTTACAACCCGCCCATTACAAGCTAGCATTGCTGCACAAGAACGTTTGGTGACCAACATGCATTTTTGCACTTAGTAATATTATGTAGAAACGCCTAGCGGCCACCATGCGTCGTTATGCCCCATATCAATGTGCAAAAACGCCTGGTGGTCGCCAAACGTCTGTGCACCCAATATCCATGTGCAAAAACACCTAGTGACCCCCAAGAGTTTCTACGCCCAATGTAACTGCGCAAGAGTTTTCTGGGATTCCCACTTTTCTTTGATCCAAAAAGCGTTTGGCGACAACCAAACATTGGAATATGGGAATGGAGGGGAGGAAATGGTTAATGATGTTGTGGGTGACAATGTAACAGTGTTATGCCAAAGTTCTATAGATGAGATCTTTCGAATTATGCTCGTTGATATTCTTATCCATATGGTCAAAGAACATTTCACAAATGCTTGGGGCTAATAGCAGTTTGAAGGAGACTATGTCATATGAAAGCTATGGTATGAGAGATCATGTTCAAGTAACAAGTTTTATTACCTACTAGAAGATTCACCACCTCCATTTATGTATTTTCATCTAATTATGGCATCCAAATTTTCTATGCCAGCTATAAGACATTATGTAAAAGGTTTATTAAGTACATATGAATTATCAACAAAAGTGTTGGGCATAATTCACAAAGGTGTTGCCTGTTGACAATTGGTAGATGAGCATGAGGTTGATAGTTATAAATTGCAAATTTGAGGTAATGTCTATCAACCAAACCTTTGATAAGCAAGCCACTTTACATGTATGTCAAAATCTATTCCCAATGAATTTTTTTTCCATGTGTTGCCATTGTTTTAGATTGCCCTTCTATGAGTTCTTTAAAATTCATTTAGGTCATATTCTCTTGTTTTTGTGTTTTGTTTAACTGATCCATAGGTAAAATTGATGTTATGTCCATCCAAATCAAGGTTTCTATTGACATTGTGAAATTAATAACAATTATAGGATATAAGCTAGAAGTACATGTTTGTGGGCAGGAAAGAGCACAAGCGGACAGTGCTTGTTGTTTTAATATCTTTGCATTTGTCATTTTACCAAGTGCAAGTGGTGTTCCAATGTGCTAAGATGTTTGCTAGGAGCTACTGAAATGGGAGAAAAATACGTGTGGTGGAAATTAGGTTTACAATGAAGGTCAAGAAGGGTGGCATTGAAGGTGGAAGTTTGGAATGACTCATGTCTAAAGACTATTTTAATGAAAGTAAAATTGAAGCCTTTGGACGTTTTTTCACCATGTTTGTTAGCTTTGTTGTCTTTGCAAATTTTGTAGATCAAATTGGCTATCCCTACAATATCTTGTACATGAACAACCTTGTAGCAAAATATTGAAGCTTGATGCATTGATGCATTTCAATGTATTGGTGATTCTTGATGCATTTATTTCATCAACCAACAGACCATGATGCTGGGATATCATATATTATATTATGGGGTTTGTAGTCCTATTAAGGTTCATTAGATAGGAGTTCTATTATGGTTTATTAAACATGATTCATGTTAAAGTCCTATTAGATTATGGGGTTACAACTTACATGACTCCTTCGTTGGATAACCTCTGGGGTCAATGGAGAAATGGTATTTGTAATATAATTACAAGGGCCCTCAGGTCCTTGAAAATGGTCAATCCACTTGCTTAAAGGTGTATGTGGTTATTGAAGTAGTTCTATTAAGGAAAATGTTGTTAAACTTAAGTATTATTTGTTTGAAAAATCTATAGGTAGGTATAAAAAGCGGTCAAGGTAAATGTTATAAGGGGTGAAGTCCTTTTTGAAAAGTTATCTCTACTAAATTCAAGGTGTTTTTCTTTAATTAAAGTTCTGAATGCTTTTAGAAGTGAAAGTTTATGATTTACCATCCCAAGAAAACATGTAAAAGGAGCTATCTAAAGACAAAATGGTAGATTTACAATTAATGAAATTTCATTAAAAATTGCAATAGACTATGGAAGTTTTGATGCATTGATGCATTTGTTTCATCAACCAGTAGACTATGATGTTGGGTTTTGAATATATATTATGAGGTTTCTAGTCTATACTTAACCACAAATTACATGACTATTTCCCTTGGATAACCTCTAAGGTCTATGGAGAACCAAGGTTATCCAAGTGGTATATATATCAAGTCCTTGAAAATGTTCAATCCACTTGCTTAAGGGTGCATGTGGTTACTAATGTTGTTATGTTAAGGCAAATGTGATTAAACTTAAGTATTATTTCTGTTAAATTCAAGGTGTTTATGGTTAATTAAGTTTTGAATGCTTTTAAAAGTGCAAGTTTATGATTCACAATCCAAGGAAAACATACTTGTGGTTAATCAAAGAGAAAATGATAGATTACATCAATGTGTGAATGTAGAATTTTCATTAAAAGTAATTCATGAAATCTCTCAATTATGAGAACTATAATATGCCATTTTTCATTGTAAGTTAAATTTCATTAGGGGGTTAAAATACATGAGTGTGTTTGAAAAAATATAAAATACACAGAAGTCATATGTGCGCATACAAAGGTGAACTCACTATAGTTATTACTTCCTAATCCTTACCAAGTTCTTTTTAATAATTTGGTTAGTTGGCTTCTTACCACTTTTCACCTCAAATTCAATTCTCACTTTCAAATTCAAACCATTAGCCAAGTACCAAATATAGTCATCTGCTTCAAAAATGAGCAAGCATACATTAGATTCAAAAATCCCAAATCTCACAACTGCAAAATTGTTAAAGTCTAGAACAAGTCTAGAAGCTCAAACTCCTAGGACTTGCTAAGGATCTTGTAGTCACACCCTTGTCTGAACATGTACTGATAATTCTTCTTTGTCGAATAAAAACCTTTGGTGGTTTTGGGTGCTTCTTGTTTTGGGTTTTCACTTTTTTTGCCACATCATCAACAATGACAACACAACTTGAAGGTTCTGTACCTTCACCAAGAAATATTCTCAATAAATCTATAGGTACTATATTTGTCTCAGTGGCTTCACTGAACAAACTACTGAAGATTTTTGTAGGTATGTTAATAGTTTTTTCATTTGCATTTTGGACTAAGGCATTTGAAAGGGCCAACTTACTTAATGAAATGTTAGCCCTTTTGCTCTTCACATAATCAAGCCTAACTGTGGTAAATTCTGGCTCTATGGATTTGATTGGGCTAGGCTTTTGCACCTTAGACTTTCTCATAGGGCTAATAGTACCACCTCAAGACTTCTTGCTAACTTATTTGTCTACATCAGAGGATTGTAAGGTGTGGTCGTCACCACTAGCTAAGTTCTTCATTGGGTCTTGTAAACCTTTAGTAATAATCTCCTCCACAATACCTACACCACAAAAATTGATTTGGTTAACAAATGGATGGTGCTTCTAATAGATCAATTGTAGCTCACAACAAAAATATTTTTTAAGTTATTAATTGAATTTTAGAAACTAAAACAAAAAAAACCCAAACTTACTTGAATCCTTCACTATATGAAATGTTGGTTTTAGTGTTTTATCATTGGAGTCATCTTCAAACAACTTCATCTTCTTTGCTGGTGGTTGCTAAGAGTTTAACCCCTTTTGGTGGTGTCATTGGGGGGATGCAATTTTAGTAGGCCTCAAATCTAACACTTGTTGAACATTTGTTGGTTGAGTCATCATCACATTCAAGTTGTGGCTAGGTGAATCAATGTTCACATGTGACTTTGTGGGAGAGTTGAAAGGGTTCACAATATGTGCCTTTGTACACGAATACATAACAATGGGACTACTCATAGGTGTGTTGCCAATTTGAGTTTTACATACGAGATTCTCAAGGGAGTTGGTTGATCCATACTCTATATGCTTGGGCTCTATGGTCAAACCACAAACATGGGTGTTCGATTAATGCAATGTAACTTTAACAAAATAAATTGGTTAATGATATCATTATATAGTTTACAAAACATATTGAAAATTATAATAGATTGTAAATTAAATTGAAATTGCACTCACCATCCAACTTTAACTCCAATTCATTTTTGTAGCTTCCAACACATTGTTTACCATATCCTATTTCAAATTTTCGAGCTACATATCTTGGGCTAATTCCTTCATCCCCCTCATCTTTTTCACAAATCCCCCAACTAGACCACCAATCCAAGTGTAGCTTTTGCTTACAAACAACACACTTATTAGATTTCTATAACATTGTTTGAAAGCAAAACAAATGGAAGGTGTGTTTGTAGGATGTGATGGCAATGTCATAGTAGTGGTAGCAGTGGTTGTAATAGCCACAAGGTTTAATTACAACAACATTTTTGCCACCATCATCTATGGGTTTTTCTAGATGTATAATGGGTAATGGCTAGAAGCACATACCACCTTGTCATGTCTTCATCTCACGCAACTGAGGTCAGATGTTGTCCTCTTCTTTGACCAATGCTTCAACATCCAATAGAACCCTTTGCAACTCTAATTCCATCATCTCATAATCTACCGTTGCCTCCTTGTGTAATGCCTTACCTTGGAGGGCCTTTAAAAAAAAATCTCGACTTAATATCTTGGCATCTTCCAATTCCAATTCCATTTCTGACTTCTTTTTTTGGAAGTCAGTGTCATCAAGTTTGTCCACTGATATTTTCACACCATCAATAGATGGCAAGTTTGTTTTAATAGTGGGTATCTCTTCCAAATTGGCAGTGGATGTTTGTTCCAAGCTTGCAGCATCCATCTATTATATTCCCTAAAAACACAATCAACATTTTAGACAAAAAAACCTTTGCATGAATAAATTAGCACTTAAACAATTTCAAAGTTTTCGTAACCCAAGGTAGTTAAAGATATAAGAACGTGAATAGATCATATTTTACAAACAGGATATTGCATGACACGTACCACCAACTGGGATGGTGATTGTTGTTTCATGAAAATTTGCAGGGCAGCTTTTATTGCATGGATATTCTCTTTAGCTTCCACAAACTGCAATTTTCAGTCATCCATGTTGAACTTTAAACTAATCAAATGGTTTTGCAGCCCTTTTTTTTCCCTCAAGCTGTTTTACACAAAGTTTAGTCAACTTGCAAACCTCATGCTTGAGATTTGCAATTGTTTCCACCATGGCAATCCTTTCCTTAGACAATGGCTTGCCTATAGGTGTGGTTGCATTCTCCATGGTTGCACTCCTTCCCAACTTCCCACTTCCATTTCCCACAGTTAAGAATTCTTGTGAGTGATGAGACCCCGCACTCAAATCTCATTTATCATATTTGGACTTGTTGACAATACCTAGACATTGAGCTTTTTCTTTTATAATTGCAATGCCAATAGTAGCCCAATTAATAGGATGCCCATTCCACTCTACTATCCAACCTTTGACGAACCAGACCATCAACTCATTATTGGTTATATGCCAAGTCCCATAAATATTCCAATATAAGGTTTTAATCTCCTTCCATGCATTTGGAGGTGGTATTAAAAGTGTTGACATTGCCAAAGATGGTAGCAATGTCTATTGTAATGACATGTTTGTTAATCAAATCATGTTTGGGATCCAAACCACTACCGAGAGTCCCCTCACCTCCTTAAAAAATTGAAAGTCTTGAAGTTTGTAATCAACCCAAGCCCACTTGGGATACTTTTTATCAATATTTCACTTCAACTTCCTCTCCTTCTCTTCTTTCCCCATATTAACAACACCTACAACATTTTGTTGATTTAAATTAAACATTTAATTATCAACATTAAAAGTCACAATCAAAATTGTGTATTAAAACACTTAAAATGATTATGTTCCTTATTTGTAGAATCATAAAATAGTTTAGTGTAAGGGATCACATTGATCTTGTCTAGAAGTTTTGACAAAGTTCTATGGATGTACATACTTGGGTTTAGTAACAAGGTGTTGGACTTGTAGTTAAATTAAAACTACGAATTATCAACCATAGATTTCAACGGGATAAAATTTGATGGGGACAACAATAATTTAATAAAGGAAATTTTGTACCTTCAATAACATCTACAATAAGAAAACAATTAAGGCTCAGATGCTTGACATTCTAGATCTGAACCCTAACATGCCAGTGTAACATTTGTATCAAAGACAAGGCATTAGATTCCAATAAACCATGGGTCTAAAAACAACAGGGATCAAAATGGTTTTAGTCATATGCAAAAGCATTTTGCACATGCGTTTTCCCCTCTATGTACAAATGGGTTCAAGGGCATTTGAAAACACACATGTACAAATGACACAGTAGTTTAGCTAAGCATTGAATGATACCTATAAGCACATGGACAAGGTGTTAATCCTGCAAAATATAAAACTGGAGTGAACAACCAATGAGAATAAAAACAATGAATTTAAACAAGTAGAAATTAATTAAGGTCAACAAAATTTTTTAAATGATAAACTAGTGAATGAAAGGTTCAAAGTGAACAACAAATCACTTATACAATAGAGGTAATGCAATTCAAGCAAAGTACACATGGGATCCTATAAGAATGTAATTTGTAGACTTGTAACAACTTAACAAAGAACTTCAAAGTGGTTGGTAAGTAACACCTACTTTGGCAAAAGTAATTACACCTTTTGCAAGTACTTGCCCACAAGTAAAAGGTGTTAGTGGATTAAAGGAGAAGGCTTTGAAAAAGATAAATTGATGACTTTAAAGGCTTAGAGTGGTACCACAACACACTTTACTTTGACATAAGCAATTGAGGTCCTTTCATAAGTACTTATGAGTAACAAAAAGGTGTTAATCTTGAAGAGGTGTACTTGACCTTAAGGATTCAAAGTGGTTTCATAGCACCATGTACTTTTTCATTAGTACCCAAAGTCCTTTTCTTAGTACCTAGGATCAACACAAGGAGTTAGTCCTAAAGGGATGTACTTGGCAAATGACACAATGTTGACCTTAAGGGTTCAGAGTAGTTTCATAGCACAATTTAAGTTCACACTAATAGCTAAAGTACTTTTCCTAATACCTAGGATCAGTTCACAAGGAGTTAGTTTTGAAGAGGAATACTTTGCAAATGATCTAGTATAAAGGTTAAATGCTCAATGTGCTTTCAGACCAAGGTTTGCTTTTACAAAAACAATTTGGATGTTTTGAAAGTACCTATGAATTACAAGGTGCTAATTGTGCAACAAAATGTAGCACTACACCCTTGAGTATTATTCCTGATGACAACAACAAAAAGATAGATTAGTGTTAGAAAATAAAACTAGTGGTTCAAGAAATCAATTATTTTAATCAAACTAAGGTCATACACTAGTAGAAATCAGCCAAAATGTAACCATTCAATTTACGACTACATGTGACTTATAGTCGTTTGCGACTAGATTTGAGAATATTTGCAACTACAAGACCAACTTTCAACTATTTTGGTCATTTTCAC
>Ga0116229_10007962_pt1 | contig 16622 bp, 9 predicted proteins | sample S1TSphgellanicum_3_FD_87313 | JGI IMG/M metagenome (GOLD analysis project Ga0116229, IMG submission 87313) | Host-associated microbial communities from peat moss isolated from Minnesota, USA - S1T2_Fc - Sphagnum magellanicum MG | ecosystem: Host-associated > Plants > Peat moss > Unclassified...
GGGGGGGAGGGGGGGGGAGTAAGGCCCATGGGTCGGGTGGGTTTCAGAAATAAGGGGTCTATGGGGAAGGGCCTTACCCTACACTTAAGTAATTTTTAGGTTTTATAGCATGTAAAGACTTGCAATAAAACTAAATTTCGTCAAGTTGGGAATTGGGATCAAGTTTTTTTTGTTATAAATATTTTTAAAATAAATATATTTATAAATTTGTGATATCGAAAATTTGGTATTTTTTTTTTAATTAGTTGACTTTACACTAGGGAAACCAAAAAAATTCCCAATTTACACTAGAACTTGGGATCCCTTTTGTTTCCTTGGTTACCTTTCCCACATGGACCTCTTCACCTATCTCTCCCCCCTTCAACACAACAACCCTCATTAAACCAATGACGAAGAGGAAGAGGAGGCCCCTTGGGAGGGTTCGCACGTTTGCCGGAACCGTCTTGCTCGGGAGGGGCACGATCTCGGTTTAAAGGAAATAAATATGGTTACATAAATAAACTGGCGGACTTCACAGTGACCAAAGGTCACGGGTTCCCACTAGTATAGGTAATGTTTCCAACTTGTATTTCAGAATTTTAGCTCACATTGCAAATTCCAATTACTAGTTTTCTAGATGCAAAGTTCAAGTTTTCAAAGGAAGGAGCTTCAATAATATAGAAGAACGTGCCGCCACAACTAAACAAGTTCAAAACAGAGGAGGAAGCATTTATCATTGTCGGTGATCGAAAAAGAGGAAAGCAGTGAGGATTCCATGATGTGCGAAGAAGAGAAAAATGCACATCTCATGGACATGATGGGTCATGTAATACATATCCTCCAAACCTTTTTTGACTTCATTTCTTGAAAGTATATCTTTTTATAGGTGTAGTTGATGTTTAACCTTTTTATTTGCCAACTTAGAATTTGAGTCCATTTCTTTTGAAGGGTGAAGGGAAGGCTTCAAAAACTGAAGATCAACAAGAGAATAAAAAGGAACTCAAGGAGGAGAAGCAAAAGCTAGAGACCAGAGAGGGGCTTTTTCTAGCTTTCTCAACAGATGAATCTAGAAGGCAAAACCTTCTCAAGAAGGTATGTTGTTTTTTCCTTCTATTTTGCAATATTTTTCTTTAAAAAAATTCCATGGACAAACTTATTCAACTGAATAGAATACTTTATGAAATAAGTGGAGTACCAAAAATTGTGCTAAAGCAGCCATGAGAATAGCTACATACAAAATGCCTATACGTACTCAAATTGTTACTATTATATCCCATAAAAATATGAGTGATGGGTAGAGACAAATGATTGATAAGGATAAGTAATAGATAAGGAAAACTCCTTATAATGATAGAAAAGAATTATTATATAAATGAAATTAGTAATATCCCCCCCCCTAACCCCCCTTTTTTTATTTCTCCCTCCTTTGGGGGGTGTTAATCCATTTTTGTTTGTTTTTTAGCATAGCGCATTTGGTCGTCTTGAAAGGTTCCAAATAAAAAAGTGTTGAACTTCTTTTGGCATTGAGAGAAGCTCGATATATATTTTTTTACAACCTTCTTTTTCTTCTAACTATCCATCTTTTTTTTCTTTCTCCTCTTCCTTTTTCTTATGTAGCCTTTTAGTATCTTCTTCTTCTCCTCTTCATTCTTCTTTTTCCTCCTCTTCATGTTTTTTCTACAACCCAGTTTTTTTTCTTCATCTTCATTTCCCATGTCCTAGTTTTGTGCCTCTAGAAAAAATGCTTGTTAGGCTTCTCTCAATGCCGAAAGAAGCTTGGTGGGGGCAACCTTTGACTTTTTTTGTAGAAATAATTCCCACAAGCATACTTTCGATGTTGAGAGTACCCTTGTAAGATTTTTTTTTGCAAAAAAAATTGTAAGTCTTCTTCTCCCTCTTCCTCTTCCTCTTTTTCTTCCTCTTCTTCCTCCTATTCCTTTTCTTCCTCTTTCTTCTTCATTCTTCTTCCTTGTCCTTCCCCGAATCCTAGTTTTGTGGTTCCAGAAAAAATGTCTGTGAAGTTTTTCTTAGTGTCAAGAGAGGCTTGACGAGGGCAACATTCTGCTTTTTTTTTGTAGAAAAAAATCCCGCAAGGGTATTCTCAACGCTAAAAGTTCCTTTGCAAGATTTTTTTTATCAAAAATTTCTACAAGTCCTTTCTTCCTCTTCCTCTTCTTTTTTTCATAATTCTTCTTCTTCCTCTTCCTTTTTCATTCATCCTTGTCCTTCCCAAGGTCCTAATTATATTACTCTAGAAAAATCGCTTGCTAGGTTTCTTTTGGCACTGAAAAAGCTCAGCAGAGCCATCCTTTTACTTTTTTTTGCAAAAAATAATTTCCACAAAAGTATTCTCGACGTTGAAAATTCCGTTGCAAGATTTTTTTTCTGCAAATTTTTTTGCAAGTCATTTGCTTCTTTTTCCTCTTCTTCTTCACCTTCCTATTCTTCTTCTTCTGCATCCTCTTTCTCTTCCTTCTTCCCCTTTTTCCTTTTCCTTCATCATTCTTCCTCCTTGTCCTTCCTCGGGTGGACTAGTTTTGTGGCTCTAGTAAAAACACTCGACAAGCTTCTTTCGTCATTGAAAGAAGCTTGGTGGAACCATCCTTCTACTTTTTTGCACAAATGATTCCCACAAAGGTAATCTTGACACCGTAGCACCAAGAGTACCCTTGCAAGATTTTTTTCTACAAGAAAATTTTCTTCTTCCTCTTCTTTTCTTCCTTCCTCTTTTTCTTCTTCCTCTTCCTTTTCCTTTTCCTTCTTCTTCCTCCTCTTCCTCTTTTTCCTCTTTTTCGTCTTCATTTTTCCTCCTTGTCCTTCCCCAAGTCCTAGTTCGATGGCTCTAGAATAAATGCCCACCAAGCTTCTCTCAATGTCGAGAAAAGTTCAATGGGGGAAACCTTCTACATTTTTTTGCAAAGAGAATTCCCATAAAGGTACTCTCGGTGTCAAGAGTACCCTTGCAAGATTTTTTTCTACAAAAAAATTTGCAAGTCCTCTTCTTCCTCTTCCTCTTCTTCTTCCTCTTCTTCTTCTTTTCTTCTTCCTCCTCGTCCTTCCCCGAGTCTTGGCTATGTGGCTCTTGAAAAAACACATGTAGGGCTTTTCTTGGCATCAAGAAAAGTTCAGTGAACAACTTATTCTCCATTTTTAAAAATAAAATAAAATCCTGCCAAGGTATTCTCGACATTAAAAGTACCTCGAGGAGATTTGTTTTTGAAAAAGAATTCACCTCCTTTTTTCCTTCCTTTTTTATTTTCCTTATTTTTATTTCTTTTACCTAGTTTGCATATTTTTTCCTTGTAATAAAGCACATGCTGAACTTCTCTTGGCAGGAATTGCTTTATTATTTTTATTAATGTTGCAGCATGAAAGCTTGTCGGGTTTTTCTCAACATCGAAAGAAGCTCAGTAGGCTCATCTTCCACAAAAAAAAATTCCTCTTTTCATATCACTTCTTCATCTTCACCATATTTTTCTTCACATATATCCAAGATTAGAAAAATTATGTTGTTTTCATCGTAATTACTATGTTTTTTACTCTAGTATTTCTCAAGCTTGACAACTCAAATGGAGGAGAATCAATTGTCCTTTGACATGAACATTTAGGTGGTGTAAAACCAAACAAAAATCAACACAAAGGAGATTCTTGAAAAGTATAAAATCACCCCAAAGTGCAAGGCTTGAATTCATGTTCTATTGTGCAAGATGGTTCCCATGCCCATTGTCAAGCCTACTTTCAAGATTAATATCTTGAAAATGGAACAAGCCTTTCACATGGGATATAGGGAAGGTGACAAAGTTTTTTAGTTGTTTTCGACGAACTAGAAAGGTGAGGAGGAGGATGTTAGTTTACACAATAACACCTAGGATGAACATTGGCTCCTTGAGAAGGATTGATTTGAGAAGTTATTGTAAGACGACCTAAACCTTGTGCACTTTTCCAACAAAATGTTTTTTGTGTGGGATGGGAACCATCGCATCTAGGTTTGGATGCCTTACATTAATAGATTACACAATGATGATCCATATTAACACATATTTGCAAATTTGATTTTACTTGACACATCCCATGGCCTTGTGGAGTTGTTCACAACCATGATTAATTTGAACAAGTAAGTCTTGCACCTTTCTTGATTTTTTTTAATCGACTGTAATTCAGCTTGTTTCAAATGCCTCACTTATCGAGTTAATTTGTAGGGGCATTGAATTTGATAATGTCAAGCCAAGCCTTGTGCACAAATTCTTTTGCATTCAAGGGATTGGAATCATTCCCTTGAAGCAATTCAAGGATGTCTTACTAGTATACATGTATAAGAAACGTGAGAACAAGTCGAGGAAGACATGGCATTCCTTCACATTGGAAGCCTTTTTTTATTGTATGTAAAAGGTGATTTTCTGCCTCTTTCTCCCATATTTTCATTTTGGTCACATTATATTTCCATGCGTGTTCCTATTAACAGTTTTTGATTTCTTGTGATGCTTTCAAAGGGAGCTTGCATCCATATAAATATGGCTATCAAATTCTATTGCATGAAGAGGTCCCCCATGAAGGTGATATATCTCCTGCAAAGTTCTAGGAATTGATGGAAAAGGCAATGGAATAGGTGATAAAGGCACTATTCAGTTTTCTGCAAACACTTCCTTTTTTGTGATCTTACTTTTGGGCCCAAGTTTTTGCAAGAAATTTAGGCCCACTATGACAACAATTCGAAGCTTGAAATGTGTGTGAGCCATACCAACACAACCATGTGTGGTAATCTCAATTTTGAAACATTGCATTAAGGATATTCAAGTGTGGTAAGGTTATTAGGGGTTTTTAGCAACTTCATGTTAGAATAAAAAATGGTGAATGCACATGGTTATGTGGGGGGGTTATTTTCTTTTTCGAAATATGATATTGGTGAATAAGGTGTTGGGTTTTTTTTTTTTCAACAAAAAGCTGGTAACCATAGTTTTGGAACCTTAGTTGCATAATTAGGGGTGAGAAATCTCTAGAAGGTTGGGGGTAGAAGCAGACACCAAAATTCATGGTGTTCAACAAAATTATTGGTTTTGTCCTAGTATTTAGTGAGTAGCAAGGATGTTTGAAATTCATGAAACAATTGAAGGGGTGTCAATGAAAGGTCTAATCACTAATAGAAAAACCCTATTTTTCGACTTGTCTTAGGCGACTAAAAGTGTCTTTTGCGACTATTTTTGATCAAAAATAGTTGCAAAAGACATTTTTAGTCGCCTAAGACAAGTCGAAAAATAGGGTTTTTCTACTAGTGAATAGAAATAAAATAATCTTCAAGCCTTATGAACATAAGTTTAATTCAAGACAACTTAACGATTAAATAAATAGTGTGATAGGGTGGCAATGGCAACATGAATTTCATAATGAATGAAACATTTATTTAGATTATGGATAAGTTCAACGAGGAGCTGCAATTACATGTTGAGTCCTAGGCTATGCCATAGTGATAGTTCATAACTGTAGGAAATTTAGGATGTGTTGAATGGTGCAAATTAAGTAGTCCGCTTTGCTATTAGGAGATAATCGGCGAATTGGATCGCGTAACCAACGATAGTGTCCAACGCCAGGAATTGAAGACCATGCAAAGACAAAGGTGTCTTCAATCTTATAACAACCTTCACAAACGATTTCAAGTTCAACACCAGAAGCGGGGTTGATTTGCAACAAAATCACCAAGGTGCGAAAATTTGGAGAAATGAGATAATACCAAGCTTGAGGGGGTTCAACTTCAAGATGAGTGCGCACCTATCGTGGTTTGGGATCTTCATCATGAAGATGTTGCGTCAATGTCAAATTTAAAGATGTCTTCAAATTTGATTCTTCATTCACTTGTGTAGCTTGAGGCCCGTAAGACGTGACCATAAGCGACGCCATCATTTCAAAAAAAAAAATCTCCAATCAAAATCAAATCGACAATGAATGTGTGGAGAATTTATTACATCGAGATGCGTGATTGTAATTTATAGATCAAGGAAAAGGAAGGAATTGCGTAAGTAATAGCCTATAACCAAGGTAAAGTAAAACCTTAAAATTAATGGAAAAAATGAAAATTTAAGTAAAATTTGTTAGGGGGGAAGTGGGAAGAGGGGAAAGGTGCTTCTCCTTCTCCTTCCATTGGTCACCAAACATTAGAACCTTCCATTGACCACCAAGCAATGGAACCTTCCAAGGGCCACCAAACATTAAAACCTTCCAAAGGGCCACCAAACATTAGAACCTTCCATTGGCCACCGAGTTGAGATCTTCCTTCACTTCTTTCCTTCTCATTCATTTTAAAAAGCGGATTCGGATCATTTGAGGTTCTCTTTTCCGAACATAATTTTTGATTTAAGTCTTGAGAATACTTGTTCCTACAACCTTCATTGGGAACAAAATAATGATTAATCTTGGTAAATGGTGGAAAGAGGGAGAGTAGATTCGATGTTTGTAATATTTTTGAAAGAATGGAAGTGAATAGGGATAGTGTGGGGAGTTTGAAATCTCAGAGAAACTTCACAAACCCTTTTAGGTTTGGTAGCACAAGACTTCTTACTAATTTGGGTGCAAATTTTAGAATTTGGTAGTAAGGTGCGCCTTGTGATTAACTTTCTAATGAATTAAAACAAACCAAATTTGAATAACGTATGTGATAGGAATAATAATTTGAATGACTAGAGGTCTGCAGCTAAGTTGAACTTTCTACTTTTGTAACACCCTCTTGGTTTGGTAGAACAACTTCTTACCAGTTTGAATACAAAGCTTGCAATTTGGTAAGCAAATGCGTTTTATAACTAGCTTTCTAATGAGCTAAGGTAAGCCAAATTTGGACAACATATATGATAGGAATATTTTAAGTGACTAGTGGTTTGTAGCCAAGTTGAACTTTCTACCTTTGTAAAACCCCCTCGAGTTTGGTAGCATAACTTCTTACTGGTTTGGGTGTAGAACTTAGAATTTGGTAGGCATATGCACTTTGTAGTTAGCTTCCTAATGAGCTAAGGGAAGCCGGATTTAAATAGCGTATGTGATAAGAATAATATTTTAAGTGATTGGTGGTTTGCTGCCAGGTTGAACATGGTGTTGAATCCTTAGAAGTTGGTTTGAATGAGTGACAAGTTAACATAAAATTATAACATTTGGAGTGTTTGAGTTTGAAAATTATATCTATCAATTCTAAATCATAAATGATGCATAGGAAGTAAATTATTTAGTTTCAATTACAAATGCAACTTAACATTTAGAAATACACTTTGCATTTTTTCCTTCACCAATAGCATATGTACTTCCAAGTATAGTCACTTCATAAAATTGGAAGTAGAGGGACAGAAAATTGCTTCACAATGTTCATTGAAAAAATTCAGATGTTCGTGTATTTTTCGGTCAACAAGGAGCAGAAAATTGTTTGGTTGAAGCAATGTAATGAGTTTGGAGTTTTGAGGAAGGCTAAGAAGTTCCCAAAGTAAGGGTTTTCAAACATCTAATTCGACAAAGGCAACATTTTGGCACCAGGTTACATTTAAAAAAAATTTGTTTGACTTTCCCTTTTCTCTCCACATCCAATTTAATATGACTGACTTTGGTTTTTGTAGCTTGAATATGAAGCATTCAAGCTCTACAATGCCTCAGTCTTTAACCTCAAACTCATTGTCAAAGAGGTGCATGGTTTGATGACCTTGGAGGAATACATCCACCATTAGGAATTTGAGGTGTGGGAAACATGTTCAAGCCCAGAAATGGGATTCATCATAGCAAATCCTAGGAGCAACAATCTAGGAGAAAGGAGGCCTTCAAAAGGGTTTCTTACAAGTGCCACCTCAAAATCTCATCTTTTTATATAATTTTTTCCTTTTGTTTCTTTTGTCTTCATTGTCTTTCATTCAATCCTGAAAATAAAGATATTTTCCATTTGCATTTTGTTCCTAGGTTCTTCTACCTTGTTCTCCCCCCCCATGGGTGTGATTGATGAACTCCCCCATTTGTTATGAATTTGGTGAAATCCAAAGGCAGACAACACCATGTACCACACGGATCTCCTCAAGGATTGGTCCCCATACCATCTTGAGGATTGTGGTTGGTACATTGATTGCCCTTGGGATTGTACCCTGCTATTTAAAGTTGTGCTCAAAGAAAGCCATGAGCCTGACTTTCAATAGAAGCTTGCTAACTTTGGGGGTTCAAATATTTAGGCAAGCAAGAATAAATCTATTACAAAAGGGGAGGGGAAAAAGACAACTCCTTTAAAAATCGTCAAAGTTCCAAAGGATGTGACATGGTTGATTATGAGGTCACAACCTCAAAGCAGGATTTTGTTGAAGTCCATGATGGATCTAAAAGGAGTTGGCCTAACAAACACTTTGACCTTTCGCTTGATAGTTGTCGACCATCCTCATCTTGGTCGGAATTATCTTTGGCTCCATCAAGGAGAATATCGGGATTCCATTTGCCACAAAGTTGTTGACCCCTACCATTTTGGCATGATTTGTCTTCGCCTCCATATGGGAGGAAATTGGGATTCCATGAGAAGGTGATGTTTACTTCATGGTCATCCTTGGTGTCTTCGCAAATGATAACTAGAAAGTGGCCTCTTGAACATGCCATTTTTATTGATTGCTTGCTTTAGGTGAACACAACTCAAGACCTCAATAGTTTTTGCTTCTCATTAATTTCTTTTCACTATTTTCCCACTTTCATTGACTTAACAAAAATTTGTTTATCAGATGAATCCACCAAGGCTTGTTGATCTTGTCATTGGAGATGTTCCTAGAGGTGTTGGTGTTCCCATAATGTCTTAATCTAGAGCTGACATTCCAGAGTGGAATGCCAAGGTCCCCCACTATGTGGATTTTGTTTTCATTTTTGTTGACAAATTCTTTTCATATAGTGGTGCCATCTTGCTTTTCCATTCAATTAATCTCCAAGTTTTCAAGCAAATTAGAGAATTCTTAGACATCTATTCCATGTCAATTTTCATGAAATGGGCAGTGGTGAACAATCTTCCATTGATTAGCATTCAGGATCTTGGGTTGAAGGTATTTCTTCATCCATATCTTGTTAATCTTGCTATGTTGTTGTAGGTTGTTTATTTCAATTTTCAATGACCTTTTATATTCTTGCAGACTCTATTAAGCCAAACCACATTTTTGGTGAAGATCCCTTAGACTTTTGAGTTCCGGCACCTATTGTTGTCATATTAGAGTAAGGGATCATGGTTGCGAAGGAAGTCATTTTCTACAACTAGACTAATAACAACACTATGACATTCTCAAGATCTGGGAAACCATTATGTGAGGCCAAGGAGATGCATCCTCTCACAGTTGAGGTGTTGACTGGAGCTTGTTCAAAGCTAGGATCATTTGTTGTTGACTTTGTAGCATCAATTAGTATGTAATGTTTCAAACCTTCCTTTCTTGCATTGGATATTCAAACTAAAATGTCTTATAACATTTTATTTCTTGTAGGTAATAATGTGTTGGCATGCCGAAATTTTGGCCAACACATATCGGCATTTGATGAAAATTAGGAAGTTTTCGACGAAGTTTTTCATCCTTTTTTCCAAGACAAAGGAACCCAAGGAAAAAAATCACAAAAGTGTTCCCCAAATCTTGATCAATCCCCTATCCATAAGCACTTGAAGATTGATTTGGATTGTGAGTAAGTTTGAACTTTACATTTAATATGTTTTCTGCTTTTCTACATTGAATTCAGACTAACTAATGACTCCTCTTCTTGTGTGTTGCAGAGGATTGTTTCAGTTTTCAAAGCACATCCTTTTTTCACCCATGATGATTTATTTCCTAGCCCACCTTCAAGCCCCCAACTTCCTTCATATCTTGAAGCCTATGCTTGGATACTATTAGCTTTCCCTTCTCCTTCCCATTTAGTTTTACCCTAGTTTTACGACAAGTTTGTTATGGGCTATAAAAAGATTCTGAAGCAGTTGAGAGATAGACTAGTGTGGTTTGTATTTTTTCTTTGTTTCGATAGAAGATTTGGATTTGGATTTCATTGTTCTCAACCTTTTTTTACTACCAATCATGTATTCAATGGATACATCACCATTGAAAAATATTCATTCAATGTATGTGTTTTGCACCTAACTTGAATAACTTTTTTTCCCTCCCCTTTACTTCTTGCAAATTCAATGTCTCTAAATGAATTATTATTTGCCACAGAAAAAGGCAACCATTGTTACATCATCCACTACATTAATATTATTACTTAGTCGTGGATTAACCTCTATTCAGTTCATATTTGATTTCACTTTTTAAACCAATTGTTTAACCACAATGCCCCATACCCTGGGTCCCCATGACCTTGCATTTGTAAATAATATTTTTCACATTTAGGGAATCAAATTCAGGAGGCTATTTTCCATTAGAGATATTTGTGTTATAAACCATATTTACTTTTTCTAACCCTAAACCAAATTAATTCTTGTTAAGTTTAACCCTAAATTTTAACTTAGGCTTGGAGATAACAAGTTCTTTCTGACTTTACCTTTATGTTTACTTTAAAACCTTCATTCTTTTTTTCAATAAACAATTTCCATACATTTACAAATTAACCAATTTGATGTGCATTCATAAATAATTTTCTCACATGAAAGGAATTGAACTTAGGAAATAATCTTCTATTAGAAATATTTGAGCTATCAATCGAATTAACTCTTGCCAAAGTTTGCAAGCTTTGAGGCAATAGGTTGTATCTAACTTTGACTTCAATGGTTACTTTCAAAGTGCCATTCATTTCTGGAAAAAAATAAATCCATACATTTACAAAGACCATTTTGATGTTTGCAACCCTTGCTTTTAGTGTTCAATATATGTTAAATACTCACAAAACCTAACTCTATACATTTTGAAATTTATTCCTTCCAATCAATTAAATCCTTGGAATTTTTCACAACTGATCTAGGCGTCTTGGTTCTACTTATTTTAAACATCAATTTTATTGTCCTTCTTTGCATTAGACAAATTGAACAGAACCATATTCTTTGGGTGTGTTGTTCACATCATTGGAACCCATTTGTGACCTTGGTGTTGTTAGTTTTGTGGTTTTGTGTTCCTCCTTTGAATTTGTCTTGGTATCTTCTAGGTATGTTGTCTTTAGCACCTTGATTTCTTCTTTTTCATCCAACCCCTGAATGTCCTTTGCGTCCACCTAATTGGTAATTGTGTTGGCCACCACTAGTTGGTCCATTTCCTTATTATAAAAATGCGTAGGTGTTTAGTACAAATCATCCTTTGCATTTGTATTGTTTCTTGGCAATTTTTTTTCTAGGACTAATAAATCATTTATTTTTTAGGATGCTTGGAATCCTAGCAGGTAATCGCACTAGCAGTGAAATTGGGTTCTAAAATTTTTGTTTGTTAGGTCTGTTGGCCATGGATTGTCTCCAAGTGGTTGTGGCAAGCTACTCAAAAACTCTGGGATGAACATTAGGGATTTTGATCACTATCCCATATATCTTATAATCCTACAAATGATTAGTAGATGCCTATTATCCAACCTTTGCTTGGAATTCTACGTCTACACTCTTGAATTTTCTTTTTTCTATAAATGGGTACAAATCCAAATCTAATGGTGTTCTGCAAGAGTGCTGTGGATATGGATATTGCAACATGATGCAATTGAATAATCTTTGTCTTAAATTTTTTTGGTGGGACCTTATTACTTCAAAATAAAACTAAATTAAATGCATAACACAATACACATTTGGGAAGATGTCTACTTGGTGACATGTTTGTAGTTATCTAGTGTAATTTTGCATTTAAATCTAACATCACAACCATTGGTTTGAATTGGACTATCTGGTGGGTACTAGCAAGTTTGGAGCAATAGCATATGCCAAAATGGCTCCAAATGGCAGAACAATTACATGTGTTTTAATAGCCACCACATCATTTATTTGCTTATCATTTACTATTTTGATATAATATTTTCATTGATTATTTGTCTCAATATTCATTATAAATTTATTCAACAAGAAACCAAATTGTTCAAATTTAACCATAATTTTATTTTGTTTCATCATTACGAAATATTTCCTTTTAAGATCACATATTTTGAATAAATATTCATTTTCACAAGTCTATTGAACTACAATTCAATGTAAAGGATGGGATTTTGATTTTTAATTCAATTTTTGACTCATTGGTTTTTTTTTTTTGCTATTGTACACATCTCATGGTTTTGGGGTTGGCCTTATCATCCAACGATTAACAAGTTGTTTTAACACTTTGTTCTTCAATTCTTGTGGCACCCATGTTTGCGTGCATGGAGTTGCATAGAGTCATCGTCGTAGTTTCATGAATTTTATGGATAGCAAGTTCCCAAGTGCACTAGTAGAAAACCCCCCCTTTTGCAACTATGTTTTCAACTACTATTCAATTACAAACAAAGTCGAAAACTACACATATAGTTGCAATTTTTTTTTGCAACTAAGAATTTTTTTGCAATTGCTAACCAATAATGTTGAAAAGTACAAGTCGAGAGTGAAATTATAGTCAAAAGTGTGTGCCATGTGTCAACACCACATTAAAAGCCATTATGTGCCACTATTTGCCAATTTAGTTAAAGATTGTTTTACCAATATAGTCGAAGGATGTTGTCAACTACATTCGATTAATGGATGAACTTCATATGTGAACTAAACATGACATCAACCAAAAATATAATTATAATTTCAACTAGGTTACAACTATGTAAATTGAACATTTCGACCGTGTTGTAATTATGTAAATTGAACATTTGGCTAGTGGTTTAGTGACACGTGGCACATTCACAATGTTGACACATGGCACATTCATAAAATGTGGTGTCAATGAATAGTTAAATGACATGTGGCATGGTCGTAAATTTTGGGGTCAATAAATAATTAAATGACACGTGGCACATCCACATCAATAGTTTAAGCCACATGGTGCTTAATCATAGGTTAGGTCTAAACCTAGGCACCTAGGTTAAACCTAAACATAGGCCATTTAATTTAGGCTTAAGTTAGGGCTAGATCTAGGTACCTATGTTAAGCCTAGACCTAAACCACATGGCAATTAATAAATGAAATCCTATTTCATTTGGTTTAACCTTTAGGGTTAAACCTTTTTTATTGGCTCATCCCAAATGGTTATTACATTTTCATGTTTATTATGTTCTCTAACAATCCTAGTGTGTTCCTTTATATAGTTTGGACTCATGGAATGGAAACCAAACAATATGGGATAAAGATTTTAATTGTGACTTAGGGTAAATACACCTATCACCAAACACTTAACGATATTGGATCATTATAACTTTCTTGTCCATGGTCTATTCTTTTTGAAATTTAAAACAATTTTGTAATCCTCCACCTAGCATATCGAAATCTAAAAAAAATGTTACAATCTAATGGAAAATGAGCAAGATATGCCCTTTCAAAGTGAAGGGGGATTGTGCTTTGGATTTTTTCATAAATGTTTAGTTTGATTTTGAAACTTAAGCTCTTCAACTATTTTTTTTAAAAAAATTCACATTAAACAAGTTTTATAGATTTTGAGTAAATGCATTTGTAGCCTTTGAAATGAATGAGAAATGAACAAAATATAGTTGTTGGAAGTAAAAAGGGTCTAAAAACAAAATTTGAGACAAAATATCACTCTTTCTCTTCTTGCATTATCTATTTTGTTCCATTGTTTTTGAAGTTCAAAAAACATTTGTAACTCTTTATTTTTCGCTTCCAATGACATAAAAATGTTCAATTTGGTGTTGAAACAAGGGAAAACTTGATAGTGTTCAGTGATAGAATACCATTTGTTGTTTACCTTGATTGTAACCCAATTGCAACCTAATTACAATTCAAATAATTGTAATCTAGTTTTATAAGCTAGTCCAAACTTAATTAGGCCTAGACCTAAACTAATGATCTACCTAGCTTAGGTCTAGCTACTTACCTTAATTATTTATAGTCTTTATTCATCAACTATTTTTAACTATATAGTTGTATAATTAAATAATTAAACAAATTATCATCATTTATTAAATAATATGGTGATTAGTATTTTTTAAATCAGAAATTAAATGTATTTATTTATTAAAAAATTAATTATCATTGAATATTTTTTATAATTCGAAATTCATTATAATTTTTTTGTTTCATTTCATAACACAAATAATTAACTCAAATATAAATATTCCATAATAAAATTTAGATGATATTCTAATTAAATTAATTATTATAAATTTGTGATAATTAATAATTGACTACAATTATTAAAAAACATTAATAATAATATTGTAGCTAATAGTTAGGTTAGGCTAATTATTGAACTATTTTTAGTTGTATTTTTACCTAACTTGTTGGAACTATTAAATGACTTAGTATAATAGATATTAAATAAGAAAAAATATTTTATAGTATATTAGTGTCAAATAAAACTAAAAATTGAAATTATATGATAATTTATCATATATATTTACTAATTATTCTAAAATTTATTATAATTTAATCATAAATAAATAAATAAGGAGTTTTAATAAATGAAAAAACTTTGGAACTAATAGAAAAAATTAGAATAAAATTTAAAATTCTAAGAAATATTAATTATGTATCATTACATGATATGTTGTAAACTAAAATTGAATCCACATGGAAATAATAAATTACACAGGTATTGAACATATTCCAAAACAATATTACTTAAATATCCTTATTTGATATGTTTTAAACTAAAATTGAATCTACATGGAAATAATAAATTACACATGTATTGAACATATTCCAAAAAAAATTATTTAAAAATACTTATTTGATATGTTGTAAACTAAAATTGAATGTACATAGAAATTATGAATTATACATGTATTGAACATACACATTATTAAGTTGACTTATATTTCAAAATTTCTTTAAAGTTTATTTTCAAATTAAAGTGTAATATTTATATGCACAGAAAAATTCATCATACATGTTATCATTCATGCATACAAAAAACATTTACATGTACTTTAATAATTAATGAATCTTTATTGTAATTTTTAATATATATTAAAAATGAATAGACAATAAATTCCACAAAATTATGGATTATATATCATTACTTGATTTGTTGTAAATTAACATTTGATTTACAAAATAGTAAATTACATATATTGAACTTACATGATTACAAACTCATATTTCAAAATTTCCTTAATTTTTATTTGAAATTAAAATTTAATATTTAGGTGCACAAAAAATATTTCATCGTACATAAACATTCATTTGCACAAATAGAATTTACATGTAGTTTAATTTTTAATGAAATTTTATTGCAATTTAAAGCAAATATTGAGATATCATGTCTATAAAGATTAATAACCATTAGCATTCCACAAAAAATATTAATTATGTATCAATATTTGATATGTTGTAAACTAAAATGCAATTTACATATAAATAATAAATAGGTGTATTGAACATGCACATTACTACAATTTGATATTTCAGAATTTCTTTAAATTCCTTCAATCAAATTTTATTATTTGTGTGCACAAAAAATTTGCATCATACATAACCATTCATTTTATACAAAGATAATTTACACATAATTTAATTTATTAATGAAGGTAGACAATTTGTTTTGTTTTGTTTTATTTTGTTACGTTGAAATTTCCCAAACCAAATTATTTCATATAATGCTATTGATATCTTTGAAAACCTAACAATGAATAGGGGTGCACTGACTTGGGTTGAAAGTTTTTGGAACTACAATGCAAAGGTTATTGGTTATTGAACCATTTTTTTAATAAACATTAATAAAATCATAAATAGAAATTTTACTCGAATCCAAAGGTGTACTTGGTGTTGTTGGAAAGTAATTGTTGAGTTAGATTTAATGAAATTTATTTCATAATTTTCATACTTAAAGTGTGGAAGATATTGAATTTTGAATGAATTTTGTTGTTGAAAATTCAAACAAATTACAACAAATTAGGTTTAGAAGGGAAAATGAGTTGAATGTGTTCACATTTGGGGCCAACAACACACGTTACCTTATTTATCCATGAAGGAAAGTGGTTTATTTTGTTTTGTCATAATGATATTTCCCAAACCCCAATATCTTAGCTTATGTTATGGAACTTATCATCAAAAAATTCTTAATGAATAAGGGTGCAATGACTTGGTTTATAATGTTTGGAGCTATAGTGTGGAATCTATTGATTATTGAATCATTTTTTCATTGAGTTTTTTGGAAAACCAAGATTGAAAAGTATATTGGAATTTGGGGGTGTTCTTGGTATTGTTGGAAAACCTTCACCAAATTTGGTTTAATAAAGTTGATTTTGTAATTTTGAGACCTAAAATGTGAACAAAATTATTGAATTTTTGGTGGGTACGTAATGTTATTGGAAATTCAAACAAATTGCAAAAAGGGGTTTGGAAGGAAAATCCAATTGAATGCATTCAAATTTGGGCCAATGACATAGGGTACATTACTGTTTTATGAATTTTAATCATAATTAAAAAATAAAATAAAATATCATGTGTATAAAAATGAATAAACATTATAGTTGCACAATATGATTAATTATGTATCATTACTTGATATATTGTAATGATCTACATAGAAATAATAAATTACATGTGTATTGAACATAAACATTAGTACTAACATATATATATATATATA
>Ga0116229_10007964_pt1 | contig 16619 bp, 14 predicted proteins | sample S1TSphgellanicum_3_FD_87313 | JGI IMG/M metagenome (GOLD analysis project Ga0116229, IMG submission 87313) | Host-associated microbial communities from peat moss isolated from Minnesota, USA - S1T2_Fc - Sphagnum magellanicum MG | ecosystem: Host-associated > Plants > Peat moss > Unclassified...
CAGCCGCTACGTCCCGGGATGGAGATACGCTATGACCGACGGCTCGCTGGCCCACAAGACCCTCTTCTGTAAAACCTTCATCGAGACGCATCGACGATTCGAACCGTCGGAACTACCGTGGCCCGATATCGATGAAACCTCCATAGACCGTCTACGTTCGATTCCCTTTTGGAGCGTGGCCCTCGCGGCCGAGCGGAACGCAGGCCGCATGGTAAGCGCGTACGCTGAAACCATCGACGATCCGTTGATTCGCGAGGCCCTCGCCATGCAAGGCGTCGAGGAGGCGCGTCACGCGCGCCTGCTCGACGTAATGCTGCGTACGTACGGCGTCAGCGTCACCGAAAAGCCGCTGCCGCCGCTAGATGCGAGCGAGCGCGCGTTTCTCGATTTCGGTTATGAGGAATGCATCGATTCCTTCTTCGGTTTCGGCATCTTCGGATTAGCTCGGCAAATCCAGTTATTCGTGCCCGAATTGACGGGAATTTTCGAGTTGGTGTTGCTCGAAGAGGCGCGTCACGTCACATTTTTCGTCAACTGGATCGCCTTCGAACGAATCCGTCGCGGCCGCGGAGCCCCTGCGTTCGCCGGCTTGGCGACTGGGCTCGGATATCTGCGCGCCGTCAAGCGGATCGTCACGACGTTTGCCCCGGGAGCCGCGGAGGGGCAGAAAACGCAAGGCGTCGGCTTCGGCGCCGAAGGCGCCTTCGCGCTCTTCGGCGACGTGACGTGGCGCGATTTCTTACGCAGTTGCGTCGAGGAAAACGACCGCTATATGGCTGCGATGCCGGCGGAATTGCGCACGCCGACCGTCCTGCCGAAGATGGCGCGAATGGCGCTCGCGCTGCCCAAATTACCGGGCCGGCGGCCGAAACCGTCAAGCGTCGCGGCTCGCGGCAACGATCGCGATCCGGTCGCCGCCGGCCAAGCCGCGCACCTCCTCGGCGGCCAGAGCCAACACGACGGCGCCGTCGGCCAAGGCGCCGAGGTCGGCGACGCGCCGGCCGTAGAGCAAGTGCACGTCGGGTAGCGCCCGCCCCACGTCGCCGAAGGCCGTAGCCTCTTCGAGAAGCACGGCCAGCGCGGGGCCGAGACCGGCGACCGCGCATACGCGGACGGTCGCCCTCAGGGCGGTCAGCCGAACGACGCCGCGACCGTCGACCGCGCAGACGTCGAATGCGCGGCGCCCGGACGGCGCGCGAAACAATGCGAACGTCCCGGCAGCCCCGATGAACTCGACGGTCCCGTCCCGGGCGTGGAGGGCCCGAACCGCGGCCGTCTTGCGCTCTTCCTCCGAAGCGTCGAGGCTGACGGTCGCGCCCGCGACGGCCGCGGTCGCTCCGGAGGCCGTGGCGCGCACCAGGTTGCGGCGCGCGTCGATCTCAACGGCGACCTCCACGAGCTCCGGCGCGGCCCCGGCGGCCACGACGCGCTCGAAGGCCTCGCGCCGCACGCGCACGACGTCGTCCGGCGAGGGGTTCACGATCGTCCGCTCGACGACGTCGCGGACCAGCGCGAGCGCGACGCCGAGCGGTGAGATCACCTCCGCGTCGCGCGCCAAGCGCCCCCGCAAGCCCAGGAACTCAGCGGCGAACGGGACCAGCGCCGCCGCGCCGCCGCCGCCCCCGACCAGCTCCACATCGCTCGCGGCCAGGCCGTAGTCGGCGATCAATTCGTCGATGGCCGAGCGCAGAATCCCGGCCGAGCGCTCCAGGACCGCGCGGGCCAGCACCTCCGCCGTGCAGCCGATGCGGTCGCCGGCCAGGCCGAACGCGATCCGCGCGCTCGCGGCATCGCCGCGGGCGAAAGCGCCCTCGGGCACGTAGCCGAGCAAGTTGGCGGCGCACGTTGGGGTCACCGTCACCCGCGCGCCGTCGCTCAGCTCGAAAGCCAGGTAGTCGGGCGGGTCGCCCGGCTCCGGCCGCAGCGTCACGACCCGCGCCCCCGCGAAGGCGGCGGCCGGCGTGAAACAGGCGTAGCCCAGGCCCGCGATGTGCGCGCTGCGTGGCCCGACGCCGCGTAACGCCGCGGGCCCCGAACCGCCCAAGTCGATCCGCGGCACGCTGCCGCCCGCGATGCCGAGCGTCCGGACGTCCAGCGTGCGCAACATCGTCCGGTGGCCGCCGACCCGCGCCGGTCGCATCTGCGGCATCCCGCGCCGGATCACCGAGCAATCGGCGCTGGTGCCGCCGACTTCGATGAAGATGCCGTCGGTCACGTTCTCGTGCAGCAGCGCGCCGGCGATGCCGGCCGCCGGGCCCGAAAGCATCGTCAGGATCGGGCGGCGCGCGACCTCAGCCACGTCCATCACGCCGCCGTCGCTGCGCATGATCATGAGCGGCACGCCGATACCCGCGCGAACGACCGCGGCGGCGGTCATCTGCGACGTGCGGACCATGCGCGGCAGAATCGCGGCGTTGAGCACGGCGGTGCGCGTCCGCGCACGCAGACCGTAGGTCGCGGCGACCTCGTGGCCGGCGGTCGCGAAGGCGCCGCGCGCGCGGGCGAGCCCGACGGCCGCCCGCTCGGCGGCGGGCCGGTCGACGCCGAAGGACTGGCTGACGACGATCGCGTCGGCGCCGGCCGCGAGCAGGCTCGCGAGCGCCGCTTCCACCGCCGGCGCGTCACCGGCTCGCGCGAACGCGGTGTGCGGCGCGAGCTCGGCGTTTTCACCCAAGCGGATCGGCGGCACGCGGAGTTGGGCGCGTTCGAACCAGCCGAAGGCGCCGTGCAGGCCGACGATGCCGACCCGCGCGACGTCGCCTTCGAGCAGGGCGTTCGTCGCCTGGGTCGTCGAATGCGCGATGAACGCGATCCGCGACGCGTCGACGCCCGGCGTTTCGAGCGCCCGCGCCAATCCCGCGACGATGCCCGCCGCGACGCCTTCGGCCGCCGCGTGAGTAGTCGGCACCTTGACGCGCGCGACGATCGCGCGGGTCGCCGCCTCGACAATCACGACGTCCGTGAACGTGCCGCCGACGTCGATCCCGACGCGCAGCGCACCGCCCGCGGCTGCGCCGTCGCTCACGGCGCGGCCGTCGCGGCGGCGGGCACGAACGGCGCGCCGAGCACGATCGTCAACTCTCGGCCCGCGCGGGTCACGACGAACGCGTGCGGCTTACCGTCGTAGGCCCGGCGCTGCGTTTGAAAGGTGCCGTATTCCCACCAATACTTGCCGTCGAGTTTGGAGACGACGTCGTTCGTGCGCAGGCCCGCGTCGTACGCCGGTCCGCCCGGCCGCACGTAGGCGCGCATCTGCCCGTCGTCGGTCTTGAACAGCGAATAAAAGTACGTCGGCGGGTCGGTCGAGCGAAAGGCCAGACCGCGCGACAAGAGCGAGTTCGCCAGCGCCGGATGGTCGACCGTCCACATTCGAAACCGGAAGAGCAAGCCCAGCGCCGCGCGCTCGGCGTCGGGCCGCGCGTCGCCGTACCATTCATCGACGGGCCAATTCGCGCAGTCTTCCAGTTGCAGGCCGACGTCGCGCGCGTCGGCGCTGACGAGCAGCAGGGCCGCGTACGCGCGCGCGTCGCACGGCGCATCGGGCGGCGGCCCGGACAACTCGAGTGCGTGCAGGCCCCAGCCACCGCTGAGCTCGCGCGCCATGGCATGGGCGGCGAGCGCGGCCGCGGCCCCGCCGGCCGGCGCGACGGCGACCGTGTCGGCGGCCGCCGGCGGCGCGAACGGCCCGGTGCCGAGTTCGGCCGCCGCCGCGGCCCGCGGGGCCGGAGCCGCGAACGGCTGCGCCCCGAGCAGCGCGCCGCCGAAGATCACGACCGCTAAAGTTGCGAGCGTCGCGACCGCGACCTGGAACGGCAGCGTCACCTTTGTGATCTCGTCGACGCGCACGCCGGTGAAGTTCGCCACCCAGACGTTTTGCGTATTGGTCGGATCGCAAACGTTTTGGACTTGAACCACCGCCATCACGGCGGCCACCAGGGTGACCGCGGGCAAGATGCCGAGCCCCGCCAGCACCGTGTACACGGCGATGCCGACGCCGAACGGATTGAGCGGGCCGCGATAGAGCGCGAGCGGCGAGAAGAGACCGAACACGATCACGTAGGCGAACCACGAGCGCGGCGCGACCGCGGCGACGAGCGGCTCGAGCGCCGCACGCACGCTGGGCAGCGCGGTCGCCGTTAGCAGCATGCCGATGCCCATGAAGAGCACGATGGCCGGCGCGACGTCCTCGATGCCGCGAATCGCCGCCGCGATGAGAACCGGCACGACGTTGCGCGGTGCGGCGCTCGCGGCTCCGTATAGCGCCGCGAGCGCGAAGGCGACGACCGGGTTGAGGCCACCGAAAAAATAGAGCGCGATCGGCAGGAGCGGCGCGATTAACGCATACGCCGGCACGCGCTTACGAGCAGGTGGATCGTCCGCCTCGAGAGCCCACGTCGCATAGCCGCGCGTCGCGCGAAAGCGCACGGCCGCGAAGACGCAAAGCGCCGCCAGATCGATGGCGGCCAGCGCGAACGCGAACGGCTGCATCTGCGCGCGCTCGACGCCGAAGGTTTTCGTGTAGAACGTCCACTGCGCGATGTTGAAGATGAAGCCGAGCGCATAGGCGAGCATGAAGAGCGTCGCGGCCGTCTTGCGCGGCACGCCGATCGTCATCATGATCGGCAGCACGATCGAGCCGACCATGATGACGGCGCCCAAGCCCGTCAGCGACGTGAAGAGCACGGCGACCGCGGCCGAAAGCGCGAGCGCCAACACCGCGGGCCGGTCGCCGCCGAACTCGGCCGCGTAGGTGACGATCGTCTCGGCGATGCCCGTCGAGAGCGTGACGCGCGAGAGCCACGCGCCGAAGATCACCGTGACGATTACCGATGCCAGACGCGTCGTGCCGTCGACGATCGTGGTCTCGAGCCCCGCCGCACCCGCGCCGGCCACCGCCGCGATGCCCAGCGCCATCAGCGGCACGGCGAGCAGCGCGGGGAGGACGCGCGCGTACATCAGATAGGCCGCCAGCGCGAAGATCGCGAGCATCGCGACCCCCGCGAAATGCGTCACCAGGTTCCGCCGCGGCGAGCCCCAAAGGCTGACTTGGTCATCGACCGGGCGTTCTCGGTTGAATACGAGTTAGTCCTCGGCGGTGCTGCGAGCCGAGGCTTGGGAGGTGCGATGAGCGTTCCGGAGCCCGCCGACGGGGATCGCGACCGGCTCCGCGCGTTCATCGAAGCCGCCAAGGCGCGCGACGTCACGGACGACTTCATCGTCCGGCGCGACGCCGTGGACAACCCGTTCTGCTAACATGAGCGCCGAGGGCACCGCGCATGCCGTGCGCATCGAACGCGGAAGCATCGACGTGATCCGCGTCGCGGACGGACAGACGATCTTGGAAGCAGCGCTGTCGCAGGGCGCCGAATTTCCCCACTTCTGCCGCGCGGGCATCTGTCGCACGTGCGCCTGCGACTTGCTTCGAGGCGAGGTCGACCTGCTGCCCTATGCGGGATTCGCGCTGACCGATGACGAGCGCGCGAACGGCCGAATCCTGGCCTGCCGCGCCTTGCCGAAATCCGACTGCACGATCGCCCTGCCCGACGACCGGGATCGCGCCGCGCATCCGTTGCGTCTGCTCTCCGCCGCGGTGACGAGCGTCGCGTTTCCCGTGCCCGACGTCGCGATCTTACGCCTCGCGCTCTCGGCGCGCGAACAGTTTTTCTTCACGGCCGGCCAATACGTCAACCTCGCGTTCGCCGGAGCGCCGCCCGCGGACTTCTCGCTCGCGAGCATTCCGGGCGACGCCGAACTCGAATTCCACGTCCGGCTCGTCCCCGGAGACCCGATGGGCCGCTACATCGCGGAGCACGTGCGCGCGGGCGAGGTCGCGCTTGTGCGTGGGCCGTTCGGGAGCGCCCATTGGCGAGCGAACCACCGCGGACCGATGCTGCTCGCCGCGGCCGGCACGGGACTGGCGCCGATCCTCTCGATCTTGCGGGCGGCGCTCGAGGCGGACCGCCGGCACGCGATCACCCTCTTTGCGAGCGCGCGCGACGCGGGCGATCTCTACGCACGCGAACGCCTCGACGCGCTCGCGGCGGTCCATGCGGGATTGCGGATCGTGTACGTCACGACCGAACCGCTCGCAGACGCGGTCGCGCGCGAAGCGACGGACATCGAAAGCACCAAAGCCTACGTGGCGGGACCGCCACCAGCAGTCGAGGCGACGGTCGCCGTCTTACGGCAACGCGGCCTGCCGCGCCGCGACATCCACGCCGAGCCGTTCCATCGCTAAGGGAGCGGCCGATGCGCGTTGGCGCTCGCGTTCGGCGACGGAGTCGGAGTCGGAGTCGGAGTCGGCGAGGGCGACGGCAGTCCGAGGACCGTGTCGAACGTCGGTAATGTTTTGGTCGCGCCGTAGTCGCGATAGACGGCGTCGTTGATCCGATCCGCGCGCTCGATCGCGCGGTCCGCGGCGACGTGATAGCGCTCCAGCACGCTGAGCTCGTGGCTCGCGCGGTCTTCGTAGTCCCAGGCCGCGCGCACGAGCGGTTCGAGGGCGAGCATCGCGTCGCGCTCTTCCCAGAACAGATATTTCGTGACGTAGAGTCCGCGGTAGACGAGGCCGTCGTGCTTGCCGTCGGCGTTGGAACGAGCGTCGTCGTAGTAGCCGCGCGCTTCGCTCGCGATTTGGTACTCGCGGCCGAGCGCGTCGTAGCGGCGTGCCGCGAGCGCCATCACGGCGGCAGCGTTCGCGTGCAAGGGCGGCGGCGCGAGCCGCAAATGTGTCATCACGTTTTCCGCGGCGTTACGCAGCGCCGCGAGGTCGAGCGACTTCGCAGCGGTCGCGAGGTCGGGCTGCAACGGGTCGGCCCAAAAAAGATAATCCGAGTACTCGCGCGGGTTGGGATGCAGCAGCCGGGCGCAGCGAGCGAGATCGGCGACGTCGTCAGCGTAGCGGCCGTCGGCGCTCCCGAAAAACGCTGCCGGAAAATCCGTTGCGAACCGTGCCGGCTCGACCGAACCGTGCTCCCAGGCGCTGGCGGCCGCGTACAGCACCGGGTACCACGTCGCCTCGAAGAGCGTCTCGCCATCGTCGTGCCAAACCGTTTGAAACAGACCGAGCACGCGCGCCGATTTTCCTTCGGTCACGAAGCGATCGATGTTGCCGACGGCCGCGTCAACGTCGGGATAGATCTCGTTCCAGTTGAGCGCTCCCGGCGCGACCAATTGCTCGAATCCGCCGCGCGCGATGCGGTCGATGTACGGCCGGTACGTCGGCTCGCTGCCGTAGTGCCAGTTCACGAAAACCAGCGTCTTGGGCAACTGCGCGAAGAGTTCGGGGTGACGCGTCAGCGCGTCGTCCCAGATCAACGGCCGGCCGCCGCCCCGCGCGATGACGAAGCGCGCGGTCGCAACGACGTGATCCGCGTAGACCGGACCCTCGCCCTGCGCGTCGACCAGTGCCTTCGAGCGACCGCGCCCCAAATCGGACGGTTCGTCGGAGCCGATGTGGAAGAACGGAGGGTGCGGCACGGCCGCGAGTTCGTCCGCGATCAGATCCCGCACGTAGGCCTGACCGGCCGGCTCGGCGGGCGATAGCAGATAGCCGTGCGGCAATTCCGCGAGCGGGGCATAGCGCTCGTACTTCAGCGTTTCGTGCATATGCGCGAAGGTCTGCTGCTCGGGGATCAGCGCGACGTGAAAGCGCGCCGCGTACGCGTCGAGTTCGTGTAATTCGGCCGGCGTGATCCCGTCGAGCGGCGCGGGCAACGGATGGCGCGGGTCGACGAACACGTGCTCCATGTACGGCGAGTACCCGTTCATCTTGAAGGCCGCGAGCGTTCGGATGCGTTCTTCGAAATAGCGCATCGTCGGCAGCGGGCCGCGCGACACGTCATCGGAGAGGATGCGCCAGCGCATGGCCGGAGCGTCGCTGATGTCGACGCATGGCAACGTCCAGCCGCGCGCGGTTCGACGCGGCAGTTGGGCCAAGGTCGCAAGCGCATCGAAGGCGCCTTCGGCGTCCGCGGCTCGCACGGACGCGGCGCGTGGCCCGACCACCAACCGGTACGCCTCGCGAACGGCCGGCGCGCCCGGGCCGCCGACTCGGATGCGGAAACCATATGGGGCGCCGCCGGCGGCGATGCCGAGCGCTCGCCAACGCTCGGCCAAGAGCGTCGTGCCACCCGGATCGGCCGCCGCCGCGAAAAGGCCGGCCAGCGCGGCGCCCGCGGCGGGTTCGGCGCAGGCGGCCGACCTGACGGCATTCGGACGCGGGATCAAGTGAAGATCGAGCGGACCGGCTGCCGCCGGCCAAGCGCCCGCAATGCCGACGAGCGCTCCCCCGACGACCGGCACCGCGAGCCGCGCGATAGCGGCGCCGGTGACCAGGGCCAACGCGGACCCGGCGCGCCACACGAAAGCGCCCCCGTCACCATGACGGGGGCGCTCACACTCACCCACTACGCTTGCTTGCCAAACCTTAGGCCACTCATACCGTGCGTTTGGAAACCCTAAACGTGATGTACCGCACACCACCGCCGCCGTCCTCTTTGTATCGAATTCTTTATCATCCGGCGAGAGCTCGCCTGTTGCCGGCTCACCGGAACCGCCCCCGAAACAGGCGAACGGCGCGGGCATGACCCTCTCTCCCGCGGACTACGCGGTCATCATCGTGTTCTTCGCGGTCAACCTCGGCATCGGGCTCTCCTTCGCCCGGCGCGGCGGCGCGTCGCTCGGCGAATTCTTCCTCTCGGGGCGCAACGTGCCGTGGTGGCTGGCCGGGATCTCGATGGTCGCCACCACGTTCGCGGCCGACACGCCGCTGGCCGTGACGGGCTTCGTCACCCAGCACGGCATCGCCGGCAACTGGGTGTGGTGGAGTTCGGTGATGTCGGGCATCCTCACCGTGTTCTTCTTCGCGAAGCTTTGGCGGCGCTCGGGGGTTTTAACCGACGTCGAGTTCATCGAACTGCGCTACAGCGGCAAGGCTGCCGCGGCCCTGCGCCTCGCGCGCGCGCTGTTCCAAGGCGTGTTCGTCAATTCGGTGATCATGGGTTGGGTCAATCTCGCGATGGCCAAGATCCTCGAGCTGACGCTCCACGTACCGAAGCTCGAGGCGCTCGCCGTGTGCCTCGTCTTCACGGGAATCTACGTCACGATCGGCGGCCTCTGGGGCGTGCTCGTGACCGACTTGCTGCAGTTCGTCGTCAAGATGTCGATGGCGATCGTGCTCGCGGTAGCCGCGGTCGCGGCGGTCGGCGGCATCGGTCCGCTCGAAGCGAAGCTGGCCGTGCTCGACGCGGCTCGCCACGTGAGCGGCAGCGGTTCGATCCTCTCCTTTTTCCCGACCACGAACGAAGCCTGGCTGCCGTTTCTGACGTTCGCGACCTACATCGGCGTGCAATGGTGGGCGTCGTCGTATCCCGGCGCGGAGCCCGGCGGCGGCGGATACATCGCGCAGCGCATCTTCAGCGCGCGCAGCGAAAACGATTCGCTGCTGGCCACGCTCTTCTTCAACGTCGCGCACTATGCGCTACGACCGTGGCCGTGGATCCTGGTGGCGCTCGCGGCGCTCGTGCTCTATCCGCACGGCGTCCGCGGAACCGACGGCAAGGTCGACGCCGAACTCGGTTACATTCAAGCGATGATCGATTACTTGCCGGCCTGGCTGCGAGGCCTGATGATCGCGGGCTTCCTCGCCGCCTATATGTCGACGATCGGCACGCACCTCAACCTCGGCGCGTCGTACTTGACCAACGACATCTATCGCCGGTTCGTGAACCGCTCCGCGAGCGACGCGCACTACGTCTGGGTTTCGCGCCTCGCGACGATCGTCGTCATGTGCTTGGCCGTCGTCGGCGCCTATGCCAACGATTCCGTCGGCGGCGCCTGGATCTACCTGTATAACTTGACCGCGGGCGTGGGCCTGGTGATGATCCTGCGCTGGTACTGGTGGCGGGTCAACGCGTGGAGCGAAATCTCCGCCCTCTGCGCGTCGGCCATCGTGTCAAACGCGCTGATCTTTTTCCATGCGTTCAACGACGCCAACGCCAACGCGGAAATACTGCTCGTGACCGTGCCGGTGACGACGCTCGTGTGGATCGCCGTCACCTTGCTCACGCAACCGGAAACCGAAGCGACGCTGGTGCGCTTCTACGAACGCGTGCGGCCCAGCGCTTTCGGCTGGCGCCCGATCGCGCGGCTGGCGCGGGCCGAGCCCGGGGTCGAGCCGTTAGCGGTCAACGCGATCGATTGGGTGGCGGGCTGCGGGCTCGTGTACGGCACGCTCTTCGGCATCGGCAAGCTCGTGCTCGGCGACGTGGCATCCGGAGCGCTCGCGCTCGCGGTCGCGGCGGCCTGCGGCGCGATCATCACCGTCAACCTGACGCGCGCCGAACGCGCCTCGCGGCGCGCGGCCGCTCAGATCGTCGCGGGCAGCGGCTCGTAACGTAGCGCGAATTGGCGCTCGATGCGCGCCAGCAACGCGCCGAATTCCTCGGGCGTAACGGAGTCCGCGTCGCCGGCAACCTCCACCAGACGCTGGTCTGCCGCCACCAGCGCCGCTTGAGCGACGATGTCGAGATCGGCGTGCTCGATGCGCCGGATGAACGCCTGGTCGGTGAACATGCACTCCTCGAGCAAGTGCTGACCCGCGTCCGCGAGCTCCGTCGACAGCCGGTCCGCGAGTCGCTCGAGCGCCTCGCTGACCTTCTCCCCAACGAACGCGCGCACGCGCATGTCGGACTCGTGACGGTCCGTTTCTTCCGCGTAGCCGCTGTACGCCGGTAGGCGTTCGGTAAGATAGGCGAGGTTGTCGGTCATCGTTCTACTTGCGACCCGGGCGCCCGGGCCGCGGTTTCGATGAGTTCCGGCAGCAGCGCGGCGGCGCTCCCGCGCAGCACCGCGTCGGCGCGGCGGCTAAGCGGCGTCGCTTCGGGATTGACTTCGATCACGAACGCCGCGGCGTCCGGATAGTGGGTTGCCAGTAACGCGGCCGGATTGACCAAGCCCGACGTGCCGACGACCAGGACGACGTCGGCGCGGGCGGCCGCCGCGGCCGCGCGCTCCCACGTCTGGGACGGCAGGCTTTCGCCGAACCAAACGATGTCGGGCCGGAACGATCCGCCGCACTCGTGGACGATCGCGTCGACCAGGAAATCGCCCGCCAACGGCCGGCGCGCGCCGCATCGGCCGCAGCGCGCTTCGCGCAAATTCCCGTGCAGCTCGAGCACGTTGCGCGAGCCCGCGCGCAGGTGCAGCGAATCGACGTTCTGGGTGGCTAGGGTGAAGTCGGCCGAGGCGGCCTCGAGCGCCGCGAGCGCCCGGTGCCCGGCGTTCGGCTCTGCGCGCGCGTGCGCCGCGCGGCGCTCGTTGTACCAGGTCCAGACGAGTTCGGGATCGCGTGCGAAACCTTCTGGCGAGGCCAGTTCCTCGACCCGCAGCGTGCGCCACAAACCGTCGACGCCGCGAAACGTCGGCAGCCCGCTCTCCGCCGAGATGCCCGAGCCCGTTAACACGAAAACCGAGCGCGCGGCGCGCACCCGCTGCCGGGCCTGGGAGAGGCCGTTCACGCCGCTTTGCGTTCCTGCTCGACGACGACCGAGCTCGAGGCTGCCTCGAGGGAGCGGAGCTGCACGATCTTCTGTCCGCCGCGCGGCGGCTTCGGCGGCGGGTCGCCGCTCTGAAAGTACACGAACACGTTAGCCGCGGCGCCGGCCAGCGCCGCCAAACCCCAGAGGCTGAAAAAGAAGAACGTCGAGTTGGGGTGCCCGGCATGCCAGGAGATCACGACCGTAAATATCGACGTTCCGATCGCACCGAAGCCACCAAGCGCCGCGAAGGCTGCCAACTGGAGGAAAGTGCGGTCCCGCGTTCGCCGCGGTTTACTGCCCATACCGTATTCTAACATCCGCCGCCACGCGGCCCGCGTTCCCTTGCTGACCCCGATTCGAGGGCCGATTTCAAAAGTAGACGAAGCGAGAGGGCGTGGATGACACAAGTCGGCTTATGGCGCGGGTGTGCGACCGTGACGTCGCTGCCTTCGAGACCATATACGACGCGTACCACCGGCTCGTGTACGGGATCGCGGTCAAGATGCTGGGGGAACCGATGGCCGCCGAAGATCTGACGCAAGCGGTCTTCTTGAAGGTCTGGAGTTCGCCCGGCTCGTTCGCGGGCGGCAATTTCGGGGCGTGGATCGCTCGCGTTGCCCGCAACCGGGCGCTGGACGTCTTGCGCAGCCGCGCGCTCCATACCGAAGGCGAGCTCCCGGTCGATGTCGCCGTCGAGGGCGACTTCGACGAAGGGGTGCTGGCACGTCTGGACGGCGAGCGCGTGCGCAGCGCGCTGGCGACGTTACCGGAAGAACAGCGCGCGCCGATCGAGCTGGGCTTCTTCGGCGGCATCACCCACGAAGAGATCGCGCGCCGCACCGCGACGCCGCTCGGGACGGTAAAGACGCGCATTCGTTCGGGCTTACGAAAATTGCGCGCCACGCTGGAAACGAGCGCGGTCCTATGATGGCGCACGACGACGATTTCCTGGACTCGATCGCGCTGCTGGCGCTCGGCGTCCTGCCTGAATCCGAAGCGGCGCCGCTGGCGGAACACGTGCGGGATTGTGCCGAGTGCCGCGCCGCTTACGCGGACTTGCGCGCCGCCGCCGGCCTCGTCGGTTTCGCGGCGGAAGCCGCACCCGGCCAATTAGACGAATTGCGCGCGGCCCGCTTGAAATCGCGCGTGATGAGCGCCGTGCGCGGCGACCTGGCGCCCGCGCCGTCCGCCGCAACGTGGGCCGAGCCGCGCGGCCCGAGCGGAAAGCGCTCCGCGAGTCCCTGGTTCGCCTATCTCGCAATCGCGGCTACGCTCGCCCTGGCCGTGCTTACCGGCGTCGATGACCTTGCGCTGCGTTCGGTGAAAGCCCGCGCCGCGGCCCAAATTGCAATTCTGCGTGAGCGGGCCGAGACCGAAGCCTCCGTTGCCGCCGCCGCCCGCTCCCGAGCCCGCGATCTGGACGAACGGCTGGCGCTGCTGACCGCACCGGGAAGCAAGTATTTCACCGTGCCCGGCGGGGAGGTCGTCACCGGCGGCGGGCGCGTGATCATCGCGATGCAACATGCGCCCGCGCTGCCGCCGGGCAAAGTCTATCAAGCCTGGACGTTGCGGCGCGGGGCCAAGACCGTCGCGCCGAGCGTCACGTTCGCGCCCGATTCGAACGGCGTGACGGTGATCGAACTGCCGGAGGCCGCGGCCGATCTCGCGGCGGTCGCCGTCACCGTCGAACCCGTCGGCGGCAGCAAGGTGCCAACGACGACGCCCGCGTTCGTGCGCAAACTCTCTTAACCGGCCGGTGATCGGGTGAGCCGGCTCGAAACGCTCGCGTCCGCGGACGTGCCGGCGGCTCTCGCCTTTCTGGCCGAGCGCCCGTACGATAACGTCTACGTCGGCTGGCTGATCGCGTCCAAAACGGTCTCCCGCAGCGACATCGCGGTCTGGCGCGACGACGCGGGCGCCATCGGCGGCCTCTGTTATTTCGGGCCGCAGATCGTGCCGTGCGGCGACGATCCCGCCGCGCTCGAGGCCTTCGGGGCGCGTGCCCGGCGCGCGACCGCGACCCGCATGATCGTCGGCCCGCGACCGGCGGTCGAGACGTTGTGGGCGCAGGCGCGCTCGGCGTTACGCGTCCCCAGCGCCATCCGCGCGAGCCAGCCCGTCTACCGTCTCGAACGCGCCAACCTCGCGTATTCGCGCGCGGACGCCGACGTCGGGCAGGCCACGCTTTCCGAACTCGACGAGATCACCCAAAACTCGGCCCAGATGATCGCCGGCGAGAACGGCGGCGACCCGCGGCGCACGAATGCCGACTTTCGTGGCCGCACCGCCCGCATCATCAGCGCGCGCTGGTGGTGGCGCTACCGGGTCGCGGAACGCTTGGCGTTCATGTGCAACGTGGGCTCCGCCACCTCGCAGACCGCGCAACTGCAAGGCGTGTGGACGCCGCCGGAGATGCGCGGCGCGGGTCACGCCACCCGCGGCCTGGGCGCGATTTGCGACCACCTGCTCGACGAACATCCGACGCTCTGCCTCTACGTCAACGACTTCAACACGCCGGCCATCGCGCTCTACGAACGCGTCGGTTTCCGCCGCGTAGGCGAGTTCGCGACGATTCTCTTCAACTGACGGTGCGAGGTCCGCGCGGGCGGTCGTGCGAAAGCGCCGCGATCATGCGTAACTTCCGCTTCGTACGATTTTCGCTCGTTTCGGCTTTGGCCGCGACTCTAGCGGCCGGCGCGGCCGCGCCGAGCGCGGCGCTTTCCCTGCGAGCGTCGAGCACGGTGTTTCCGTTGCGCGTCCACGTGCACGCGCACGCGGCGCGTCCGGCGACCTTGGGCTCTTCCAACGTCGCGACGGCGGATCCGCCGGTACCGCGCCCGGACACAAAGCCGTGCGTCGTACAACTCTTCAGCGGCGACCGGTTCGCGGATTTCAACCCGAAACCGTTCGTCTTCACGCCGCCGGCTGCGTGCCGGGGCCCGTGGGCCAAAGTCGTCCTCGAGCTCAACCTCTCGGTCGACCCCGGCATCCAATTCGACCGCACCGCCACGATCGGGCTCGATCGCGCGACGATCTTCTTCGGCACGACCGCCGAACCGAGCCCGTCGCTCGGGCCGTCGTGGCACGTCGAGCGGGATCTCACCGACCTCAGCGCCCTGTTCAGCAACGTGCGCCACGGTCAGATCTCGATCGGCAACGTCGTGAATTCAACCTACACGAGCGCGCTGCACGGCTCGGCCGACCTGGAGTTCTATCCGCCGGACAAAAAATTCCCCGCACCGCGCGTGGCCGACGCCGTCGTGCCGCTGGCGGACGTGAACGGAAACCCCGTCGGGCTGACCAATTCCGCTAGCGCCTTGACCGTTTCGTTCGTGCCGCCCACCAACGTCGAGCGCGCCTACCTCGACGTGATCGCGCAAAGCCAAAACGACGACGAGTTCTGGTACTCGTGCTTTCCCGACAACCTCGCGACGTTGCTGGACAATTGCGGGAACACCGCGTTCCGCGAAACGGAAGTCGCGCTCGACGGCAAGCCGGCGGGCGTCGCGCCGGTCTATCCGTGGATCTTCACGGGCGGCGTCGACCCCTATCTCTGGTTTCCGATGCCGGGCGTGCAGACGTTGAACTTCGTGCCGTACCGGGTCGATCTCTCGCCCTTCGCGGCCGCGCTCGACAACGGCGCGAAGCACGCGCTATCGCTCTCGGTGTACAACGCGGACAACTACTTTCAGGCCACCGGCAACCTGCTGCTGTTTCTCGATCGCGGCGCGAAGAAGCCGCTCACCGGCGGCGTGGACTCCGATACGTTAGCGGCAGTTCCACCGGAAACGGTAACCGAAGGCGGGTCGTTCAACTCCCAAGGCATCGGCAAGGGCACGATCGGCACCGCGTCGCTGCGGAGCTTCACGATCTCGGGTCACGTCAATACCTCGCACGGTCTCGTCACCTCGAGCGTTGCCACGTCGCTCGCGTTCACGCAGCAACAGACCGTTACGAGCACCACGTCGGAGTTCGCGCAAGACATTCAACAGGACACCGCGATCTCCACGACGTCGACGAGTAACGATAGCGACGCGCCGGCCACCCTGCAGCGAGACTTCGACTGGCCGCTCGTCTTCGACTACTCGTACGTCGTGAACGCGGACAAGACGTCGGCGCAGGCGACCTCGATCGCGCAGGGCTACACGAGGCTGGTGCTCGAGTCCGGCGGGTCGATCGGGCCCGGCGGGTTCTTGAGCTTTACGACCGATCGCGTCACGCCGACCGACACGCTGCACTTCGACGCTTCGGGCAACCTGACGAGCATCTCGGGCACGGGCAGCACACAGACCTATACCGAGCGCGATACGAACGGCACCTGTTACGGTAAAAGCCTGACCTCGGCAAAGAACGTGCTGACCGGGTCCAAGTCGATCGGCTGCTAAAGCACGTGCGTGTCGAGCGGCGTTTCGCGGACGCTGCCATCGATGCGTTCGACGCGGTAGGCGCGCGCGTTCGGGCGGGACGCGATGACACGTTGCAGCGCGCCGTCGGCGAACTGCACGCCCGCGCCGTCGTCGCAGGCGAGCCCGCCGGCGAGCGTTCCGTCGGCGACCAGCTTCCGATAGGCGGGTCGCCGGTTCGCTTCGCCATCGTAGTGGGGACAGTTGCTGCCGGGCAGCAACCCGAGGCCCTCCATCGGCGTCAGGTCGCCCGCGACCGAATCGGTCAGGCCCTGCTCGAACCAGCAAATTGAACCGGCGCTGGACCCGCACAAGAGGATGCCGCGTTCCCACGCTTCTTTCAGGACGGCATCGAAGCCCCAGTGCCGCCAGACCGCGAGCATGCTGCGCGTGTTGCCGCCGCCGACGTGGACGACGTCGAAGCCGAAGAGAAATTCACGCAAGTCTTCCGGCGTGCGCCGGAAAAATCGCAGCACGTCCAACTCCACGCCGAAGCGCGCGTAAGCTTCATAGAAACGCGCCACGTACCCGACGTCGTCGCCGCTGGCCGTCGGCACGAACACGACGCGCGGGCGCGCCGCGCCGGAGAGGTCGAGAATGTAACGTTCGAGTTTGAAGTTTCCGCTCTCGGGTGCGAGGACCGCGCCGCCGATTCCGATGATCCGGCGCGCGCGGG
>Ga0116229_10007966_pt1 | contig 16617 bp, 15 predicted proteins | sample S1TSphgellanicum_3_FD_87313 | JGI IMG/M metagenome (GOLD analysis project Ga0116229, IMG submission 87313) | Host-associated microbial communities from peat moss isolated from Minnesota, USA - S1T2_Fc - Sphagnum magellanicum MG | ecosystem: Host-associated > Plants > Peat moss > Unclassified...
TTTGTTTGTTTGTTTGTTTGTTTTGGGGGAATTTTCTTTTGGAAAAAAGACTTTTCCAACTCAATAGGCCAAAAAAAAAAGTTAACGAAAAAAAATACATCCAAATTGGAATAATAAAAGAAAACGAACTAAAAGTAAGATCTCTTTGGAATCCGTTGTTGAACTACTTAAAAAGCTTTTTGGGCTTCTTTTCCAAAATCCCCCAATTTGTCAAAAAGAGTCCATGGACAAACTTCTCCACCTAAAAGCTTTACTTAACATGCCACGTAAGTATTCCAGGTCAGCTATTTAGTTTTTCGACAGACAAACCGGTGTGTAAGTGCGAACATGGACATTTTGTATTGTTGAACTGTAGGTTCGAACCGTGTGTTAGGTTCGGAGAAAAGGTAGGTTCGGGTATATGGGTTAGGTTCGGAGGTAAAAGTTAGGCTCGAGAGGACAGTCCCAGGTTCGGAGTGGAAGTTAGGTTCAGTAAGACGGTTTTATGTTTTTGAACTTATGTCCGATCCTGAAGGTAATGTTACGTTCGGGAGGCTAGTACTAGGTTCGGGAGACCGGGACCTGAGGTCCTGGTGGCACCCACCCACCCGGAGGCTTGAGGCTTGGTGTCTTGAGGGCTGCGGACAACGACCCGGAGAAACGGCCGTCGTCTTTACCTCGCGCAAGCAGACGTCGGGGCCCGCCATAGCCGGAAAGAGAAGAGACAGAGACGAGAAGTCAGGGTTTGCTTCAAGGAATGCGAGCGCGACGCAGTTTTTCTGCTGCTGTTTCTTCTTACATGCTTCTCAAGCTGATTCCAAAACCTTCTTCAGATTGACCGTTACGTATTTTCAGCGCAGCTGTCTGTTCTTTTTTTTTCCCTTTTTTTTGGGAGGAGGTCGTTGAGCGCCATAATCTCTATTTTTCACTCTTGAGAAGCTCACTTAGAAACGTCGTAGCGAGGAGACTTTGAGGTAGTTTTTGTGCATCTCGGGTTTTGTTGTTTTTTTTTCCCTTGCGTTTGCCTTTCTTGTTTGTCTCCTCTCTTTTTCTCGTGGCTTCTGTTCCGTTTTTCTATGTGTGTTCAGATGCTCGCGGAGTCTTCTTCTGTACTTCTATCTGCCATGTCCCGCATCTGGCATCGCTGGAGTTTTTTTGACATAGAGAGCAATACAAGTTTGTCTTAAGAATTTTCCGCAGTTCTCTCTCTCTCTCCCTCTCTCCGTGTCGCTGCCGCCATAGCCGAAGAGGTTTTTTTTTTTTTTTTCTCTTTGGAAAGCCTGTTTCTGTCTTCACAGTCCAGTCCGATTTCGTGTCTGGTTTCTTTTGCACGGGTTGCAGCGTTGTCGTCTCTGAGCTTGAAGAAGTCTTCAGGAGTAGTCTACTACTTCATACACATCTTTCTTGGCATGTTGACTGTGGCATGCTGTATGACACCACTCTTTCGACAAACGGATCTCCGCCATACCTGAGCCATCACCACGGACGGAGAAGAGGTACTCTTCTCCCAATTTCTTCTTCTTCTTGTCTCTGCTTTTGGAACGCGCGTTTGAATTTTCTATCATCCTCCAAACCTTCCGAGCTTTCTCCAAGTGTTGTGAAGAACTCGCCAGAAGAACTCTGAAGTGTATATATTATATATACTCCCATTCCCTTGCGACTGACACCTGCTATTGCAACAGCTTGTTCAAACCACGAAGAAGAGGAGAACAAAATTGATGAGTAGCAAAGAACGTACCAAAGCTTGTGGAGCAAGCAGCTGAAAGAAGGTTAACTGTGGCACACAGACAAGCATCTCCGAAAGAAGGTCAACTGCTGTGGCACACAGACTGAGGAACACAGTCAATAGAGAAGAAAAGGTTCTGGTTTTACAACACAGTTTGCGCACAACAGACAGACAGACAGGCAGGCACAGAGAAATACAATTCAGGAATGTAGGTGTGAGGCGCACAGGAAGGCTGTTTTTTTTTTTTTTTTCAGTTGGAGGAGAAGCAGAAGACCTAGGTTTTTCTCATGGCAACTCCAGATTCTTTGAGTCCACAGGCCAACAACGGGAAGAAAAAACCGTCTCAGAAGCTCTCCTGGAAGCTGAGGACGCTGTGGGGGGTTGGTGGGCAACACGAGCAGCAGTCAAACATACAGCAGCAGCAGGGCCAAGCAGCAGGACAGCAAAATAATGTGGAGGTTGCCGGTTCCTCAATGTCATCCATTGCCAGAGCCTTCTTGTTGAGCCGCAGACGGCTGCGGCTTGATCCTGACAAGAACTTGCATTTCCTTTGTGAGTATCTTTCATAAAAAACATGAGCTTTTAAGTATTAGATTTCTTTTTGAGTGTTCTTGAGCTTCTCCATGCAGAATAGGTGCTTGATTGGGTTGCTTCTTACAGCTATCATAACATGCCAACTCATTTTGCAATGCTGAGTATTCTGTTCTGAAATCCTAATTAGCATGAATTGCTGATACTCTGTATTGGGTCTGGATTAATTGCTAATCAGTCTCTTAACCTCAAGATTAGCCTGGTGAAGTTTATACATTTTTTCAGGATGGTGATGCATGCACACTATTGTTTTGTGTGTGAAGATTTAACAGTACTTTGTCTTTCAGTGCATAAAAGAAGTGGAAAGTAGAGCAGCTGATTCTATTCTGATCACATGGGTGGTGGCAGTCATACTAATGGAAGGGCTTTGTGGGGCTTTTGATTGCAGATGAACCAGGGAAGCAAGTGTCAAGTGCAATCAAAATCAAGAATGTCAGTCGCTCACATGTTGCATTCAAAGTAAGCAGTGTTGAATTTATGTCCTGTTGTTTCGTGCGAGATGCATCAATATATTGAAGCTTTTCTATTCGTGGAAGTCCTGTATAGCTTTTTTCAAAAGATTTGTTGTATACTTATCCACACCCACTGTTGGGAGAGCTGATGAAGTTAGTGGTAGTCATGGCAGCTGATCACTGCTATTTGTGATAAGGTTAATGATGGTCTGACGTTTTGTGAGAAACTCTCATAAGGTCATGACAGCACTAATTGTCATGGTACCTTCAAATTGTTGTTGTGGAGATTTCTCTGTAATTTCATAGGTCTATAGCTGTCTTTAAGAACAGAGGTCTATGGCTTTTGTTAGTGCAGTGTTCATATGCTTGTGTAGATTGTCACTGAGAAGTATGCCTGGTTCTCCAAGTAGAAGGTACTTCATGAGAGAGCAGTATTTGGTCCATATTTCCCTCTTCTTTTCTATTTCAATATACACAACACTTGGAAGGTTTGAAGCAAGAAGTCAAAAATTGATTTGCTTGTGTGACAATTGCCTCCACAGTTTCAAACTACAGCACCAAAGAGCTGCTTCATGAGGCCCCCCAGTGGTGTTCTTCCCCCAAATGGCTCTATCATTGCGACAGGTATGTGTTAAATGGCTACCTACATCAGAATCTGGGTTTTCAAATATTCTGAATAGGGTACTATCAGTATGACAGGCATGTCAGAGCAGTCATATACAGCTTGCAATTCAGAGAATTTGTTATGAGCATGGAAACCAACCAGCCTTCTTGTGTATAGAGCCTTAGCTCTATTTTACACTTTTGGACATAGTTTAGATAGCTTGATGCTTTTCTGAGATTTGGGGACTGTGGGAGTTTTTTTTGCCATCCTTGGTCAACATTAGTCTACATGTACTTGAGCTGTTGGTTATTTGGAAAATCTTGTATAGTAAGGTTTGTTCTTTGCAATTTATTGAAGCTGCAATTACCTTATTGAGGGTGGTCTGCAGTTGTCAAGTTTGTGGAGAAACCAGAGAACCCACAGGAAAAGAAGAACAAAGACAAGTTCAAGATTGTCAGTTTGGCAGTGAAAGCTGGTGTGGAATACACTCCAGAACTGGTAAGGAGGGAAATTTTGTCATTGGTGATTTGTGCCATAGGAACAGTAGTTTGGCAGTTTGTTACCTGCACTCCTCCATTCTACCATATGGGTAAAGTGACAAGCTATGTTGGCTTTTATCCAGTTTGAGGAGCAAAAGGAAGTGGTGGCTGTGGAGCGCATCCTACGAGTTGTTTTCATTGATCCACAACGAGCATCTCCTGTAAGCACAGCCTTTGGACACAAAAGTGTTTGCATGCATCTGAAAAGTGCTTGTGGGTATTGATGGCCTTGCTGGGCCATGGCAAGGAACTTACACCACCAGCTGTCTCTTTGTCTTTGGCTTCATCGTTTTCAGGAGGAACTGGAGAGGCTGCAGAAACGGTTAGCAGAAGCTGAAGCAGCTGAAGCAGCCCACAAAAAGCCTAAGGAAGATAAAATTCCCAAGGGCACTCTGGTTGTGGAGGGCCTTGTAATTGACGAATGGGTAATTGCTTCTCTTTCCATTTAGCTCTTTACAGTTGCCCCTTTCTCTTTTGAAACCATCTTCTTGCCCTTCTGTTGGCATCATTGACTATGAGTATCTCTGTGAGACCATAGTGATTTCTCCATCCTTGGATCTACCAGATTTAGCATATATGGGTGATGTGGGTTATGGCCATGCCTGTAGTAGATGGGAAACAATGTTATTGGGGTTGAATCTGCAATACCTTGCCAACAATTTAGAATACCTTCACAGTTCAGCTAAATCAGGGCTGTTATTTTGGATTTCTGAGTGTTTTCTGCATCACAGAGCATTCATTTTCTGGTGCTCCTATTGTGTCATGTGATGTGGCTGAATCCAGTGTAGGGAGAGAGACAGAGAAGTTCTTGCATCTTAAAATCTGAACCTGAAGCACAAGGAATCAAGGACTACTAGACCCCGAGAAACATTTAGTGCAAGGGTCTTAGGAGTCGAGATATATCCTGTAGAGTATATTCCTGTTAGTCCTGTATCTATTTTGCAGTGATGTAGCTGATTTGTTCTACTGGTCTTTGGGGTGCAGAAACAGCGAAGAGAAAACTATTTAGCACGGCAACAGGTTGAAGGTGCAGAATCTCTATGAGGCTCAGTCTCAAAGATGAGCTCACCCTTCAATCCTCAATTCAAAGTTGAGAGGATGGTGGAATGGTGATGCTATATAAACCTAGATTTCACACTCCAGATGCAGTTTTGGGAATCTGTCACATATATGTGGTCCAAAGTAGTCTGTAGCAAACTCTGTTTCTCAGGTTTCAACTGATAAGTTTCAACATCTGGGCGCATCTTCTTTCCATCTGTCTGATCTCAGGAAGGGTACCCACTTTATCCTCCAAATTTAATCTGGGTCAATGGCAAATTGAGATCCTGTACAGGTTTCTACCTAGAGCATTTGTACTCTTAGTTGGATTCTGCTTACAAGATTTCTGGTAGATCACACTGAAGCCTTAGCTCTGTGTTACCTCAGCCTAAAGAAGCAAACTATAACTGATGGGATATCTATCTGATGGGTGAGGTTGTATGGCTCTGCTTGTTAGCCAAGAAGGATACTGTCACTGCAGACTTCAGGACCAGGAATTGTCCGTGTGATGACTACTCAACAAACTGTCTTTGCATGAGTTTGGAAGAGGGTACTACTCTCTCTTGTATCACCTTCTTCACCTTTGTTCTGTCAGATGAGGTCAAATCTCTGAACAGTAAAGCTACAACTTGCTTGAATCATTAACACTTTTACTCCCTCTTCCCTGGAAAACTCATCTTTTTGCCTGTTGTGTTTGCTGTAGAAATAGTCGAACAATGTTAGGTCTAGTCACTGTTCATGAATATAATCAGATGAGCTCTGTTCAAACTTGGCCCAGGAACAGAGTGGACTCTCTCTAGAAGGGTGGTGCTGGTGGCAGAAGAAAACTTCTGCTGCTATGTCGTGTGATGCAACTCTATGAGTTAACATGGGTGAGATCCTCTTCCCCATAGATTTGCTTATGACAAGACATGGTACTCCCTGGTCCTCAAGGAATGGAGAATAGAACTGTTGTTACATCTTATGATGCAGCTACTGTATGAGCTCAAAGTGACTTCTCCCCATAGCTTATATTTGTTCGGCCATGATACCCCTGGAAGAAGGGGGAAGCTTATTAGCCTTTCAGATCTTCCCTTTTTCATGAAGGCTTTGCCAAAAAATGTTCTCTGCTCCACCCCCTTTCTAGGCTCCTCTCCAATGATCCTCTGGGTGTCATTATACCTTCAAAGTGGATTTCCTGAACAAATTCAATTTTGTATCAAAATTGAAACCCTTTTGGATCAGGTCTAGGTTTTCTAGTCTTATAAGTACAAGGTTTTTTTACAAGTGCAACATAACCGAGCATTTGATTAAAGCAACCAGATTAAAACCAGAATTGAAAACAGGATTGTATCTTTTCTACTAAAAATGCCAGAATTTTATTTTTTTTTTCCCAATTAGAAACTTGGAATCAAATTACATTCAATCAAAAAAATCAGAATTAAAATTGGAAAGATTCTTTTCTTCAATTAATAAAACAGACAACAATTTCATCTTTCTCAGAACAAGCCCTCAAATTCCTACTCTTAGATTTCCATTTATCTCAATGAATTCTACTAAGCTAGATGGAGTTTTACAACCTACCTTAGGATCAATCACAAGGTTGATTTTTATACACAAATATCAACTTTTCAAATTTCCAATTTGCAATCGACATCTCTGTAAATTAGTAAGTATTCCAACCAAGGAAAAAATCTTTTTTGTTTTTATTATTCATGATCCAACAATGTATAAAATTTGTCGAGCAAAGGAAACTAAGTGTAAGAAACATTGTTTCATGTTTCTCTTACCAAAGAAAGAACGGGACATTTCACCTATTTCAAATCTATTTGGTGTCAATCAAAAAACCAACAACTCCCTTTGGACAAGTTTTTTTTAAGCATGTCCAAGTATACTTGTAGTTTGTTCAAGAATATCTAGATTGCAATCTTGATCAAAATTAATTTTGGTCAACAACATTCCTTTGAAGTCTATAATGGGATGCAAATGTTCACGACACTTCATTAACATAGGGTACAAAAATTGAAGGTTCTGTAATTGAAAAATTATCTAAGAAAAGAAAAAGAAAAAATTACTTTGTTTTGATTAGGGTATTCAACGTTCTTTGTCAAATTCCTACTTCCACACAAGCTTTAGTCCATTCTTGCCTTCCCTTCCCAAATTTCTTGGGCTATGTCATACACTTTTGCAAATTAGCTTGTGGAAACTTAATGGAAACATATTTCAAAGTTTTGCATATTTTTCATCTACTATGCCATATTGATAATGCTTTGGAGAAAACATGACCAAAGCAAGTTCCTTGGAAACTTTCTTATAAACCAAAAATTTCACAACTAACAACTAATTTCAATGCATTAGTCATTGCATTGAGGTTGTACCCTTCATCTTTCACAAAAGCAACAATTTTTTTAGATCATATTTATCCAACAAATCAGTTAGACTATGAACTAGGGCATGTCCAATAGTTTTTGAGGTTTCAAACAATCCAATAGTGACATGTTTTAGTTACCAATCATTTCCCAAAAAATTGAGAACCAAATCAAACATATCATATACCCCTTTTGACATCCATAAATTGAAATTGGAAGTAGTAGTGTCACATTCTACCAATGCTAGAAGAACATACAATTCCCTAATTTTTTCCACCAACCCTAGTAATATTTCCAATGAAAATTGTTGTCTAGAAGGGAAATTAACCCTTGGACACAAATGCAATGAAAGATGACCTAACCATATACTTTCCACAAATTGGATTGACAATTATTTTTCACAATCAAAAGACCCAAATCTTCAAGGAACTCTTTTTGTTGCACATCATCTTTTTTGAAAAATTGTTTCACAACAAAATTTTTTGAGATAAATCTTCCAAAGATATTTGGCCTTTTTTCTTATGGTTGCCTTTCCTTTTTTTCATCCATTAAACTATTAACTTCTTCCTCATATCTTTTATTAATAATGGGATGATTTGCATCAACATGTTTCCTCAAATATGTACTTCCATTTGCTTTAAAATATGAAATTAATCCTTTTCTTGTTTATGTTTTGAAATGCTATGCTTTGACAAGACCATTGTAGCATAAAATGCAATTCATGATTTGTAGATGTTGAACATTAACAATCTAATCATGATTCACACAAAAAAAGACCCACATAAGCTTAATCTAACTATGAGGTTTTTAATACTTTTTTTAACATGCAATTTTTTTATAATTTCTGTTTTACTTGCTTCTTCATTTTATGGATTTTGGCTTGTTTCAATTTGCACACTAGGATTATCTTCAAATTCTACCATTTCATTTATAACATCATTCATAAAAACTTTAAAATCCTCACTTCAACTAACTACATTTTCAATTTTAGAGGACAAATTGATGATTGTTTTCATAAGAATATTACCAATAATGGAAGAGGAAACCCTATTTACCAACAATTAAAGACTATGCATAAAAAATATTACAAACAATTACCAAGGAGTAATTATTAATTCTAAAGAACAAAATATAGGGTTTAGAAATAAATTAAATCAAATTACCTTTCTTTCTTCTCAAGATGATGCAAAAAATAAAATGGTTATGTTTTAAAAGTTTATTACATTGAATCTTGATTAATTTTTTTCCAGAATCCTCTACACATAATAGACCTAAATGTTACTACATTCTAACTTTAAAAACAAAAACACAAGTTAATGATTAAAAAAATTACTAAACTATTGAATCCAAAATTACAATAATTACACCTATGATCAAACACATGTTTATCATCGAACATTTTCCAATATTTTTGTCATTTCTTCATCAAATTGAACGATTTTTATGTCATTGGATGCATAAGTTGGAGGGCTACAAATTTTTTTGGTTCATCAGAAATTTAAAAAACAACATAGAAAACATAGGAAAAGGATGAATGGTAATTTGCTGAAATTTTTTGAAACAATATTTCTAGACTTGTCTTTATTTTTAGCCCCATATCTTCTTCATTTTTAGTTTTTTTTTAGTGAATTAAAACTTAATGGATGTGCCAACTAAGGTTTTACAAAACTTCTTTGTATTTTAAAAGCAAAGATGTAGTAATCAAATATTTTAAGCTCAAAATTTTAATATGTTTTAATTCACCCATCATCAAACATTGAACCCCCTTACACCAAACATCCCATATTTTCTTGGTGACTTTACCAAATTGACCTAGTTTTGTGACATTGGAAATGCCATATGGAAGGCTCCAAATATTCTTTGAATGTTAGAAGTGAAGTAGCAAGGTGTGAAGATTTGACCTCCTTTAAACTTTTAAACGTTCAAACATTAACTTGCTTACCTTAATCAAACTAATGAAAAAAATGCAAATTAAAAAAAAAAAAACTTATTGCAACAATTCCGCACTCCTTCACCTCCACACTCCCTCACCTGCAACAAAGGTGAGGGGAATAATATCAAGGAAACACAAAACACAAAGCTAAATGTAGGGAAAACAACTAAAGAAATGCAAAACATGAGAACAATGTAGAAGGTGAATGCAAAGTATGTTAACAAAACAACATGATGCACAAAAGCAACAATGCAACAAGCAAAAAAGAGCAACACAAACGACGCAAGCATAAGAGCAAGAGAGGACAATTGAATACACAAGCACAATAGTAGGAAAAAACAATTGAATAAGTTGCAAGCATAAAAACATGAAAAAGTAGTTGAATAATGTGATGTGCAAGAATAGGAGATAACAATTGAATAACATAAGCATGAAAATAAGAGAAAAAGGAAAAAACATGAAAAAATAGTGCAAGTGAAAACCTTTTTTCCAAGACACAATAAAAAAAACTTCCAAGGGTTTTTATTCATCTTTTTAAAAAAATACAAAACCTAAGTGTGCAATGGTTAATAACAACATCACCAAAAAAATTGTGACTAAAACTTGTTCAATTTAAATCTAAGGGTCCAAATTTTAGATTAATTCAATCTTGATACCTTTACCTAGGAATTTTTTTTATCCCAATCAATTTTCAATTTTCTCACATGATATAAACCACATTCGATTTCAATTGCCAATTTTCACAAAAGGAGTAACCGACATTTTGGGTATCAATAAGGATATCATAAAATATGATATCCATTGGTGTTCAAACTTTGATACTTAGTGCAATCTAAAATACCCACCCAACATTTGTTGTGTCACTACCTTTTGGTTTTTTGGTTTTGTAATTCCAACTTAGTGAACTACCTTTAGTTCAATGCACTAACATATAAGCAATTGTGAATTGACTCATGTCCTCTTATGACACCCCACTATAGGAGTGTGGGTACCTATTTAGGTGACTTATTGATTTTAGCTAGGTCCAATGGAACCGAACGCAATTTTAAACTAGTCACCTAATTTAACCTATGCTCCAAAAAATTGGAACATTTTCAAAATTGAAGATTTTATATATCTCAAAAAACCATCTTCAAATTAAAAATTTTACGAAACAAAAACTAGAAAATCAAATATCAAACAATGATGTTTAAAACCTTATGGACTTGTGAGCTCTTGTATTTATAGTAAAACCTCTATAATTTTATCACCTAGGGACCGGCAGCCAGTGATAAAGTTTGAGAGGTTATAAGTTATGGGAAAGTTTGGAACTGTGAGGCGCAGGGTTCAAAAGCTGCAGGCTACTTTTTTTTCCCATTTTCTTTGCATTTTTGATCATCAAGGCAACTCGTCTTTGGCAGAGAAAAAGGGTGAAAAACATCTGAAGTCCAACACTTTTTTTCCGAACCTACTTGTAACCGGAGTATTGTCCCTCTAGCGCACTTCACACTTTGCCCTAAACTAGATATACACAGAACAGATCTGAGCTACACTTTGCAGAAGGTCGCGGAGACCCCTTGGAAAGTCATGGAACGTTCTGGAGCCTTCTTGTCGATACAGTATTTGATTAATCCGGTCAGATCCACATGAATCGGTAGGGACGAAACATCAAGGAACATTCTAGAAAATCGACGAACAACCAGTTTCTGCTTCGAATTGTATCCCCAAATATGTAGCTCAGTTGCCGAGCGAATACAAAAACTTGTAGATTAACTTTGTTACACTGTTTGCACATAAAAGCAAGGCAGGACCCGTTTTTTTCTTCACCAACAACCAACAATGGCGAAGTCCCCCAAACTAGCTCACAGCCATCTGACGGAATCCCTGCGCATTGCCCTCTATCGATATAAGAGGGACAACCCAGCCCTCAATTAGAGGGCCCTGGTGAAGTGGTTGGAGGAGATTCATCAGGTGACGGTGACGCAGGCGACAATCAGCAACATTCTACAGCGTTCGGCAGAGTTGCTGGCACGGGAGGAAACTGTAAATGGGAACACCAAAACCCGGCGACTGGTCATGTATCAGGATGTGGATGAAGCCTTGGTGCAGTGGGTGGAGGCGTACCAGGTTAATATCAACATTAGTGAGGAGATGATCCGCTAGAAGGCTGCCCAATTCCTGGAGAGGCTGCATCCTAACGCGCCAAAATTCGAGTTTTCGAGCGAATGGCTAGCCAAATTCAAGCAACGACATCAGATATGGTTGCATTGTCGATTTGGCAAGAGTGGTGTTGCGGACACGGAGATCATCGAAAAGTCCTTGCCACGCATCCGCACAATCCTGGACCAGTATGCACTTGCTGACATATATAACATGGACGAAACTAGGCTTTTCTACCGTATGCAAGCCGACAACTCACTTGCCACCAGACAGCTCGAAGGCCGCAAGCAGAACAAGGAGCGCATCACCATCATTGTATGCTGCAACGCTGACGGGTCTGACAAACTGCCACTCTGGATCATTGGCGAGTCGTTTCGCCCCCGTTGCTTCAAGAACATCAACATCAACAACCTTGACTGCAAGTACCACACCAACAAAAATGCCTGGATGACACATAACGTCTTCAAACTGTGGCTAACAACTTTTGATCGGCACATGGATGGACGGAAGGTGATACTGCTCTTCGATAATTGCAATGCGCACATCAAAGATGCTAATCTGGAGAAGTTCAACATTTAGCTGAGGAACACAACATTGCTCTACCTGCTGCCAAACACCACCTCAAAAATTCAGCCGTGCGACGCTGGAATCATTCGCACATTCAAGGCCTATTACCGCCGTCAATTTAATAACCAACTGTTTTCAAGGATTGAAAGTAGCGTCGCAGACCCGGAGAAGATCAACCTCCTTGACGGCATCCAAAACGCCATCGCAGCCTGGAAGCAAGATGTCAAGTCAACGACCATCAAGAACTATTTCCAGCATTGTCAACTATGTTCAGATGCGATCGCCACCCAAGAAATCGAACCCCCCGCTGAACTGGTCGTTGAACTGGAAGAGCAGATTTGTCAATTCCATTATCGCAACCCCATGGAAATCCGCAACCTTCTCAACTATCCTAACGAGGAGACAGTTGCCAACGTGCCCACCGACAATGACATTACAAAGGCTATCATCGAGCAATTCCAGCCATCGCCGCTGCCCGCGGACAATGACGATGATGACGACAGCCAGGAGCTTCTGGTGGTCACATCAGGGGAGGCATCGAAGATGCTTTCCAAGCTCCAGCTCTTCTGGACACAGCAAAAGGACAGCTATCCTGTTTTTGTTGACTCGATTGTGAAGATGAATGACAGAGTACGCCATCTCCACTAGAATAGTCTTAAACAGAGGCCTATCACTAGCTATTTTCACCATAACTGATCGAAAAATAAACGAATTATAAAATTATAAAATTGTCGAGAAAGAGGAAAAATGATAAGTTATAAGAATATAAATTTTTTACATGGTCCCATTGATGGACCGGGCCGGAGTGATAAAATTTGAGAGGTTACAAAATTTGGGGGGATCAATTTATAGAGGTTCTACTGTAATAGGTTTTGGGGAAAATTTATGAAGTATCTAGTATCTACCACTAGGTCCAAATAATTAAAATCCTAAAATTCATTAAATATAATATATGTATATAAAGATTCTTGTTTTATTTCAAGGTGGTTTTCTTGCATTATGATGGGAGAAAAATGTAGGTGTTGTTATGGATTCTCTATTTATTTTTTAAAATTAAGTTTCAAAAACATTATTTTTAGGAGAATGTGATTAGCCTTTTTTGGGAACAAGGCTATAACATTTTTTCTTTTCAATTTTGTGATGTGCCCAAAGTGGTGATTTGGCCATTAGACGACTTTGTCAAATCTTGGTTAGAAATGGCTTATGTAGTTTAAACCATTTAAACATCCTACTATATTTTTGGCTACATACTAAACCTAATATTGATATCTAGTGATTTTTTTTGTTTTCTTTAAAATCTAACAATTGAAAGCCCCCAAAAGACCACTTATTTTTTGAATTCTTTGCTTGGATTTCCCAAGAAGAAAAAACATAATTCTCTACAATCATAAAATATTGCCATAAAGACCTAAACGAAAAAAAATTGTTAAAAGATGGCACCAAAATCAAATTTTTCTTAATGAGTTTCCCAATAGAAACATCATTGGCCAACATCACCAAAGAGATCCAACATTAAGTGACAACAAATCTCCAAATTGTAAATTTTGATTTTTGGGCATCCTTATGTATTTCTAGTAAAACAATCAAATTTCTTTCCAAAAATGGTAAAAAATATTTCAAAAACATAATTTCTTATTTTTCTTTCAATATTTGAAAGAAAAATTGGCATTGAAATAACACTAACACTCTATAAAACTAAACTAAAATTATTTTAAAGTTTAAACCTACAATCAAGCAACATTCCCTCATTAGCATAAAAAGGTTGGTGTTACAAGGATGATGTGATGACATTTTACATAGGCATAAGTTTTCACATCTTGAAAGATCATTCATCACTTGAAAGGCATCACCTTTTTACTTCCCATGCCTTTCTATCAAAGGATTATCAAAAATTATTTACATTGGCTTAACTTAATGGAGGAAATGTAGTTTAAAAAACATCTAGGCCTTTGAAGATTGATTTAAAATTAAGTCCCTACTATCACATAGGTAAGTTGTGCAACTAAAATCACACACAACACCCACACACCATACAAAACATTTGAAAAATACAAGAAATGAAACTTACATATTTTTGAGTTAGAATCATTCACACACTTGAAACCTAGTCCTTATGTGCGTTACACCCATTGAAAAGCTCATCACACATACTTAAGGATTTTGTTTTATGAGAATTGCTCACCAAAAACATGTATGTTTATTATTATGAACATTTCCATAATCAAAAAACATATAAATTAATTGCGGCATAGCTTTGTAACACCAGAAAACTATCCCCAAGGCTTAACACAAAATAACAATATGAAATTACGAAAGAAAAAATATAAGCCTAAAGTTCAACCCTTTATATATTTGAAAGGAGGATTGAATGGATTTTTATCTCCATTCATTTACATGTATTAAACATTTCCATTCATGAACTACAAGCCATTAGTTTTACACCACATATTACATTTAAAAAACTATCATCCTTTTTATGAACAAGTCATTCAATTATTTGAAATCTTCTTCCCTAGAATTTAATCAAGTTCATATAATTCATTTTCAATTATGTCTAACTAGCTCAAAATAGTTAATTAAATTACTTATATGAATCCTAGTTTAAATCCTTAATTTAAAAAATGTTTAGGAGGCAACTTTTGAATGTTAGTGAAATCAATAAGGCTACACCCAAACAAGTTGAGGCAAACACCCCCTTAAGGCACATGTTCTCTAGCACAAAGGTCCATAGGTAGACATGTCATAAATTAACTCAAATGTGTAATGAAATTTATTTTGAAAAAAAAACTGGAATTTTTTTTTATTAAAATGCTACCAAACTAAAAATTAAATTCCAAATGTGGTGAACAAATTTCCCCCCAAAAAAATCAAAATTTGGTGATTATTTCAAGAAAACAAGAATATTATGACAAAATATTCCCTTATTATTCTGAATATTATTCACAATTTGGGGAAAATTTTGCCACTAAAACAAAAATGCTAGTCACAACATGGATAGCTTCCAAGCTAATAATGTTTAAGGATATAGCTAATGTTCCAAGGATACATTTGACAATAAGGAACTTCAATGTTCACATTAACGGTGTGAAAATGATGTAGGAAGGCAATGTTGTGTTGTAGACATCCTTTTAAAACAAATAAATAAATTTTTATGATTGTTTAAAAGGTAGACATAATAGATATAATATTAGGAATAATGAAAATATCAATAGTTATATGCATGATATATGAAGACTTGTAAAGTAACACCCGAGGAGCAGTGCGTTCCCAAAGTAAAATGCCTACCTATAGTGAAGTTGAAAGGGCATTACACATGATATGAATATGTGTAAGGTAACATTTAAGGAGTTGGGTGTTCCAAAAGTAAGCACTTGCCTTCGACAAAGTTAAAGGGCATCACACGTATATGAATATGTGTAAGGTAACATTTAAGGAATTGGGCATTCCCAAAAGTAAGCGTTTACCTAAAGTGAAGTTAAAAGGTTTTACACATATATCAATGTATGTAAGGTAACATTTAAGGAGTTGGGTGTTCCCAAAATAAGTGTCTACTTAAGGCGAAGTTAAAGGGCATTACACATATATCAATATATGTAACACTTGAGGAATTGGGCATTCCCAAAGTAAGCACCTTGTCATGCCCATATGCATGGTTTCATACATAATGACTGGTTACGAGCATGCCAATCATACCTTTAGGGTTAATGTACATTCTTAAATTAATATACATTATTAGGTGTTTTAGGGTTATGGCTTGTTAAGGGTTTCAGCTTTATTGATGGTTATATAAAAGGCCAAGCTTTTCGCTTTTCTTGTTAATTTTTTAAATTCCTTTGTCAGGGAAAGTTTCTTCCATAATCAGATTGGATTTCTAGATGTTCACAACGACTATTACACGACCACCATTTACATATACTATGTTTTCTTTCCTTCTTTTCAATTCAATTTAATAACACATGAGAATTTCATCTCAGCTTCCTTTTGTGCATTATATATATACTAGTTTGAACCTCGTGCCCAATGCACATGTGTGTGTGTATTTGATGATACATAACACAAAATTACAATTACAAACTACATTTCCAAAATCTCTTTATATACGACATACAACATGTATCCATCGGAACCTTGGCCATTGAAAATTTTGATGTTTGCACTACTTGTGACCCGTGAGATAACAACATACAACTGACCATGGGAATAAACCGGAGACAACAAATATACCCCAACGTTGTTCAATTTGTAAATAAATAATAAGTTACTTATTTAGTAGGTATCAATCTGTTGAAAATTATTTCTTTGTTTTTGTATGTTGATAAGTTCTAGTATCTAGACCCCCTCCCTGTTCATAATGGTTAGGGTTTTCGGTGTAGCCAATTTTCACATGCATCATAATAATACCTTTGGCATCCAGCATATTATTATTATTGGAAAATTTATTTTTTTGGGCAATATGATCATTGCAATTACTAATATATCTATTAAATTTATGTGCTAAATGGCAACTGACATCCATTGCCATTATTATTATGGCAAATGTAAACCTTGAAATTGCCAATATCTAATAAAAGTGCGTTTGACGACTGTTCGTTCTAACATCCATTGAATTATAATTAAAAAAATTATGGCAATGTAAAAAACATTGAAAATTTCCAATATTCTAAATAAAATTTCAAAAAAAAAAAAAAAAAAAAAAAAAAA
>Ga0116229_10007967_pt1 | contig 16616 bp, 14 predicted proteins | sample S1TSphgellanicum_3_FD_87313 | JGI IMG/M metagenome (GOLD analysis project Ga0116229, IMG submission 87313) | Host-associated microbial communities from peat moss isolated from Minnesota, USA - S1T2_Fc - Sphagnum magellanicum MG | ecosystem: Host-associated > Plants > Peat moss > Unclassified...
CTCGATCATTGAAATCCCGATCAGACCGTTGACCGTTCCGACCGCCTCGCAGCGAAACACCGCAGCGTCATGGATCCAGTGATGTTGCGCGTGCGACTCGGTAGTACCCTCGGCGAGCGCGATCGTAATGCTATAGTCGCCGCTCCTTAGCAATGGCATGACGAAGACAAAGTCTGTCTGAATCTGTGCGCCGGCAGCAAAATGAATGGGCCTGTCTTGGTAAGTCTGGAACGTATTCTCACCAAACAGCGCCTGGCCCAAACGATCCTTGATGAGGAATCCGATGATCGGTGAGTCAAGGGGTTCATGAGCCTTGGCGATAACTCTTAGGATCACCTGCTCTCCACCGGCGACCCAACTGAGGGATTTACCATTTCGATCGAGGAGATAGGCATTTTGGATCTTTCCGCCTCCTTTACCGAACGACTCCGCGGTGGGATCGAATTCAAACGTGCGCCGCGCCCCTTCGCGCGGCTTTGCTGTATCGTCCTTCGCCTGGTCCTGGGCGGTTATCTCCCCTTCCGCACAGGGGCTTGCCGGTTCGAGTCGAGTGGCGCTACTTTTGCCTTGTTGTGCCTCATAGAACGCCTCGAGATAGTGACCACAGACGGTCTTGGGTAGTCCGATTTCGAGTACTCGACCTCGTTCGAGCCAGACAACTTGGTCACATAGATTGATGACGCTTGACGTGTCGTGGCTGACAAATAGAACTGTCCCCTTCTCCATGAATGACCGCAGAAAACGCATGCACTTCTGCGTGAAGAATGCGTCACCTACCGAGAGCGCCTCGTCGACGATCAGAATGTCTGCATCGACATGCGCGATAACGGCAAACGCCAAGCGCACCATCATTCCACTGGAATAGGCCTTGACTGGTTGGTCTATAAAATCGCCGATATCGGCGAATTCAACGATTTGTTGAAAGCGGGAATCAATTTTGTCCTTGCTCAGGCCCAATACTGAAGCATTCATGTACACGTTCTCTCGACCCGTGAATTCAGGGTTGAATCCGGAACCGAGTTCGAGCAGCGCCGCAACGCGGCCCTGCGTCTCGATCAGCCCGCCAGTGGGATTGAGCGTGCCACAGATCAGTTGCAGGAGCGTCGATTTGCCGCTCCCGTTCCGACCGATGATACCAACGGTCTGTCCTCTCGAAATGTCGAGCGTTACGTCATGGAGTGCCCAAAATTCGTGGAAATAGGGCTTCTGCCGTAATCCTGCGAGACGCTGCAACCTGGGGATGATCCACTGCTTCAGCCGGTCTTGGGGCCGTGAGTAGACCTGGTAACACTTTGACAGGCCGGTAACCCTGATCGCCGATTTCTCGCTAGAGGACATCGGCAAATCCCTTCCGCGTCTTCTGAAACCAAGCGAACCCGAGCCAGGCGATGAGCGCAGCCGAGATCAGTTCGATGAGAATGAATACAAAGTTGGGATCCTTGCCCCAATACAGAACGTCGCGAGCCTGCTCGATCGCCGGGGTCAGAGGGTTGAGAAACAGTACGATTCTGAAGCGCTCAGGCCAAGCCGTCGCCGGATAGAAGATGGGAGAGAGGAACATCAGGAGCGTCGTCGAGACGCCGATCAATTGGGATACGTCCCGAAGGTAGACTCCAAGAGACGCAAGTATCCAAGTCAGGCCGACTATCAAGAGTAGAAGGGGCAGGATGACGAGCGGAAAGTACAGAATCGTTGCATGCGGCACGCCAAACAGTACCGAGTACGCGACAAGCCAAACGGCAAGACTGACCAGTGTGTGAAACAGTGCGGACCCGAGCGCAACCCAAGGCAATATTTCCAAAGGGAATATCACCTTTTTCACATAGTTCGCATTGGAAAGAATGATGCCGGGAGCACGGTTAACACACTCTGAAAATACGTTGAACATCATCAGGCCGGCGAACAAAACGAGCGCAAACTCTGACTTCGAGGTGCTCCCCCCGCTCCATCGGGCCTTGAAGATCACGCTAAAGACGAACGTGTAGACGATTAGCATCAAGAGAGGATTGAAGAGCGACCAGAGAATTCCCAGAAATGACCCCCGGTAACGACCTATGACCTCCCGTTCCACGAGGACCCGTATCAGCCTGCGATTGCGCCAAAAACTGGCGACCGCTTCAACGGGCGAAATAGAGAAAGCTTGCATCAGAGTTGAACTGGCAATTGAATGTTAAAGAGCTTCTCGGTGGCCGATGGGCAGTTGCGATCCCCCGGCATACGGGCCCGCAAGATTGAATACACTCAGTTACTCTCCAAACTCAGGAGGGCATCGATAGACAGAACGAAACCCTTCGAATCAATCGAAAGCATGCCCCGAAAGCGCACTCCAATCCGATCAACCGGGTGGACGGGCGATCGACCGGCGGCTCTCTGCGTTGCTAATCGAACCAGCCTCATCTCGGCGCGAGGTTGACGCGACCGCGTACACCATCTTCGCTGCGCGGTTTCAGATCGGGGTTGACCTGTCTACAGAGCCTTATCCCTTGGCCCCCAGGTTTAGCCGCCCCTTTAGCCGCCCCTGGGTCGGTGGCTTCGGTGCTAGGCGCGTAGTGTAAACGATCCCCTCCGCCCTCAATTCTACCAGTTGGGTTAGGGGCGTCCGAGTGAGCGAGCTCCAATGAGCGCTTTGAGCTGATCCTGCGGCTTACGTCGGTCACCGCAAAGCGCGATTCCGACGACATATGGCCAGTCGGTCATGATCCGCATGCCGGGCCGTGGCGATCTGTCATCGCGTCCAATCACCGGAGGACTGATCGTTGTCGGCTATTTTCTTACGGGTTCCATCCTCGCGCCGGTGGGCTCAAAGTCGGTCGTACCGTTGATGCGCGGCCGAGCCTTGTAAAAAAAATAGATGACCCCCCCGACAATACTCCATGCTGCAGAGAGGAAATAGAAAATGAGGGAGAACAAGACAGCCCGCGAAGAACCGAGGGCAGAATTGATCTGGGTGACCCCATAGGCCGAAAACATAAACAGGAATACTCCTTCTCTCACCCCGTGACCGCCGATGCTGATGGGAAGGCTGACGATGCAGATTGCTACAGTCAGGATCTGAAGCATGGCGACCAAGGGGACGTCCAGATGAATGCCTTTGGCGATCCAGGAACCCGCTACGACGACTACGAGCGTCACAAGAATCGCCGCACCGATTGCGCAGCAGGTATCAACTGGCGAGGACTGGTGAGCCCGATATCCGCCGACGATCAACTCCGCCACGTGGTGGTAGGGAACCCGCCGCCACCACTGCTGAATCCATTGGGGCGTACTTCGAAATGGGAATACTGCGAAAAGGACACCAAGACCCACGAATCCGACAAACACCAGAAGGATGGAGTGGAGTATCGCTTTGGTTTGGGGAGTCAGCGGATAGCCGCCTAGCCCGAATGGGAGCGTCAGGACGGCCGCAAAGAGCAGAACAAACATCCCCAAGGCCCTATCCAGGATGATCGAAAGCGTGGCATGGGTCCGTTGACGAGGCGCGTACCCGAGAATGTAGACCGACCGGACCACGTCGCCTCCCACAGCACCGAGCATGAAGGAATTGAAGAACTGCCCGATGAATGTCACGGCGACGACCGTGGACATGGGAATCCGGATGAGCTGGACCCGCAATAGATACCACCAGCGGGCGGCTGCGAGTAGATACGCGGCGCCGAACGCAACAAGAGCCAGCACGAGCCACGTGGGATCCGACGATGTAAACCCCGTTAGAAAATCGGCCCAATCGATCTTGCGAATGAGGTAGACGATTGCCGCGAGGGTCACAACGGCGCGCAGGGCGAATTTCAACAGGGGACGCTTCGACCGGAACTTAGCTTGTCCTTCTACAGCGGAGAGATCAGACTGAGGCGTATCTTCCACCTTGGGATGCCTACTCTTTCTGAATGCAAACCTAAGGTGGCGATGACGTTCACGGTCCCGGCTCTGTCTTGGAAAACCCTCGATCACGTCACCGGACCGCCTCTACGACTCCCTTCCAATGGCCCTTTATCATAGCAGAAGACCAGGGCAAATCGAGCCGGCGCCAAGCCTCCAACGGGTGACGACGATGCGCGCTTTGCCAACCTGATGCGCCTAGTGACGGGAGTACGGCAGCACCTGCTCTCGGGCGGCGCGCGCGAATTCAGCTAAGATCCGATGCTTGGGGTGGGGGATAGAGAGCGCGTCGGGCCAACTGGGATCGAGGAAGCGACCCCACGGGCTCGCGTAGGCTGCGAGGCGTGCACGGTTCCATGAGTTCCCCGATCAAGGTGACTCATCTCGATTGGTCTCACTGTGTCAGGGGTTCGACCGGTCAAGTGAGTATTACAAGGGGCGACCGTGACCCGAAAAAAGCTCGCTTAACCCGATATCCTGGAGTCGTTCGGGTGAAGGTCCGACCCGACCCTCATGATGATCTCTGCCTTTCAGCATCCGTATCGACGACTCGCCTCTTATGCCAGCGCTTGCCTCATTCGATCAATCCAATTCTGTTTCGGCTCCTGCCTTCTCGGCTAGGAAAGCGCGCATTCATGAGCTCGCAGAGCGGCTGGCGCCGGAGCGGGACAGATGGATCGCGCGTAACCGGTTCTTCTATGAAGAGGACCTTCGATACCTGCGATTTCTCGTCCCCTCGGGGGCGCGTGTCCTCGATCTGGGATGTGGCACCGGGAAGCTCCTGGCGGCTTTAGACCCCTCCTTTGGAGTGGGAATCGACTTTAGCAATGCCATGATTGAGCTGGCGCGCGAGCACTGGCCAGAGTTGACCTTCGTCGTTGGGGACGTGGAAGATCCGGGCCTCTACCGTCAGCTGAATACGACCTTTGATGTCATCCTGATGCCCGACACAATAGGCTCGATCGACGACTGCCAAGCGACGCTTTCTCTCTTGCACGGTGTCTGCCACCGCGATAGCCGGGTGATTGTCAGCTACTATTCGAGACTGTGGGAGCCGCTGCTTGCAATCGCCCGCAAGGTGCACTTGCAGATGCCCACCGTCCGCCAAAACGTTCTGTCATCTGACGATATTGCCAATCTCTTGGAATTGGCGGACTTCGAAGTCGTCAAGAAGGAGTGGCGGCAGCTCTTGCCGCGTCGCCTTCTCGGATTGGGGCGCTTGGTCAACAGTTATCTTGCGCCCCTTCCTGTGATTCGCCGCCTGTGTCTGCGTAACTATGTCGTAGCGCGTCCGTTTGGCACCCCGCTCAATCCTCTCCCCTCGACCACCGTTGTGATCCCCTGCCGTAACGAACGAGGCAATATTGAGGCGGCCGTCACAAGAATGCCCCGATTCTGTGAGGATCTGGAGATCATTTTCGTTGAGGGGCATAGTAGCGACGATACGCTGGGGGAAGCCTTACGAGTGCAGGCTGCCTACCCGGAGCATGACATCAAGGTGATGACCCAGGATGGAAAGGGTAAGGGGGATGCGGTGCGCAAGGGATTTGCAAATGCGCGCGGCGACATCCTCATGATCCTGGACGCTGATCTGACCGTTCCTCCCGAGTCGCTGCCTAAGTTCTACGGGGCGATTGCCTCTGGAAAGGCCGAGTTCGTCAATGGTTCGCGCCTGGTCTATCCGATGGAGGAGGATGCCATGCGCATTTTGAACTACCTTGCGAATCAGACATTCTCGAAGCTCTTTACGTGGCTGTTGAACCAGCGATTCACCGATACCTTATGTGGGACGAAGGTCATCAGCAGCAAGCACTATAAGCGGCTAGAAGAGAATCGGCGCTATTTCGGCGAATTCGATCCCTTTGGGGACTTCGACCTGATCTTTGGCGCGGCTAAGATGAACCTGAAGGTCGTCGAAGTACCGATCCGCTATGCCAGCCGCACATACGGAGAGACCCAGATCTCACGATTCAAGCATGGCTGGTTGCTCTTGCGAATGGTGGTTTTCGCGTTTCGAAAGCTCAAGGCCCTGGCATGACGCACGAGATCCTCTCTGAGCATCGCACGATCTGGTACGACAAGCCCGCGTTGCGTGCGATTTACACTGATTATTATCAGGAGATCGTGGCGCAATGCGTTCCGGGCCGCTCGCTCGAGATCGGGGGGGGATCCGGTAACCTGAAGGAGTTTGCGACCGACGTGGTCTCGACGGATATTGTCCCTTCCGAGTGGCTCGACGCGGCGGCCGACGCGCATGCACTTCCTTTTGCCGACAAGAGCTTTGCGAACATCGTCATGGTTGATGTGTTGCATCATCTAGAGCGACCCGTAAGGTTCTTTGCGGAGGTAACTCGCGTTCTGCAACCGGGTGGGCGTGTCGTGATGCTCGAGCCGGGCATCACTCCGGTGAGCTGGCTGTTCTTCAAAGCCTTTCATCCTGAACCCGTCATCATGGACGTCGATCCGCTCTTGGATGGAGCCTTGAGCTCCGATCGTGCCCCCTTTGATGCCAATCAGGCGATACCTACGGTGCTCTTTGGACGGGATCGCTCGCGTTTTGAGGCTGCATTTCCGAATCTCACCGTCTGCAGCAAGCGCTGGCTGAGCCTATTTGCCTATCCGCTGTCGGGCGGATTTCGCCCGTGGTCGTTGATTTCGGCGGGGATGGCGCGCGGACTACTGCAGTTAGAACGCTCACTATCACCGCTGATTGGGCGCTGGGTCGGGTTCCGGCTGCTCGTTGTCCTCGAATACACGCCAACTGTCTCGGGCACGGATGGAGTGATTCCAGCCCATGTTAATTCGTAGGCCTCTCACTGCTCTATGGCAACGGAGCCGGCAAACGCACCTTCGGATCCGAGGTTGGCGAGCGCTTACATTCGGCCGCAGTTGGATAGAACCCAGATCGATGTGAAGGCCCCTGCAAGGGGGCTCTTTCGTGGGGGCGTAACACGGATGGGAGCGTCTCCATGGAGCGGGTGAACGGGATCGAACCGTCGTATGCAGCTTGGGAAGCTGCCGTTCTACCATTGAACTACACCCGCCCGGATCATTCTCGATGCTGCTGCAAATTATACGACAGGGGACGACGGACTCGCCCCCCTGGATACTCTGACCGCGCGCTTAGAACGACGCCGGGAGGCAAAAGTCAGGAGTTGCCAGAGTTTCGGGTGCCGCACTCTGGGTTTCTCGCTGCGGGTCCGAGCAGATTTGGAGCAAAATTGAACAAGACTCTTGCGCCTTGTGGCGCTGCGTCGAAGCGGAAGAGACCGGCCCGGGCTCGAATTGAAAACCAAGCAGCCGCTGCGCGGTCTACCCTTTAGTCAACGTGCAGTTATTCGCCGCAGTAAGCGCGGCCCACAAGGAATCACATGAACGCGAACCAAGAACGTAGTCTTCCCTGGCGCCTTGAAGACATCCCTTTCGATCGGATCGATCCGTCCTTGGTGCGGCATCGGGACGATCTCTTTTATCTCGTCACGGCCTCTTCGTTCGTCGAGATCCTCTCGGATCTGACCACCCGCAATCTCGTCACCTATTATGCCGGTGACGCAGAGGTTGGCGGCTGGCTCTCCTCGCACTGGGAACATGAGGAAGTCCAGCACGGCAACGCCTTGCGCGAATACGTCTTGCGGGTCTGGCCCGAATTCGATTGGGATTCCACCTATGCCCGGTTCTTCGCGGAATACTCCCAGATTTGCACTGTGGACGAGCTCGAGCCAACGCGTTGCCTTGAGATGGCCGCCCGTTGCGTGGTGGAGATGGGTACCGCCACCTACTATCGGGCCCTGGCTGAATTTGCCCCTGAGCCGGTGCTTCGCGAATTGGCACTACGTATCAAGGATGACGAAATTCGCCACTACAAGCATTTCTACCGTTTTTTCACGGTCTACCGCGAGCGGGAGTCTCTTGGGCGTTGGCGCGTCTTCGGAGCCCTCATGCGACGCTTGGCGGCGGTTCGATCCGATGATGCGGAGATCGCCCTCTGGCATGCCTTCGAGTCCCGGCATCCGGGGGCTAGTCGGGATACTGGGGAGTTCCGTTCGATGTTCAGCCAAGTCAGTCGGCTTGTGCGACGCCACTTTCCGGCTGACATGGCGATCAAGATGTTGGTCAAACCCCTGGATCTGCATCCCATCGTAAGTTCTGCTTTGATCCCACCCTTGTCGCAAGTGACGGAGCGCTGGATCCTGCGCTAGCTTGGAGAGCGGCTGAACTCGGCGCGCTGGTCCTAACACAAGGTAAAATTGGTTTCTCACCCATTTATTCGCAGGATCCGTGATTCACATCCAGCTCAACGGCGAAGCCCTCGAACTCGCCCCGTGTACGATCGATCAGCTCCTGGCAAGCCGCGGCCTGGTGGGCAAGCGCGTTGCGGTCGAATGTAACGGCATGATCGTTCCTCGCAGCCGCCATGCCTTGACCCCGGTCACGTCGGGAGATCGCTTCGAAATTGTCGTGGCCGTTGGGGGAGGCTAGATGCCTGACCTCTCGGATCCGTTGGTGATCGGCGCGCGACGATTTACCTCGCGCCTACTCCTAGGGACTGGCAAGTACCGTGATTTCCGAGAGACGCGCGAGGCGGTTCTTGCCAGCGGAGCTGAGATTGTGACGGTGGCGATCCGCCGTACGAATCTGGGCCAAGACAGCCAGCAGCCAAGTCTTCTCGAGTTTCTGCCGCCTTCGGAATTCACCTTGCTGCCCAATACCGCCGGCTGCTACTCGGCCGAGGAGGCCTTGCGGACTTTGCGACTTGCGCGTGAGCTCCTTGACGGTCACACACTAGTCAAGCTCGAAGTGTTGGGCGATGAGCAGAGCCTCTATCCAAATATGCCAGAGACCGTGAAGGCGGCCCGTGTATTGGTTGCAGAGGGATTCGAGGTGATGGTCTACTGCAGTGATGACCCAATTCAGGCCAAGGTTCTTGAGGATCTAGGATGTGTCGCGGTGATGCCGCTAGCCTCTCTGATCGGCTCGGGCATGGGGATCTTGAACCCTTGGAACATCGAATTGATCCTTGAGCGCGTCAGCGTGCCCGTCATCGTCGATGCAGGAGTAGGTACGGCCTCCGATGCAGCCATCGCGATGGAACTCGGTTGCGCGGGTGTTCTTATGAACAGTGCTGTCGCCCACGCGCGTCATCCAGCGCTCATGGGCGAGGCGATGAAGCGCGGCGTCGAGGCAGGACGCCTGGCGTTTCGGGCAGGTCGGATGGAGAAAAAGAGCTACCGCGCCGCGCCCTCGTCACCCGAGGGGGGTCTCATCGGCCGATCCAGCTCGTGATGGAGCGGCAGTTTCCTCGGCGGATCAAGAGCTATGTGACGCGCGCCGGGCGCATCTCCGCTGCACAAGAGCGGGCCCTGAGTGAATATGGGCCGGCCCTGAGCGTGCCCTACGCGGCGCAACAGATTGACTTCGCCGAAGTATTCGATCGGGAGGCGCCCACGGTCGTCGAGATCGGGTTTGGAATGGGCGAGACGACAGCGGCCATCGCACGGGCTCGTCCCGATGTCAATTTCCTGGGCATCGAGGTTCATACCCCTGGTGTGGGCGCTTTGATGAAGCAGATCGTACAGGATGGCCTCTCGAACGTTCGCATCATTCAGCACGACGCCGTCGAAGTCCTCGAGCACATGATCGCCCGGTCCAGCCTCGCGGGAATACACATCTTCTTCCCCGATCCCTGGCACAAGGCGCGTCACCACAAAAGACGCTTGATCCAGCCCGCTTTCATCAAGGGTGTGGTCGAGCAGCTTGCTCCCGAGGGCTATATTCATTGCGCGACGGATTGGGAGGAATACGCGGTCCAGATGCTCGCGGTCCTCGAAGGGGAGCCCGGACTCTCGAACCTCGCCGATGGGTATGCGACAGCCGTCAATCCGCTCGTGGAACGACCCCGGACCAAGTTCGAAGCCAGAGGACTGCGGCTTGGACATGGCGTTTGGGACCTTGTTTTTCGGCGCCGGAACTGATCCTTGGCCCAACATCTCGTGCGGGTCGCGCGACCTTCGGTTCGGGGTGCCGGGCAAAATGCTGTAAGGATTCTTCGGGACCGGGCGACTGACTGCTCGGGGACGTAATCCTCTTCATTACTCACTTAGGAGATTCATATGGACAAGCAAGTCATCATTCGTACCGCACTGGCTTCGGTGTTTGCCTTCGCTGCCGTGGGCGCCGCACACGCGGCCGATGACGCCACCAAGGAAAAGTGTTTTGGCGTGGCGAAGGCAGGCGCGAATGATTGCGCAAGTGCCTCGGGCAGCCACTCCTGCGCGGGTCAGGCTAGGAAGGACAACGACGCGATGGATTGGAAGTATGTGGCCAAGGGAACCTGCGAAAAACTGGGTGGCAAACCGGCCTCCGATGCCGCGAAGAAGTAGATCCAGACGTCCTCGATGGGCCGGCCATGGATCGCTTCGCGGACGAGCCGGCCATTTTTTCACCTCGACACCTGTCATGAGCCATACTGCCGTCGGCATCGGTTTCCGCCAGCCGCACTACGAGGAGCTTCTCGAGAGCCGGCCGCCACTCGACTTTCTCGAAGTGCATAGTGAGAACTTCTTTGCACAGGGCGGACCGGCGCGTGCCCTGCTCGAAAGAACCCGTTCGGCATACCCTATCAGCCTACACGGTGTCGGTCTGTCCCTCGGGTCGGCCGATGGGCTCGCGCTCGGTCATCTCGAAAAGCTTCGAGAGCTCGTGCAATGGGTTGAACCGATGCTGGTATCGGAGCATCTGTGCTGGGGTGCGGTCGATGGGGTGCACTTCAACGACCTTCTGCCGATCCCTTATACCAGTGAGGCGCTTGAGATCTTTTGCGCGAGGATTGGGCGCGTCCAGGATGTCTTGAAGCAACCCATCCTGATCGAGAATCTCTCTGCGTATCTCCAATACCGGGAAAGCGAGATGGACGAGACCCTGTTTCTCGCGGAGCTTGCGCGCAGAACCGGTTGCGGCATTCTCCTGGACGTCAACAATCTCTACGTGAACTCGGTGAACTTCGGGTACGACCCGCGTCCCTTGATCGCACAGTTGCCAAGCGAGTCGGTGAGGCAAATCCACCTTGCCGGCCACCTTCGAGATGAAGAATGTCTGATTGATGATCACGGTTCGCGCGTCTGCGCGGAAGTGTGGGATCTCTATCGCTACACGGTCGCGACGTTGGGACCAAAGCCCTCGCTCATCGAGTGGGACACGGCCATACCGGAGCTCGCAGTGCTCCTCGCCGAGGCGGATCTGACTCGCGATGCGCTGGCTGCCGCGGAGCCGAATCATGCCTGATCTGATCGACACGCAACGCGCCATTGCCGCTGCGCTACGGCAAGGAGGACAGGCCAATCGCGCTGCCGTTCTCTTCGTCGGCGATGAGGAACTGATCACCCGCCGACTCGCCATCTATCGGGGGAACGTACTTGCCGCCATCACCAAGGCGCTCGTAACCGCTTTCCCCGTCTCCCAGTCAGTAGTAGGAGAAGAGTTCTTCGACGCACTCGCAGGCGCCTATTGGCGCTTTGCGCCCTCGACAAGTGGCGATCTGCATGACTATGGGAGATCACTTGCCGACTTCGTCGCGAGTTTCGAGCCCGCCCGGGAATTGCCTTATCTACCCGACCTGCTGCGGCTCGAGTGGTTCGTGCACCGGGCCTACTCTGCCGCGGATGAAAGCCGCCTCGAAGCCAGGGAACTTGCCGCCGTACCAACCCAAGCTCAGGCGGGACTGAGGCTCGGGCTCTTGCCGGGCACGGCACTGATCGAATCGATCTACCCGATTGTCTCGATCTGGACGATCCATCAACCCGGCTATGACGGGAAGTTCGAGGTCGACTGGTCTCTAGGAGAGCGCGCCCTCATTGCGCGGCCATACCGTCGGGTGACCGTCACTGCACTCAGGCCCTCAGCCTTCGCCCTCTACCAGGCTTTTGATCGGGGCGACACCCTGGAAGAGGCATTGCAGTGTGCTCAAAGCGCAGAGCAGGACTGCGACCTCGTCGAGGTCATTACCGAAGTGGTTGCCAAGGGACCCATCAGCGCCCGCGCAGTTTCAGCACAACAGGGAGTACTACGATGAGGGAATGGCTTAAGCAGGCTTTGCGGCTCACCCACGTGGTGGATTTTGCGCAGCCAGTCGTATTGTTGGCGGGGCGGCTCTATGTTGCGAGTGTGTTCTTTGCTTCAGGCAAGGAGAAGCTCGCCGACTGGAGCAGCACTCTTGCGCTCTTCCATGACGAATACAAAGTCCCCGTACTGCCGCCGGACCTGGCAGCTTACGTCGGCACCTTCGGTGAGCTCTTCTTTCCAGTGCTGCTCGTTCTGGGAGTCTTTGGACGTCTTGCTGCGGCGGGCATGTTCGTGGTTAACCTGATGGCCGTCTTGTCCTATCCCCAGCTTTGGGAATTTGATTGTCCTGCCGCGATTAACTTTCACTTCTTCTGGGGGGCGATCCTCGTGTTGCTGGTCGCCTTCGGCCCGGGCGCTCTGTCAGCCGATCGAATCGGGCTACGGCGCGTGGGCCTCTTGTCTCAGTAGGTCGTTAGGCTGTCAGAAGCCAGCGGCTTCGCAACGGCTGCGGGCGTCGTCGTCTCCCGGTAAATCCAGTCGCGCGTCATCGGAAAAGGGTTGGCACCAGGACCCCCGAGGCGGCAGGCGAGCATCTGGTAAATATTCATCCAGTTGTGCAGGAATCCATAGGCACACCCGGCAAGATAGACCCGCCAGATCCGGTAGCGCTTCTCGCCCGCGATCTCCAGCGCTCGGCGGGAGTGGGACTCGAGCCGCCGTGCCCAATGAGTGAGCGTGTGATAGTAGTGGCGGCGCAGCGATTCCGCGTCGACCACCTCCAGTCCGGCCTCGGCCATCGTGCGCAATGCGAACGACACATGGGGCAACTCGCCATCTGGGAAGACATATTTGTCGATGAACTCGCCACCACCGCGTCCGACCTCGCGCAGATCGGGATGGGTCGATGTGATGCCGTGCATCAGCATGGCACCGCCGTCATCGAGTAAGGCATGCATCTTCTCAAAATAGATCTTGAGATTCTTAAGCCCCACATGTTCGAACATGCCAACGCTCGCAATCTTGTCGAAGCGTTCGGAACTCGCAATATCGCGGTAGTCTTGCAACCTGATCTCGCACCGGCTCGACAGACCGAGTTCTGCAATCCGCTCCCTAGCGAGTTCAAACTGATTCTGCGACAGTGTGACGCCGACTGCATGAGCACCACGCTGAGCTGCCCGAATGACCAGCGCGCCCCAGCCGCATCCGACATCGAGAAAGCGATCTCCAGGCTTGAGTTGCAACTTGGTGAGGATGTGATCGAATTTCTGGAGTTGGGCCGTGTCGAGCGAGTCATCCGTGTGCCGAAAATAAGCGCACGAATAGGCCATGTTGGTATCAAGAAACAGTCGATAGAATTCGTTCGAGACATCGTAGTGATATTCGATGGCATCACGATCCCGTTTGCGGCTGTGCGAGAGCAGTCTCTGCAACAAGCTCATCGAGGAACCGGTGAAATCCTCTCCACCGGTGAACTTGGACAAAGCAACGGCCACTTCGATGATATCTTCTACCGTTCCGTCGATATCGATCTGACCCTCGACATAGGCGGTTCCCAAGTTCCCAAGCGTCGGGTTCATCAGAACCCGGATTCCGGCGAGATCGTGAAGACGAATCTCGACTTTGACTGGATCGCCCACCGCGACGCGTTGCCCTGAAGGCAGTATCAGGGCGAGCGGAATCGATTGGTGAGCCTGCGAAAGGATCCACTTCTCGAGTTGGGATTCAAGCATTTTTCCTCCGGCTTGAACGACGCAATAGCGAGTCTTCGGCTAATCAATGATCGACGAGATTGAGCCCCAGCTCTTCTCTCGTTCAATTACCACATACAGTGACCTGAACGATCCTACCTTGCTGCTCTGAGCCGATTTGGGCCTATCGTTACCGCTTCAGTCCATCGGCTCGGAAGCATCATCATATCTAAGCATAACCGGCCCGAGCCTTCGAGGGCCTGACGAACCGCAAGGATGCGCAACTTTTGCTCGTGCGCTGCTCGCCGCCTTGCCTGTCCAGGACAATCCGGGCACGTCCGTCACGCCTTCTGGTAGAGCTCTGCCCCCTTTGCCAGAAACTCAACCTTCTTTTCTTCCATTCCGCGCGAGAGCGCCGCGGCCGTCTCGAGACCCTGCTGGGCGGCATAGTCGCGCACGTCCTGGGTGATCTTCATCGAGCAGAAGTGGGGCCCGCACATCGAACAGAAATGCGCCACCTTCGCCGAATCCTTCGGCAGGGTCTCATCATGAAACTCCCGCGCCTTGTCTGGATCAAGTCCCAGATTGAATTGGTCGTCCCAACGAAACTCGAAGCGTGCCTTGGATAGGGCATTGTCGCGGATTTGCGCGCCCGGATGCCCCTTTGCCAGATCCGCCGCGTGCGCAGCCAATTTATAGGTGATGATGCCCTCTTTGACATCGGCCTTGTTAGGTAGTCCCAGATGTTCCTTTGGGGTCACGTAGCACAGCATGGCCGTCCCATACCAACCGATCAGCGCTGCACCGATGCCGGACGTGATGTGGTCATAGCCTGGAGCGATATCAGTGGTCAACGGTCCGAGCGTGTAAAAAGGCGCCTCGGCGCAGGCCTCTAGTTGCAACTGCATATTCTCTTGGATCAGTTGCATCGGGACGTGCCCTGGACCCTCGATCATCACCTGCACATCATGCTTCCACGCAATTTGGGTGAGCTCGCCAAGGGTGCGTAACTCGGCGAGTTGGGCCTCGTCATTGGCGTCATAGATTGATCCGGGTCTTAGACCATCACCTAGCGAGAAACTCACATCATAGGCCTTCATGATCTCGCAAATATCCTCGAAATGCGTGAAGAGAAAAGATTCCTGATGGTGCGCAAGGCACCATTTGGCCATGATCGATCCGCCCCGCGAGACGATGCCAGTCATGCGCTGCGCGGTCATCGGGACATAGCGCAGGAGCACGCCCGCGTGGATGGTGAAGTAGTCCACGCCCTGCTCAGCCTGCTCGATCAAGGTGTCCCGGAAGATCTCCCAGGTCAACTCTTCGGCGCGCCCCTCGACTTTTTCGAGGGCCTGATAGATCGGGACGGTTCCGATCGGTACTGGAGCGTTGCGCACAATCCATTCCCGGGTTTCATGGATATGCTTGCCCGTCGAGAGATCCATGACCGTATCCCCACCCCAGCGGATCGCCCAGGTCATTTTCTCCACCTCCTCTCCAATCGAGGAGGTCACGGCCGAATTGCCGATGTTCGCGTTAATCTTCACCAGAAAGTTACGCCCGATGATCATCGGTTCTGACTCGGGATGATTGATGTTGGCCGGAATGATCGCGCGCCCGCGTGCGACTTCGGAACGTACGAACTCCGGGCTTATCTCGGCCGGAATCGCTGCCCCGAAGTCCTGGCCACGGTGCTGTCGCGTCAAAAGAGCCGCCATGCGCTCGCCCAGCGGCCCACTCTCCTTCAGACTCTGGACGTATTCGGCGCGGCGCAAGTTCTCGCGGATCGCGACAAATTCCATTTCGGGGGTAACGATGCCGCGACGAGCGTAGTGCATCTGCGTGACATTGGCTCCCGGAAGCGCTCGGCGGGGCGTGCGTTCGAGGTGGAAACGGAGCGCACTCAATTTGGCATCGCTTTGCCGCTCGCGCCCGTAGGCTGATGATGGCCCTCCGAGGTCCTCCGTGTCCGCGCGCTCGGCGATCCACCGGGCGCGCAGGTCCGGCAACCCTTTGCGCACATCGATTTGTGCATCGGGATCGGTATAAGGTCCTGACGTGTCGTAGAGCGTGACCGCCGGATTGCGTTCTGAGCCGAAGGACGCTGGGGTATCAGACTGGCTGACCTCGCGCATGGGCACTCGAATATCGGATCGCGAACCCAGGACGTAGATCTTGCGGGAATTGGGCAGAGGAGCGATCGCCGCATCGTCGACGACTGCGGTCTCCGCAAGGAATTTCGGATGGGCATTCATTACGGCTCCAGTCAGAAGCCGCAGGAAGAAGGTGGCAGCGCTTTGCTGACGACTCCCTGCAGCGGCATTATCCGTACAGGTTCGAAGGGTTTATCTCACCCTGCCCAGATGGGCAAGGACCCCTGCGTACATCGGGACGTTAATCCTTTCCAGGCCTAGGCGCAAGCCGGTGGAATGGCCAGCTGGTCTTGTCAGGGACTGCTCAGGACATCCCGGGAAGCGCGACTTAGTTGCTGAGATACCCAGAGGCCACTCCTGCCACGAGGGCTGCGCCCATGATGAAGCGATACCAAACAAAAATCCAAGTGCTGCGCCGCTCGAGGTAGTGCAAGAGGCCATAGATGACCACGAAAGCCGTGATGCTGGCCGTGACGAGTCCCACTCCTAAGAGCAGCCAACCTTCAAGCGGAAGCTGCGCTTTGAGCAGCAGGTACAGTTCGTAAAAGCCGGCGAGGGTAATCGCGGGCAGTCCGAGAAGGAACGAAAATCGGGCGGCCGTTTCCCTGCGCATGCCGCAAAACAGGCCCGCGGTGAGAGTGGCACCCGAACGGGATACGCCCGGTATCACTGCGAAGGCCTGAGCCACGCCAACCCAGAGGCAGTCGGACAGACGCAGTTCCGTGAAACCTCGGTTATGGCGGGCCGTCTTTTCAGAGACGGCGAGGAGCACAGCCATGACGATGGAGGCGATCCCAACTAGCATGAGCCCTCGTAGGGGAGAGTTGCACCCATTCAGGAC
>Ga0116229_10007969_pt1 | contig 16614 bp, 22 predicted proteins | sample S1TSphgellanicum_3_FD_87313 | JGI IMG/M metagenome (GOLD analysis project Ga0116229, IMG submission 87313) | Host-associated microbial communities from peat moss isolated from Minnesota, USA - S1T2_Fc - Sphagnum magellanicum MG | ecosystem: Host-associated > Plants > Peat moss > Unclassified...
TGACGAAGTACGTGCCGGCCCGCTCGGCCTCTTCCTTGACGACGTCCTGGGCCTGCTTCTTGGTGCCTACGAACAGGATCACTTTGTTGTCCCGCGCCATCTGCTTGACGGCGGCGTAGACCTCGCGCAGCATCAGCACCGTCTTCGAGAGATCGATGATGTAGATGCCGTTGCGCTCCTGGAAGATGAACGGTTTCATCTTCGGGTTCCAGCGCCGGGTCTGATGCCCGAAATGAACGCCGGCCTCGAGGAGCGCCTTCATGGAAATAACCGATGCCATCGGTGGTATGGCCTTTCTGATCTCCCGCGTCGGGCGATTCCATGCCGCCGGCGGCTGCGAGACCATCGCACCCGCCGTCCGTGCCGGGTGAAGTGGGGTCGTGTTGAATTACAACCGCTCGATTATACCACGGCCGCCGCGATGGAACAACGCCGACGAGGGCGGGGTCAGCTTCCCCGGTGGATCTCCTCGTACACCTCGGCGCGGTGAACGGTGACCGACCGGGGCGCCTCGACCCCGATGCGGACCTGATCGCGGTCGACCGAGACGACGACGACGCGGACGTCGTCGCCGATGACGATCGCCTGATTCGGCTTGCGGGTCAGGACCAGCATGGCGACTCCCTGCTAGACGGGCTTCCAGTTTCCCGTCAGACTTCGCGTTGCGGCTAGCACGGCCCCACCGGTCCCAAGGGCCTTTAGACCCAACATTCCAGGCGACGTCCGGTGAGGCGCGCGAACCCAGGACGTTTCTGACTAAGTACGGCCAAGTAAGTCACGACGCGGGGATCAGGACCACCGCGCGGTCCTGCGGCCCGGCTCCAAGGTCGGACCAACCACACGCGCCGGCCTCCGGAAATCAGGCGAATTGGGCGGCGTGGAGGGCCGCGTAGGCGCCGCCGAGGGCGAGCAAGTGATCGTGGGAGCCGACCTCGAGCACGCGGCCGGCTTCAATGTAAAGGATCTTGTTCGCGCGGCGGATCGTCGAGAGCCGGTGGGCGATGATCAGCGTCGTGCGGCCCGGCAGCAGGCGGTCGAGGGCGGCCTCGATCAGGCGCTCGGAATGGCTGTCCAGGGCGCTGGTCGCCTCGTCGAGGATCAGGATGCGGGGATCGCGCAGGACCGCTCGCGCGATCGAGATGCGCTGGCGCTGACCGCCCGAAAGGCGCAGGCCGCGCTCGCCCACCGTGGTCTGGTATCCGAGCGGCAGGTCGAGCACGAATTCCTCGGCGTTGGCTTCGCGGGCCGCGGCTTCGACTTCCGCCTGGGTCGCGTCGAGCCGGCCGTAGCGGATGTTCTCGGCCACCGTCCCGCTGAAGAGCAGCGGTTCCTGGGGCACGATCGCGATCGCTCGGCGTAAGGCGTCGAGCCGGTACTCGCGCAAGTCGACGCCGTCGAGCGTGATGCGACCCGACTGAGGCTCGTAGAAGCGGGGCACCAGGTTCACGATCGTCGTCTTGCCCGCGCCCGAGGGCCCCACCAGGGCCACGATTTCGCCGGCCTCGGCCGAGGCGTTGAGGTCGAGCAGCACGGGCGAGGCCTCGGCGGAGTAGGCGAAGTTCACGCTCTCGAAGCGCAGCGCGCCATCGACCCGGGCCGGCGCCAGCCCGCCCGGCACGTCGTCGACCTCGACGGGTACGTCGAGGATCTCGAAAACCCGCGACGCGCCGACGAGGCCCTTGGAGATGTCCCCGATGAAGGCCGCGAAACGGTTGAGCGGGTTGATCGCGAGCACGACGAGCGTCCAGAATTGGAACACTTGGCCGCTGGTCATGCGGCCCACGATCGCCTCGCGTACGGAAAACGCCATGATGGCCAGCAGCGCCGTCGTTACGATCATCGCCACGATCGGCGTCTGGGTCTGCCCCAGCTGCAGTACTTTCATGTACGCGCCGAAATAGTCGTCATTGCTGCGCTCGAAGCGTTGGACTTCGAACGCTTCGCGCCCGAATGCCTTGACGATGCGCTGGCCGTGCAGCACTTCGGTCAGGTTGGATGAGAGATCGGCGATCCGCTCCTGTGCGCGTTTGGTGCTGGCCGAGATCATCCGCGTGAAGAACGCCACGACGAGATTGACGATCGGCGCGAACACGAACAGGAAGAGCGAGAGCAGCCAGTCGACGTAGAACATCGTCGCGACCGAGCCGACCAGGGTCACGACGGAGACGAAGAATTGCGGCAAGGCGACGCTGAGCGCGTCGGTCATCAAGTTCAGGTCGTTGTTGAAGCGCGCGATGAACTCGCCCGGCCGCCACTTGTCGAACTCGCTCAGCGGCATGCGCATCGTGCGCTCGAAGAGCCGCACCCGCAAGGTCGCGATCAGGCGCTGTCCGCTCCAGGCCGTCAAGTAGCTCTGTCCGTAAGTGGCGAGGTTCGAGATCAGGTTGACCACGAACACGCCGGCAATCACCCACACGAGCAAGCCGACCGGATGGCGCGGGTTTTCGATCACGCCGCCGATGACGAGCGGAAATGCCTGGGTAAGGGCCAGCGGGCCGATGCCCGCGATGACCCCGAGCACGAGGGCCACGGCCAGGCGGGGATAGTACGGGCGGGCCTCGCCGAGCAAACGATCGATCACCGCTCGGCGGCGGGCCGCGTCGAGGCCTGTCTTCAGAAGTCGAAACCTTTCCGCGGAGCTTGTGGTAGATTCCACGAACAACGAAACACCCCGTTCGCCGGAGCGCTCGCTATGGACTGTTACTTTCACAAAGCCGTACCATCCGTCGCCGTCTGCCAGGATTGCAGCCAGACGATCTGCGCGACGTGCCGCGACGAACACGGCTTGTGCCCCGGTTGCCGGCTCGCCCGCCGGATCGACGCGGCAACCGCCGCGCGTTCAGGCCTGACCGGCGGCGTCGGGCCGTCCAACCCGCCGCCTAACCCGGGCTACAGCCAGGCGCCGCCTCCCCCGCCGCCCTCGGCCTCGTATTATGCGCCGGCCGCCCGGCCCGCCGGTCCGCTGGCGGCCGTTTCGCAAGAGACGCGCGGGCTGCTGGCTCTGGGCTATCCGCTCTGGCCGCTAGCCGCGCTGGCGATGCTCGACCCCAAACGCTCGCCCGCCGTCCGGCGTCAGGCCATCCAAGCGCTTGCCCTCAACTTCGGCCTCTTCGGGCTGGGCAGCGTGCTCGCCGTCATCTCGCACATCTGGTTCATCGGCTGGTCGGCCTTCGTGCTGCTCCCCTTCTTGGCGCCCGTTTGGCTAGTCGCGACGATCGTCTATGGATTCAAGGTCTGGCACGGCGACGACGTGCGCGTGCCGCTCGTGAGCGACTGGCTCGACGAACGCGAGCGCCAAACCGTCTCCGCGTAATTTGCCTGCGCGCGCAACCGCGGCTCACGCAGTCGATCGATAGCGTCATCGCATGCATGCCGACGCCGTACTGAAATGCGCCCAGTGCCTGGCCATCGGTGGTCTCTGCATCGTCTTCGGGCAATATTTGCTAACGTACGCCGATCCTCGCCGGGACGACCCGCTGAAGTTCCGCAACGCCACGTTCATCAGGCGGGACCAGGTGCCGGGCTGGCTCTACCGGTTCCTGACCTTTTCGAACGCGACCGAGGACAGCATCGGTACGATTACCGCCACGAACGTCACTATGGGCGTCTTGTCGGTCGCACTGGGAATCACGTTTGTGCTCTTCGGCCTTTACGAGCTGGTTCGCGCCCTCATCTGAATCAGGTTCGCGCGGCGCGCGCGAGGAAGGTCGAGTAGCGTTCCAAGAACGCGCGAGCCGCGCGCTCGTGATCGACGACGGGCGCGGGGTAATGCATGTCGTCGAACAGATGCAGCGACAATTGGCGACCTGCGGCACCCGGCGGTTCCCACAGGTTAGCGGCCGGGACGTTCGCGAGTTCGGGCACCCAGCGCCGCACGTAGGCGCCGAGCGGGTCGAAGGAGCGGGCCTGTTTGCCCGGGTTGTAGATTCTCGGGAATTGCGCGAGGTCGGCGCCGACGCCGGCCGACCATTGCCAATTGCCGGTGGCCAGAGCGAAATCGTCTTCGATCAGCTCGCGTTCCCACGCGTCGCGGCCGATGCGCCAGTCGACGCCGAGATCGAAACAGAGAAACGACGCCGCGACCAGACGCGCGCGCGGATGCATCCAGCCCGTCGCGCGTAACTGACGGATGCCGGCATCGACGAGCGGAAAGCCCGTGCGCCCTTCACGCCACGCGTCCAGCGCCGGATGCGACGTCGCGAACCGGAAGCCGCGCATGCGCGGCTGCAGCGCGGCGTCGGGCGTCTCTTCGAAGAACCAGGCGAGCTGCAGAAAGAAATCCCGTTGCGCGAGCGCCCGCGCGAAGGCGCGCAACGAGAGGCGTTCCTCGGCCAAGAGGAACGGGTCTCGCGACCGTTCGTCGACGCGGGCCAGAACCGTGCGGGCCGAAACGATGCCGAACGACAGCGCGGCGGACAGGCGCGACGTCGGGTCGCCGGCCGGCACGTTGCGCGCCGTCAGGTAGTGGAGGACCGGTGCCGCGAGGTACGCCTCCAGCGACGCGATGACCGCGGCCTCCGTGGGCGCGCCGCCGGCCGTTTCCGCCGGCGTGCCGGCGGCAGCGCTCGGGGCGCCGAACTCCGCGGGCTGAGGCAGCGGATCCGGCGCTCCGGTTCCGGGCTCGGCAAAGCGCGCGAGCGACGGGACCGTCGCGCGCCGCTGCGGCTCCCAGGCGGCGAAGAACGGCGCGAACGCGCGGTAGCCGAGGCCGCCGTCGTCGCGGCGCGCCGCGGCCGTCTCGTCCGGGGGAACCGCGGGCGCGTCGTGCACGATCGTCGCGCGCAATCCCGCCTCTTCGAGCGCCGCTTGCAACGACCGCTGCCGCTCGAGCGCGGCGGCGTCGTAGGCGGCCGACCAGGTAACGGCTCGCGCGGCGCACTCGCGCGCCAAACGCAGCACGGACGCGGCGGCGGCTCCGCGCCGGCAAACGAGGCGTGTGCCGCGGGCTTCCAACTCGCGGGCTAGGTTGGCAACGGCACCGCAAAAATAGGCCGCGCGCCGCGGGTTGCGGGACAGGCGCTTGACCGCGGCGGGTTCGAGAACCAGCGCGGGGACGACGTCTCCGAAGCGTGCCGCTTCGGCCAAGCCAGCGTGGTCGTCCACGCGCAGGTCATGGCCGAAGAGGAAAAGCGTCTTAGCGAAAGCTCAGAGGCTCTGCACGTAAGCAGCCACGTCGTCGACGTCCTTTTCGGCCAGCGGCGACGGATAGAGCTTCGGCATAGGCGGCTGGGGGTTCTTTATCCAGACGACGGTGGCGGCGTAGTTCTTGCGCGATTTCTCGCCGACGAGCTTGGGACCGATGCCGCCGCCCGACCCGTTGGCTCCGTGACAGCTAGCGCAGTTCTGGCTGAAGATCGACGAACCGTGCGTCGCGTCGCCCATCGCGACGGCGCCCTCGGGTGCCGGCTTCATCCCCGTGGACCCGCTGTCGGTCACGGGGCCGGAGGGCGCCGCGCTGGCACTCGCGCTCTGGTCGTCCGAACCGCTCTTGGAGCAACCTGTGACGAGCGCGGCGGCGACGGCGCAGACTGCCAACGCCGACAAAGATCGTTTGAACACCGAAATCTCCTTTTTGGCTTGCGTTCGCGTCTTCTGCCATCGGGAATGAGCGTCCCCTGGACGCGGAGACCAAAGGGCATGGAGTACCGTCGTGCAAACGTTTTACCGCACTGATGAAACGGGCCACGCCGCCGTCGCTTCCTTCACCGACGCCGTTCGTGCGGCGCGCCACGATGGCGCTCGTGTGGGCCGAGCGCATCGTTTTCTTCGCGATCGGCCTGCTGCTGTTCTTGGCCGCCCTGGCACTGCTCAAGACCAGCGTGAGCGTGCTCTTCTTCATGTTCGTCGGCGGGCCGGATTCGCCGATCGGCTACGCCTCGGAATTCCTAGACGCCGTGCTGCTCGTGCTGATGATCGTCGAGCTCGCGTACACGGTGATCCTCTCGCTGCGCGGGTCCGTGCTGCAAGCGGAACCGTTCTTGATCGTCGGCCTGATCGCCGTCATCCGGCGCATCCTGGTGATCACGGTGGGCGAACCCGGTCAGCATAGCAACCTCCCGCAGAACGTCCAAGAGCTCGCGATCCTGACCGGTGTCGTCATCGTCTTCGTGGGCGCGATCGTACTGCTGCGGATGCGCCCGCGCGAAGACCCGGCTTTCGACGAGGACCGCACGCGTTAGTGCGGGCCTAGGGCATCGGCGGTTGTTTAGCTTCTAAAGCAACGCTGCGCGCCGTGTGACGCGCTTTGCCGGAAAGATCGAGGCCCGCCAGCACGTCGGGGATTCCCGCCTCCGCGGCGGGCGCGACGGCCGCATCCGCCGGAGCCGCCGGACGGGGCCGAGCGGCGACGCGAAACGCGGCGTGCGCGTGGCCGGCGGCCCGCCTGCGCGCGCCGAAGGTGCCGCGCGCCGGCTCGGATTGGCGCCCGGACCCGAGCGCCACCGGACGGGGCGGCGCGGCGACCGCGACGCCGGCCGAATCGTCACGATTCGCGAACGCGTGCGCGAAGCGGCCGGCGAATCCGCCGGCGAACGCCAAGTCGACCGCGAGCGACAGGGCGACGCACCAGCCCAGCGCTCCGATCGACAGGCGCAGCCGCGAGCGGCGCGTCTCGCGGATCCGCTGTTCGACGGCCGCCCCGACCGACGGCCGCCAAAGCTCCGAAGCGCGCCCGTTCTCGAAAACGCGAGCCAGCGAGCCGGCCGCCGCGGCATCGGCGCGACACGCCGCGCAGCTCACGGCATGGGCGTCGAAGACCTCCTGTTCGGCCGGCGTCGCTTCACCCAGCGCGATCGCGCCGGCCAGAGCTTCAAAGCGGTCGTGGCCCGCTAACACGCGGGCTCGCCGAGGGTCTTGCGCATGGCCCGCATCGCGCGGCAGACGCGCTGGCGCACGGCGTCGGCCGAGGTGCCCAGAATCAACGCGGCTTCGGCCGACGAGTATCCCGCATAGCTGGTCAGCAGCACGCACGCGAGTTGCTCGGAGCCCAGCGCGCTCAGTGCCTGCTGGAGATCGAGCGACGTGGCCGACGTTTCGTCCGTGCGGAATGCCGTGCCGACGTTGTCGAGCGGCTGGGTTTCGCCGCGACGCTTGGCCCGCCGCAAGTGCGTGATCGCTCGGTTCGTGGCGGTCTTGTAGAGCCAGCCCGCGGTCAGCGGGCGCGCCGGTTCCGACCGGAGCAACCGGTACGCCGCGAAGAAAACGTCCTGCACGATGTCGAGCGCGAGTTCCGAATCGGCGACGAAGCGCCGCACGTAGCGCGCGAGTTTGGTCTGGTGCTCGAGCACCAGACGTTCGACCCGCATCTCCGCATCGAGATCGCGGTCGAGGCCAAGCACGTAGACGTTGGCGTTCTCCACGCCGAAGGAACGCGTTGCGGCCGCGTTCCGTGACACGTCAGCCGCCGATTTCCGAGAACGCCCGCATGCGGCTCCCCGCTTTTCCCAATTCGAGGTGATGGCGCTCGGGCTTGATCAACATGCCGCCGCGGAAGATGCCCGCGATCTCTTCGCGGCCGGCGCCCGCCCGGACCGGGCCGCGCACGTCGATCTCGTGATCGCCGAAGAGACACAGGCGCAAACGCCCGTCCGCGGTCAGGCGCACGCGGTTGCAGCGCTCGCAGTAATCGTGCGAGAGCGGGCTGATCACGCCGACCGCGCCGGGCGCGCCGGGAAAGCTGAAATACCGCGCCGGACCGTTACCGCCCGGACCTTCGGAAGGCCGCAACTCGGCGAGCGTGCCGACGCGCTCCAGAATCTCGTCGGAAGACACGTAGGTGTTGCCCTGCTCGGCCGCGTTCTCGACGACCGGCATCACCTCGATGAAGCGCACGTAGACCGCGCGCTCGCGCGTCAGCGCGGCGAAGTCCAGGAGTTCGTCGTCGTTGTAGCCGCGCATCACGACGCAGTTGACTTTGACCGGAGCGAGGCCGGCGGCGATCGCGGCGTCGATGCCCGCGAGCACCCGGTCGAGCCCAGGACGCCGCGCGATCCGTTCGAAGCGGTCGGGGCGCAAGGTGTCGAGCGAGACGTTGACCCGGTTGAGGCCGGCGGCGACCAGCGGACCGATCAGATCGGGTAGCAGGAGGCCGTTGGTCGAGAGCGCGAGGTCCTCGATACCGGGGATCGCGGCCAACTTGGCCACGAGCAGGGGCAGGTCGCGCCGGACCAACGGCTCCCCGCCGGTCAGCCGGATGCTGCGGACGCCCACCGAGGCCGCGGCCGCGACGACCCGTTCGATCTCCTCGTAGCTGAGGATCTCGCGCTTCTCGATCCACGGCAAGCCCGCCTCGGGCATGCAATAGACGCAGCGCAAATTGCAGCGGTCGGTCACCGAAATTCGCAGATAGGTGATCGGACGACGGAAAGCGTCCGCCAGCGGCGGGCCCGCGTCGACGCGGCCGACCAAATCGATCGTTTCGAGGACCATCCTACCTGCTTCGGCAGACGCCTCGGCTATTTCTCCTCGAAGACCGAGTCTTCGACCGCGACGTTGAGCTTGTAGTTGGAAAAGTTGGAGGTGACGTCCGCCTTGTACGATGGCAGCTCGACGTGCCCGCTCTGCTTGTCGACCAAGTAGTTGCCGTCGATCGAGGTGAACGACTGGTCGAACATCACGTAGCCCCCGTCCTTGTAGGTCCAGGTGTAGTTCTTCACGGTCGCGGTCGCATCGTCGACCTTGACGTCGAGATGCTCGACCCGGCCATTTTTCTTAGGGACTAAACGAAACGTCGTCAGCGCGCCGTCGTCGGCCAGCACGGCCACATCGTAGAGGTTGGTCCAACGGGCCGGCGGATCGATGTTGGGGTAGACCTTCTTGAACTGCGACGCGAGCGCCGGCACGGTATCGAAGACGACGGCTTCTTTATCGGGCCGCTTGTAATAGACGTTGCCTTCGAGGGACGGGCTGATGTACGGGAAGCTGCGCAATGCCACGTCGAGCTTGACGGCGGCGGTATAGGTCCGCAGCGACGAATTGAGCGCGATCATGCGCTTGAACAGAACGTTCGTGCCCGCATCGAGCGGAGCGGGCATATCCGTGGCTGCGCCCAGCGGCGTCGACCCGAGGCCGGCCACAAGCAGCGCGAAGATGAACAGACGTTTCAAGGCGAGCCTCCCGTTTCACAACGCCGCGCGGATAGCGAATGTTTCGCCTTCCGCGAGCGCGGCGGCTATCTCTTCGCGCACCGATGGGTTCTTTTCCACCTGCGCCGCTTGCTCGAGCGCGAGCAAGGCCGCCGGCGCGCCGATGCGACCGAGCGCCCAAGCCGCGTGACCGCGCACCATCGGATGCGGGTCCGCGCCCAGCGCGCGCGCTAACGCCGGAATGGCCGCCCGGTCGCCTCCATTGCCGAGCGCGACGGCGGCGTTGCGCCGCAGTACGGCCGCACCGCGCCAGCCCATGGCGCTGCGCGCGAAGCGCCGCTTGAACTCGCCGCTGCGCAAGGTTAGCAGCCAAAGTAACGGCGGGAACGCGGCGCCCGCGTCCGGGGCCGCGAACGCCGGCGCCGCGGCGGCCCCGGCGCGCCGGGTCGGCGGGCAGACGTCCTGGCACAGGTCGCAACCCCAGATCCAGTCCCCGACGAGCGGCCGCAGCGCCCGCGGGATGCCGTCGGTCCGCTGGGTCAGATCCGAGATGCAGCGGGTCGCATCGATCGTATAATCGCCCCGCAGCGCCCCGGTCGGGCAGACGTCGACGCAGCGCGCGCACGTGCCGCACGTCTTCTTGACCGGCACGTCGGGCTCGACGTCGAGCGTGGTGACGATCTCGCCCAGAAAGACGAACGAGCCGAGGCCCGGCGCGATGAGGTTCGTGTGCTTCCCCACCCAGCCCAAGCCCGACCGTTCGGCGAAGGCGCGCTCGGCCAAGGGGGCCGTGTCGCAGACGATCCGGGTGGCCGGCCCGCCCGCTAGGCCGTCGATCGCCGCCGCCACCGTGGCGAGCAGGTCGCGAACGCGCCCGTGATAGTCGGCCGACCAGGCGTAATTGGAGACCCGTCCGGTCAGCGGCCCGCGCCCGGCGGGGGCGGGCGTCGCGTAGGGAACGGCGATGCAGACGACGCTAGCGGCACCGGCCAGGAGCGTGGCCGGCGCGGCCGCCCGGTCCGCGTACGGCCCGTCGTAGCCCCACGTGGCGAAATCACCGCGCGCGAAGGCCGCGCGCATGCGCGCGGCCGCGCGGGCGTCCGGTTCGGCGGTCGCCACGGCGACCGCGCCCGCACCCGCCTCGCGCGCCGCGCGAACGATGACGGCGCGGCGCTCGCGCGGCGTCAGAAGGCCTCGAACTCCGGCTGGGCGGCCGCGTACGCGAGCAGTCCGCCCTCGAGGTGCCGTAGGCGGCGGAAGCCCGCGTCGTGCAGGCGGCCGGCCGCCCAGCGCGACTTCGCGCCGATGCGGCAGGCCACGACGTACTCGCGGGCCGAGTCCAGTTCGTGCATCCGCGCCTCGAGCACGCTCGCCGGGACGTGCACCGATTGGGGGGCCGCGCCGAGGGCCGCTTCGTGGGGCTCGCGCACGTCGAGAACGAGCGCCGCGGGGTGCGCGGCCAGGAAGGCGTCGAGGCCGGCGGCCGCCAGGGGCGGCACGCCCGCCGGTGCCGGGCTGGGCGGCGGCGGTTCCGGGTCGGCCGCCACGTCGAAAATCGTCGGCCGGTCGCCGTGCAGCGGACAGGCCGGATCGACCTCGAGGGCGATCTCACGCACCCGCGCCGCGAGCGCATCGAGCAAGAGCAGCCGGCCGCTCAGGGTCGACCCGATCCCGAGCAGCAACTTGAGCGCTTCGCTGGCCTGCCACGTTCCGACCAAGCCGGCCAGAACGCCCAGGACCCCGCCCTCCGCGCAGGTCGGCACCGACCCCTCGGGCGGCGGTTCCGGAAAGACGCAGCGGTAGCACGGGCCGCCGGGCGCGAACACGCTGACCTGACCGTCGAAACGGAAGATCGAGCCGTAGACGTCGGGCTTGCCTTCGAGCCGGCAGGCATCGTTGATCAGATAGCGCGCGCCGAACGTGTCCGTCGCGTCGACGACCACGTCGTAGGGCCGCACCAGCTCGCGGGCGTTGCCGGCGGCGAAGCGCAGCGGAAATGGATCGACCGCTACCTGGGGGTTGAGCGCGCGCAGGCGCTCGGCGGCCACGGTGACCTTGGGCCGGCCGACGTCCGCCTCGGCGTAGATCACCTGGCGCTGGAGGTTGGTCAGGTCGACCGTGTCGTCGTCGACCACGCCGATCCGCCCGACGCCGGCCGCCGCCAAATATTGCAGCACCGGCGCGCCCAAGCCGCCCGCGCCCACGACCAGGACGCGGGCCCGCTGCAAACGTTCTTGCCCGGCGAGCCCGACCTCGGGGATCAGGAGGTGCCGGCTGTAGCGCCGCAGGTCGCGCCGGCCCGCCAGGGTGCTCATCGGGGATGACGTTCGTTCAGCCAGGCCAGAACCGCTGCTCGGGCGTTTTCGCCGGCCAGCGTGTGGTCGCTCGAAATCGTCACGAACGTCTTGGGTTCGGGCGCCCGCGCGAACAGCTTCTCGGCGCTGGCGCGCGAGACCATGCCGTCGCGGTCGGCGGCCACGAAGAGCACGGGGCGGCCGGCCAGGCGCGCCAGCGCGTCGTCGACGTAGCCTTCCTGTTCGGCGACGAGTTCGGGCAAGGCGAGCCCGTCGACGTAGGCCGAGCGCAGGTCCGAAACGCCGCGCGCGACCAGGCCCTGGAGCGCGCGCGGGCGATCGTAGCCCGTCGCGATCGAGACGGCGCCGGCCACGGCGGGATCGGCGGCGCAGACGCGCAGCGCGGTCGTCGCGCCCATACTGTGGCCCAGCGTGTAGACCGGCTCGCCGTACGCCTCGCGGGCGAACGAGACCGCCGCCGCCAGTGCGTCGGTCAGGTCCTCAACCGAATCCAGCCGGCCGCCGCTCGCGCCGAGTTTATGGCCGGGAAAATCGATGCTGATCACCCGGTACCCGTGGCTGGCCAGAAAGGCGCACAGCGAGTCGAGGTTGTGCTTCGAGCTGGAGTAGCCGTGCCCGGCGGCGATGCAGACGCCCCGCGGGCGTCGCGGCTCGTAGTTGAGCGCCGCCACGTGTGCTCCACGCCGCGAGCGCAAACCCAGGAGTTCGAGCGTCACCCCGCGTTTTCGCGCCAGCGCGCCTCGCCGTCGAGGTAGCGTTCCTTTTTCCAGATCGGCACGCGGCGCTTGAGTTCGTCGATCGCGTACTCGCACGCATCGAAGGCCGCGGCCCGGTGCGCCGCCGCCACGGCGATCGCCACCGCGGCTTCGCCCAAGCCCAGCTCGCCGATCCGATGGACGATCGCGACGCGGGCCGGGCCGAAACGCGTCTCGGCCTCGGCGCCGACCGCGCGCAGCGCCTCGAGCGCGAGTTCGCGGTGAGCTTCGTACGACAGCCCGTCGACGGGCCGGTCGTCGTCGCTGCGGTCGCGCACGTACCCCACGAAGGTGACGAGGCCGCCCGTTCCGCCGGTCCGCACCGCGCGAATCAGCGGTTCGAGTTCCAGCGGCTCGTCCACGATGTCGCAGAACATCGGCGTCAACCGCCGCCGTACGGCGGCAAGAGGCCCAGCTCGTCGCCGTCGCGCAGCGCCGCGGCCGGATCGACGAAGGCGCCGTTGCGGACCAAGCGCGTCGAGGCCGCCAGTTCGCCCAGGGCCGGAAACTCAAGCGCCAAACCATTCCAGACGTCGCCCGCGGTGGCGCCCTCGGGCGCTTCGCGTGCGAGTCGCGTGCTGCCGACGATCTCGCGAATGCGCGCGAACGGCACGACCTGAACGAGCATCAGTATCCGCCGAGATCGGTCGTGTAGCCGCGCTCGCGCAGCCACGCGCGCGACTCCTCGTGCAAGCCGAGCAGATCGATGCGGTTGCAGGTGAGTTTGTGCAGCATCACTTCCCAGAAGTGCTGCGGCTGCGCGTACACGTCGTCGGGAATCTGATTTTCCTTGCGCGAGAATTCGCGTAGCGCCGTCCAATCGCGCGAGGTCAGGATGCCGCGCAGCTCGCTTTCATACGCCGCGGTCGGCAGGTCGCCGCCGGTCATGCCGGTTTCCGCGCGACCGGCGCGGCGCCGAACACGAAACGTTCGATCGCCCGCGCGACGCCGTCCTCCGCGTTGGAGGCCGTGACGAAACGGACGCTCTCCTTCACCTCGGCCGACGCGTTGCCCATCGCGACCCCGGTGCCGGCCCAACGCAGCATCGGCACGTCGTTGCGCGAATCGCCGATCGCGAGCACGCGCTCGGGCAAGATCTGAAAATCGGCGCATAATTGCTTGAGCGCGTTCTTCTTGCCCGCTTCACGGTTGAGGACCGCGCACTCGAAGAACGAGCCCCACGTCTCGTACCGGAAGGCCAGCGGCCAATCGCCGAACTCGCGTTCCATCGCGCGCACCGACTCTTCGCCCAGGAACCGGATGAACGTCGGCGCTTCGTGCAGCACGTCGCTGAAGGACGTGGCTTCGCGCCAAGCCGGCCCCGTCATATCCTCCATGTAGAGGTGCGTGCCTTCCAGTCGCCAGAAGAACTCCTCCGAGTACACGGCAATCGAGAGGCCGTGATGTTCGGCATACTCGATCATCGGTTTCGCATACTGCAACGGAACCGGGAGGTGCACGAGCGTCCGATTCGCGCCGAAATCCTTTGTCAGGGCGCCATGGCAGCAGATGACGGGGAGGTTGAGATCGAGCTCGCGCGAGAGACGGATCGGCAGATCGGTGCCGCGACCGGTAACGAGCACGACGCGCACGCCGCTTTCGAGCGCTCGACGGATGGCGGCACGGTTACGTTCGGTGACGGCGTCGCTCGGATCGAGCAGCGTGCCGTCGAGATCCAGGGCGATGAGATCGAAGCGCATGGGCGACGAGCCACCTTACGGCTCGCGCGGTCGCGCTCCTCCGCAGCGAAACGGCGAGTGCTTGGGCAGCGTTACACGAGCATGAGCACCGCCGCGCGCGTTTTCGCCTTGGCGTTCGCCTGCATGGCCTCGACGGCAGCGGCCGGCGCGGCCGCGTCCCCGTGCTCGTCGGATACGTTCACGATCGACGGAACCGCGCTCGCCGTCGAGGTGTGCGCGCCGGGCGCACCGCCGGCCGGCACGAAGGTGACCTTGATCGAACGCTTCACGGTCAAAGGTCAAGTGCCGCTGGAACGCGTGTTGATCGTGGAGGTCCTTCCCAAAGCCGGGACGTCCCGCTCGATCGACGACGTGCCGCTCGCGAAGCTGGGGATCGACCGGACGCTGCACATCACGGTCGTCTACCCTTCGACAAGCTCAGGGCAGGCTCTCAGTGCAGAGCAGGCTCTGGGCTCAGGGCAGGCTCCGAGGGCCGGCCTCGAGCACGCCCTGCTCGTCCCCGGGGCGATCGCCCTGAAGTGACCGGCGGCCGCAACCGGACCACCGGTGCCCCGTTTTCATGTGAGCAATGAGGCGCAGATATATCGCGTTCTCGAGCGCGAAATTGCTCGACTGTCGATGTCGGCCCGCGATTGAATCGGCGGGCCGATGGGCATAGACGTGCCCCAAGTGGGCTGTACGGCGATCGATCCTGGCATGACCCGGCGCGACCAGGCGCTCTTCCTCAACGAGAAGATGCCCGCTGGGCTCTTCAGCGGCGTCGGCGTCGAAGAGCACCGGGTCGCCTGGCGACTCTCCCCCGAACCGTTTTGGCTCTCGCCGAAGACGTTCGAAGCGATCGAGAGCCTGGGACCGGTTCTCCTGAAATTCTACCGGGTTCTCGCCGGGCTCTATGCGCGTAGCGCCCGGGGCACGGTGCCCGGCTTCATCGCCGAATATCTCGACGCGGGCAAGCCCGATAACGTCGTCAAGCTCGGGCGCCAGAATCGCTTCAAGAGCGACGTTCCCGGGGTGATCCGGCCCGACCTGATCCTGACCGGCGACGGCTACATCGCCTCGGAACTCGACAGCGTGCCGGGCGGCATGGGCTTCGTCGGCGCCATGGCGGCGGCGTACTGCCAGTTGGGCTACGAAAGCGCCGGCGGCGTCGACGGGATGCTCGAGGGACTGGCCGCCATGCTCGAGCGGACGGCCGGCAAAGATCGTCCGACGACGGCGGTCGTGGTCTCGAAGGAATCCGACGGCTACCGGGCCGAGTTGACCTGGCTCGCCGATGCGATGCGCGCCAAGGAACTGGCGCGGATCTACGTCTGCCGGCCCGAGGAGATCGTCTTCACCGAAGACGCGCTCTTCGTGCGGCTCGACGACGGCGAAGAAGTCAAGCTCGACGTTCTCTACCGCAACTTCGAGATGTTCGATTTGCCCAACGTGCCCAAGCAAGATCTGATGCTCTATTCGGCGCGGCACAATCGGGTCAAGCTCACGCCGCCGCCGAAGGCCCACCTCGAAGAGAAGCTGACCTTCGCGCTCCTGCACCATCCGGCACTGGCCAAACTCTGGCGCTCCGAACTCGGCGACGCGGCCTACGACCGGCTCCGCACGATCTTCCCGCAGACCTGGGTCCTCGATCCGCGGCCCCTGCCGCCGCAAGCGTCGATCTTCGGCTTGAACGCGGGCGACGTTCCGTTGCAGTCGTGGTCGCAACTCGTGCCGCTGGGCAAGAGCGAACGCGACTTCGTCGTGAAGCCGTCGGGATTCTCCGAACTGGCCTGGGGTTCGCGCGGCGTGAAAGTCGCCAACGACTTGCCCAAGGAAGATTGGCAAGCGGCGCTCGACGACGCGCTGGCGGCCTATCCCAAGACGCCCCACATCCTGCAGCGTTTCCACAAGGGCAAGCGCGTGCGCGTTCCTTATTTCGACCGCAAGACCGACGACATCGCGACGCTCGAGGGCCGCGTTCGTTTATGCCCGTACTATTTCGTGACCGGCGAAACGAGCGTGAAGCTCGGCGGCATCCTGGCCACGATCGCGCCGGCCGATAAGCGGCTGATCCACGGCATGGCCGACGCCGTAATGTCACCCTGCGCGGTACGCGAGGACGGTTACTGAAGATTTCTCATGCCGGAGTTGCGGAGTGTCGTGACAGGGAGCGTCTCGAAATCATCGCTAACCGTGCGCGTGACCGCGAGCGACGAGGAGCGGGCGCGCTGGGCGAAGGAGTACAAAAAGCAAATTCCGCCGGTACCGCGCCGGGTATTCGCCATCACGGCCGGCGTCTGGCTCGTGCTCGCCGTGTTGCGTGCCACGACGCTGCCGCCGCGACCGCTCAACCTCGTCTTTGTCGCCGCGTATCTGGTCGTGGCCGCGGTCTACGTCGCAGTGGCCTTACGCCGGCCCGGAACGATCGCAATCGCACCGCTCGACGACGCGCCGCTCGTGTTCGACGACGCCGGCCTGCGGCTGGGGGGCGCGCGCGAGGAGACGATCCCGTGGCGCGACGTCGCTCGCGTCTTTGACTTCGGCGACGCGTTTCTCATCGTTCGTTGCGGCGTGCGAGAAGCCGCGATACCGATCCCCAAGCGCGACTGCGCCGACGGCGGGCGCGCGGTTTGGGCGTTCCTTCAAGAGAAGTTGATCCGCGGCCGCATGCTGTATCGTCCGCGCCCGAGCGACCCGATCGTCAACGTCGCGCGACGTTAGCCCGAAACTTCCGCTAAGAACGCGTCGATCTCGTCCGCGGTGTTGTAGCCGTGCGGTGAAA
>Ga0116229_10007970_pt1 | contig 16612 bp, 13 predicted proteins | sample S1TSphgellanicum_3_FD_87313 | JGI IMG/M metagenome (GOLD analysis project Ga0116229, IMG submission 87313) | Host-associated microbial communities from peat moss isolated from Minnesota, USA - S1T2_Fc - Sphagnum magellanicum MG | ecosystem: Host-associated > Plants > Peat moss > Unclassified...
CAGTCATGATGGGCATAGCTAACTTTAAAAGTCAATAATATCCTCATTCAAGCTGTGAGGGCAAGCAATAATGCATCCTCTTTGAGTGCTGACAAATTCACATATATGAACAACCAGTTTGAAAAAACAGTCATTGTCAGCGAAATTGAAACTTTATCTCTTCCAAACAACTGATGATTAATAAATGAATATTGTCAGGAACTTCCTGGATTCCTGGCAGAGCATAAGAGAAATTCTCTTAAAAGCTGCAAAACTCAGAAGAGTTCACCCACTTTTAGGTCACTATTAGGCAGAACTAAAAACTGAGCAAAAATTCTCTGGTCACTATGCTAACCTTCACCTCACATCCAGTGAAGGATATCACAGGGACACATGTTGATAGAAATTACACAGAATATTAACAAGCAAGCTGCTAGAAGTTAGCAGGACTCAAAGTAAGAAGTCTAATATTCCAAACAGAAGGTTCTATACAATCGAATGAGAAGAAAAAAGGAACCAGTTCTCACTTGCCAGTATTCCCTACACATAGAACAGTCAAGTGGTTAAGACTCCACCACAAACCTTTTTTTCATACCCGAAGATGTTGGAGTAAAAGCACACATAGCGATTGAAAAGGTACATGTGCCCCTGTCATTGACAACAAGAAATAATCATCAGGCAAAACAGCAATACCTTGCACCCAAATGCTACCCTCAAAAATTACTCAACTTTTACTGAGTACACCACTTTGACTCTACATACCCATTATGTCCAGATGACTGCCTACTTGCAGCACATAACGCATCAATCGCTACATGTAGTTTTATTATTGACATAGCAATAACCAGGAAGGCAGAGAAACCTGAAGCAGTATGTTCTTTTGCAAAGCACAATTGAAGTCCTCAATTAGCATCTGCAGAACAAGAAAAATGACACCAATAATTAAGTTGATCGAATCATCTCCCCTCTACTCTTCCTCACTTCATTCCAACCAACACCACATTCTTTGAGTAGATCAGAAATTGAGAGTGCAGCCGGTTTTCTAGGGACCATTTGAACACAGGTCACTGGTGCAAAATGTACGAGGTTAAGAGAAATATACCTCCTCAGGGGGTAGATGAAAAAGCTGCCTGTACTCCTCACTCTTCTGTGATCTTTGAGACTGCAGAGACACATCATCCCACATGTGCTTCAGAAAGTGTTCAGAAAGTGTTTTCCAAATTTGCTCCAGCAGACCTAGACTTGTTGACAACAGTGCTCCATTTCAAGAATTCAACAAATAAGGTTAGAAGGGGGGAAAGCTCTCAAAGCAAATGGGACCTTGATGATGTAATGAAAGGAGAGGGGGGGGAGGGATTTGCCCCTTGGAAGTAGTAATCAGCACAAAGCGATTCCATGCAATCAGTATCCGCTTAGTTCAATACTCTTAACCCAATTTGGCCTTGGTACAGGCCTGAAAATTCTCACAAACAAAAAAACCATACTCCCTACACTGACTGACACATACCTGACATGAACTACAAGATTATCATTAGACTTGGCAAAAGGCGAACAATATGGCGACACCTAAGCATCCTTCTTCCTTCCTTCCTTCCTTCCTTCCTTCCTTCCTTCCTTCCAGGTTAAAACCCTAATCTGAGCCTTTGATTGTCCTTTTTTTTTCTGTTTGTTTTTTTGGGGGGCCTGATGATCTCACCTGGGCTTCCGAACGCTGCTTCTTCTGAGGCAATGGTGCGGCTTCATCATCAGAAACATTAGGTCTCGCAACCTCCAAAACTCCAGCATCGTTGCCCATTTTCGGCCAGGAAGCAGGAAGGGACGACTGTTTGGAGAAGACAAGGAAGTTATCACTTGTTTTAGGGGGAAGAGAAACAACAGGAAGTGGAGGAGGAGGAGCCGGAGCAGCAGCTTCCAGGGGGATAATAGGAGATGAAACTGCACGGCTAATAAAAATGTCTGTGCGTGTCGCAGTTGCCAAAGATGATAAAGAAGACGAAGAAGAGTCTTCTGGTGACAAGCTCGCAGCCGACGACCGATCCACTGCTCCCGGCAACAGCGACGAACTACTTCCTTCTTCGCTGTTGCAATCCATCTCTCTCTCTCTCTCTCTCTCTCTCTCTCTAACGCTCTTTCACGTTTGGGCGGAACAATCCAAACAAGAAAAGCTAAATGGAAAAAAGAGAAAGCCCTAAAGTTTTGCTTCCAAAAAATAAATCACCTATTGCCCTTTTTGGGCCACAAGGTAACACTAAAAATTACAGCTACTTACGTTGGTAGGTAGGTAAAACTTAGAGCTACATACGTATACAAGAAGGGCCTCAATACAGGCCCTTCCGTGATTTGAGATCTGTGCCCCAGGGGAACAGGTCGAAAGTCACGGAAGGGCCTGTACTCACAGGTCCTTTTCCTACTTAATGGAGAGCTGGGATTTTGTCACTTTTTAGAAATAGTGACAGACTGGCCGGTACCTTCCGCTGGTCAGAAGATCCCAGTTCAGCCTAGCTGGTACCTTCCACCGCAGAAGATCCCGCTCGTTGAAAACAGGTTTCTTCACGCAGGTAAGTGAGCTGAAAATACAAATGAAAAATCCAGGCAGTGCTTTACGGTGGTCGGTGGGTGAAATTTAGAGCTACTTACTATTGGAAGGTAGGTAAAATCGCCTCATGTACCCAGCTTGCAACTACTGTAGTATCTTGGCAGCTTTGACATTCATGTATGTATGTATGTTTGTATGTATATTATTTTGTAGAAATGTTGAAATTTTCAAACAATACTTTTTTTTTGGGAAGAAACAAAAACATTTTTGTGAGGGAAAGTGAAGAATCTTTTGGAAATGTTCAAGAATATTCCATTTTAAACATGGATCCTAAACCCTAAACCTTCACCTGGTGGGTGCCAATTCACTATGGCCCGGTTGGTGTGACCCAGCATGCCAACATGATGGATGAAATGATAAGTGATCACGAAACAGTTTTCTGTTGGGCTCCAGTTCCCCAAACTAACCATGTGTGGTTAGCTCAGTTGCTTTTTTGTTTTTCTGTTTTCCTACCTACCTACCTACCTACCTACTCATTAACAAGTAACTTAACAAGTTGTTAGTATATAGGTAGTAGAAATAGCCCTATTTTCCTACCTATCTACCTTCATATAGGACCTGCTTCTTACACAATGGGTTACCAAGGTGAAACCAGATATTAACTCCGTCCATTGAGGTTCATCCACAACTGAGTCAGCTGAGTCTTACCAAACATCCAAAGAATGGCATGCTGGTGGGTGCTGGTTCATGTTTGACGACATCCATTTTTTTACAACACTACCATAACCTAGGGTCCGTTTCCACATTAACGAAACAAATTATTATTATTATTTCAACAAATGATTTTTAAATTTTTTTGAAATTATATAATTTTTCCGTCATCTACTATAACATTGTGATATGAGTAGTGAAATTATCGAGAGTGTAGCCTATGATAATTATGATGATTTTCAACATGTCAACTTCATATTTTCACAAAATTTCATCTCACTATGGATGAATGCCACTTTGGCTACAAACAAAAGTTCCTTTATTAAAATAAAAAAAAGCGTTGACGGGGATTGATATGATCCTTCCAAACTTTCGATACAAGAAAACACAAGAAGAAGGAATATTGGGTGATTGGCACAAATAAGAACATAAAGTCTAGAGTCAATTGCTAATTCCAAATCTCAACTTCCAAAAGGCCGATGATGGAAATCACAATTCAACTACCAACAATGAGTAGGCTCAAGAGAGTCAAAGTGGGAAAGGGAAGCTGGTTCACAAGGGCCCAAGAGGTGAAACTTCACAAAAGTAAATAGCCAACCCCACTAAACTATTATTGAACAATAATTTTAAATGAGAAAGTTTTCATCTTTTGAAACATTATTGCAACAAACTGTTGCATGAAGAAATTGATATACCCTACTTATTGAAAGGGAAGCCCTTTTGGGACTCTTCTTAAGTTATCCCAACTTTTCTCTGTGTAGACATTTTTAAATCGTCAACATAATTAAAACATTTTTATTGCTAAGTGGAAGAATTGATCTCATTTCCATTAATTGAGATAAAAGCTTTTTTTTTCCTTTTATTTGCACCATTTGAAATTAATTGAGACAAAAGATGCATTTGGGTGGGATCAAAGGATGGCAATGTTCATTAAGTTGTGAACCCTATCGTCCAAAAAGATAAAAATGAACATGCTAACAAGATTGAAACTTGAAGGAAGAACCACATGCATTATAATTTTGTATATCACATGAAAATTCACCTTTCGAATAAGACAAATAATTTCAGCTTTAGCTGCAATTGCTCAACATAATTTTGGGCAACCAACCAACAATTCTTAAATGCTACGAGTACTCAATTTTTAATTTCCATGGTTTGGCCTTTGAGAATTTTGAATTGTGTCATCATTGATGGGCCATGAACTCTAGTGTAAAGTGGCCCTAAAAGTCCCCCCAAAATGATTTTGCCAAATGAATGGTAAAAAGCTCGGGGAGGCTTGATCTAACAATTTAATATAAGATATCAACACAAGAAATTGAAATGGATGGCCATGACTATTAAAGAAAAAAGTTCATTAAAAAGTTGGATGACATACAAATTAACAAGTCCAAGCTTATGTGATGAACATAAAAGGCACTATCCCTTAAAGATATGTGACATTAATGAATGCATTGACCTGATATTATTATGATAAGAAAAAGTATCCAAACCCTAACTTAAGATCACAACCAGTTTTTTTTTATTTTTTTATTTTTTTATTAATTTTTTAAGTTAAAATTTCACAACTTGATGAACTTTTTAACAAAATGAAAAAGATGGAAAAATTTGTGATTTTTAGGGATTTTTTTCCCGCCATTGTTATAGATAAAAAATAATTAAATTATCCACATCTAAACCTATGCATTTCCTAGGTTGTCATTTGTACAAGCATTTTTTGTAAAAATGTTACAATGCACTTAGGATAATCACCATTTTATGCTAATTAATGTTGGGGATTCTCACCAATGGACCTACATGAGGAATCTGGGAGGAGGGGGGGGGGGAGAAAAAAAAAGCTGGTCATGACCAATGTTGTTTTGGTCAATGATCTTGAAAACAACCTCGGACTCAAGTTTTGATTTTTTTTTCTTTATTTTTTGAAGAACTTCCATTGTGGTTCTATTAACAATTCCTTATATTTATGAAACTTTCAATTACGGTGCTCTCACCCAAAAAAATTGAAGCCTACTTTGGTGTCAAACAAAGTCCACTTCCATGTACCTTCTTTACACACAACTAAATAAAATAAAAATTGGTGAAATATTAGTTTACTTAGCTAATACACAATGTCTGAATTTTTTTTTAACATGTTTAGTGATAATTATGTACAACTAATTTAATGTAACCACTTGCTTAAAAAAAAGAAGGCCTTCACTTTTTTTTTAAAATCATATTTGTCACCAAGAAAACGTGGACCTATTTAAGATATCATTTGACCACATGATGAATGAATTGACTCATTTAGAATTTTCAACAATTAAAATTTATAGTTAGTTGGCATTTATCTGAGTCTCAAGCTATGTCTTATGCCGTTGGAATTTTTTTTTTACAATTTTTTTGCATAAAAGGTTTGCAAGCTCCAAATGGAGCCAAAGGCTTGAGGCAAAAAAATAAAAATGAAAAATCTTGGAGGCTTCAGAACACCATATGATTATACTTGTTTCAAAATTATATGTTGAGATACGAATCAAAGTTGATTTTTGATAAAGCTCTAAAATGCAAGGTAATAACCATAACCTATAAAATTCAAGTTTCAAAATTTGAACTTCAAAATGCAACATTATACCTTCATGCACACAATTGTTGTAAAAGCCAATATAGACACAAAACACACCTCAAGAAAACTCCCTACTTGATGGATTTCATTATTCAAGTAGAAATACATATCATGCATAAAATAATAACTTCTAAACTCAAACCCAAACATGAGGAACCTTTTCACTAGGGTCATGATATTCAAAAGCTTTTGGGGTTCATTCACGATTAGGGTTCAAAAAAGGAGTGTCTAATTGAGAAAGAATAATTTTAGATTTCCAAAGTGTTCAATATATTACAAGTATGGTGTATTATTTCATTCCTATTATTAGTGTATTGAGAAAAAAAACATTTACAAAATCCAATAATTATTGGATGTTGTATAAAACCCTTTTTGAATCCTTGACCAATTTATGGTCAATTGTCCATATTATAATTTTTGAAATGAATGTAAAAGGAATGCATAAAATGAAACAATTGATTTCAAAAAAATAAACAAGAAAATTATGTTTCCCTTTTATGCAAGTACATGTTCGTTATGTCAATTTGATGAAATAATAATCATCTTAAAATCTCAAAATCTTGAAATTTCGAAACAAAGGACTACAAGGGAAAATTATGGTTCTTTTATTAAATCATTTGGCTAGTTTTTATATGCATTAGGTTGAAAATTTCTAACACTGAATGTAAGTCCCATTTGTAGGAAATAATCATGCAAAAAAACATGTTTAATTGATTTTTAAAGCCCATTTTGATATTTTTTGCATTTCTACTTATAAAGCAAAATATTCATGCACAATTATGTACATGCATGTGGAAAATTGTCTCCATTGCATGAATTATTTTATTTTAGACTATTCAAATATTTTTACTTATATTTGTTTCATGTAAATGTTATTAGTAAAAAATAGCCCTAAAAAATTTCAAGATTCTTTTTTCTTTTATTTGGTACCCCAACAGTGAATAAGTTGAAACAAGGTTCCAATTATTTTCCCTTTCCAATATTCAATTACAAACATAAAGTCACTTTAACCAGATTCCATCCTTAACTTTCCATTGCTTGCAACTTGATCAAGTTGTGGAACATTACAATGTTTCCATGATTTATAATTTAAAGCCATGACCCAATAATAACATTATGTTGAATCATTTCAAATTGCAAAGCCACAACCCAATAATAACATTATGTTGGATCATTTCAAATTGCAATGTAACAAAATAAGATCCAACAATAATGTAATTTAGCTACTACTCTTAAGGGGAACACTAAATGTAAAAAGTTTAAACTATTTGCATGAAACAAGGATTTTGTAGGGGCTACTAAATGAGGGAATATTCTTTATTTCCACCCTATTATTACCTAATTTTTAATATGCACATATTTCAAATGCCTTATATTTAATTATGGATTTTTTTTGCATCGAATTTCAACACCTTATATTCACTTTTTCTTTTTCTTTTAAAGAAACCTAAAGTTAAAAAGGAAATCAAGATTGTTCTTTCAAAAGTAGATCACTTGCAAATGAGATGGGACATGTAAGAATAATTGTTTCATTGCCTTTTAACAATTCATTTCACTATAAACAAGGTTAGTACATTTTGTGGCCAATGTAGCTTCCATTATCATTTAAAGATGTGAAATTATGGGATTGGACAACAACAATTGCAAATACAAATTGTAATTTGAAATATTAATATTAAATAATGCACATGTAATCCTTGTCTAATTCCTAATGGGTACATTCACAAAATAAAGAGCTGGGGGTGCACCTTTAGTAAAAACTTTGGTGATTATTTATTTTGAAAGACTCTTGGTATATATTAAGAATATTTCATTTGTAAGTTGCAAAAAATCATAAGAAAGTCCGTTTGACTCAAAAATATGTTACATTATACTCTTATGTGAATATGTGTTTCAAGAATCTTTCCAAAATTATGTCATTTTCAAGTCCTTTAAAAGTCATTTATGAGTTTTTTCAAGCAGCAAAAACATCGTAAAACACTAGTTTAAATGATTAATCAATGTTTTTGAAAATTCAAATTTCATTATATTCATTTCAAATTATTGCACTTGCTTTCACAATATATGAATAACATTATCATCAAAACATATTTTTTAAATGTGCAATATTAATATAATTTTTGACACAAAAACATGAAAAACAAAGCATTAGTTATAGTTCCTATGACTCCTGTCTTTATGAATGTACCCTAATACACAAATAAAACAACAGAAACAAAATTAACAAGAAACTTGACTTGACAACAACTCCTATGATTTTGTTTGATATAACATGTTTAACATAACAACTAATCACAATAAAATATGAATTAATTATTTTGTATATTATGGGTTTATTAGATTTTGTTGTGGTGTTTTTAACTCTACACATCATGTTGATGTTGTTGATGATTTCTTGTGACATAATATCATCATATCGTAAACCTTATGAAATAATTCATAAGCATATATAAATTTAACAAGCAATTGTTTGGTAAGATAAACCATAAACCACATTTAAATCATGAATGAGATATGGAAATAAATGACAAATGTACATGAATCAAAATACAATTATCATCTTAAGACAAAGTCAAAAAATAATAATTTATTTTCCAAAGGAAGTATAATCAACAATTAGACGAGGCTTTCAATGTTGATAATAGGCAAAGGATGTAAGATTTCAACAAATAAATGGAGAATAATAAAATTTTAATGTATTTAGTTAATTATGGACTAAATTGTTAATTTTGAACTTTTCTAACTTGGTAGTTAAAATCAAGTTTTTTTTATTAATTTGAGGTAAAACATTGGAAGCACCTATTTGTTGGATCATCAAGTGAGGCAAAACATTATTGATATATGTTGTTACATCACGTGGTGACCCCCAAATCAAAACATTTCTCCAAATTTTGAATTTCCAAATGGTCATTTCTTAATTTTGAACTTTTCAAAAATCTAGAATTAACTAAATACATGATAAAGCTCATAATATATTAATTGAACCTACTAACAACTAATACCTAAAAACTTTAGTACATGTATGTTTTTTATTTTTTTAATATCTTGAATTAATGTCTACCTTTTTTAATTATTAAAAAAACCCTATTATAAAACTAATTGGATTATAATTTTAAACCAACAACCGATATATGAGACTTTATATTTTTTCTCACATATTTTGTATGTTCAAAAAAAAATTGTACCCACTATTTATTTCTTCTCACAATTAACCATAATGATTTTTTCACAATTTTAAAACATTGAACCCAAACCAATATTTTAAAATATGTTAATCAAAATAAAACAACAAAAACCTAGAATGGTTTTTCCAATAAAACCAAATGTTGTTATATGAACATCTTCCATTAAGTCAATTTATTTTCATTTGCACATTACTACAACATTAACATCAATATGACATGTAATAAACATTCACATCATCACAAGGGACAAGAATTAAACAGTCTAGGTTAGAAAATATGTATTGAATCCTTAACCCCTTATCCTCATTATATGTCATTCATTGTTACATGACTTGATATCGAAGCCAAGTACCATAGTTTTAAAAACTATTTTTCTTGAATGACAATGGACATGCAAATGGATAAGGTAATTTTCACACTAATAATAATTTTGCACAACTTAATTGAAATTCTCCAAACTTGATTGTCTTCAATCATTCATACTAATGTTCATCTATTATGCACCTTATCTAAAACAATCCATAATGTTCCAACACACACGGATAAGCTTTTGTTAAAAGCTACAAAGTTGCAAACATGATAACACATCTCAAATGTTCCCCATTCAATAGTCTTTAAAGCTAAAATGACAATTTGAGATTGGTAGATTATGATTACCAATATTGCTTTAGTAATGTTTTAAAGCATGGTTACACTATTACATTTTTTAATTGATTTTATTTTATGTGAATCAAAAGTTTGTTCAAATGCTACCAAGGTAAATTTATCACACATTTTCAACATTAACTTATTTTATGACTTTAACACATGTAAATATCAACAATTATTACAATTGTAATGGGTCATATTTTTTATATCTCACCCCATGGATAAATTATTATATATCCTTCGATTTGTTATACACACAAACTTTTCACAATGTTGGACAACTAAATTCAAAAGATATGAACTTTTATTTCACTAAGTTTCTCATGATTTAATAACAAAAAATGGAAATCGTTAACAAGGTTTTCACCATGTGGACTATGTCACTAAATGGCCATCAAGTCAAAATAATATTATCTAGGTTTAATTAATTTTAAAGACCTTGAACACCCATGTTTACATTCACTACAAAAGAATGTGGTTTTTCTCATGCAAAAAGCCATGACTCATGACACATGTGTGAGATAAATTTTGTGGTTTCATCCATTACAATGTACAATATGTTGTATTTACTGTGATATATACTACATTAAAATGACAATTTGACATTAGGCAAGAAAAAATACATTATAATCAAAACCTCTTGGTCATCCACTTTCCATTTTTTGGAATCTTTTTAAAGTCACAATGTGGACAATTTCTTTATTTGTTGAAGTTTTTAACTATTTGACAATGTAGGTTAAAGTAATATTTTGTGAAAGAGAAATAATAGTGAACAACATTTGTCATTCTTTGGGCAAACCCTCAAAATTTACAATATGCAATCATTTTCCTCAATGCCAACAACAAATTAATTGGTGTAGTTGTAATACTACCTTCTCATGATATGTGGTGTGCATTTGGCATATTTGTCATTAATTTAGTTGATCCATGAGGTCCATTTTTCATGGAAAATGGTAGGTACTCTATGAAATGTGATGGTAGTTGCATATAGCTCGTAACTAATTTTCTTTACTATGCATCACATTAAATTGCAAATGTTGTTCACCAATAGAATTTTAATTTCATAATATGCTTGAAAGGTATTTTATGTTAACCTTAAGAATTGGAACATCTACCTTGTACTTGGAATTACGAATGTGATATGGAGGACTATAAGGCACGAGTCATTATGATTAGTCATCAAATCATGTTATAAATGTTAGGTGGACATTTTTGCCATTAAAACAGTAATGACCCCTATAGTACTTTCCATTATGTTGTAAAAATTATTTGTGATGATAATGGAAGGTGCCAACAACTCAAATTTACAAATGATTAAACATGTAGATGGGGTTAATGTTAACATGTAAATGGTTGTGTAGAACAAACTAGAACCTCAGTGTTGGTAATAAAAAAATTAGACTATATTGGTTTATGGATAATTGTCATTGCATTTACATTACAAAATTAAGAAAAAAAACATTAATAATTATCTTAAAATAAGGATTATTTTTATTTTTATTTTTCAAGAATCTGGGTTGAGATTGTAAAAACATTATGCTAGGATGCATGGTCTAAAATAAATGTTTAAAAACATGTGGGCTAAACATAAATTTTGGAGAAGGTTAAAGAGGTTGTGCAAAATTTTAGGCTACTCTTGAATTTCAAATCTAGATATAAACCTATTTTTCCTTGGTATGGCCTTTTATAGGTAATGTTTCACCATCATAAAACAAGACACATTGTCCATTCTTCACTTCTTTTTTTGTGTAATCAATTCTCAAGTATTATTTACATGCCATTATTTGGTTGTCATCAACTTGTAACATATCTATTAAATTGCCAAAAAATCCATTATGACATTTGAAGGTAACATGACAAAGAGGGCAATGATAACCTTATTGGAGTTACTCCATGTTAAACCATCCCATTGATCACAAATAGTAATGGTGAGTTGCCCATGACTAGCCACTAACTTCATTAGCTTCAGTGGTGGATGTAGATTAATATATAATCATTTTATTGGCTCTATCCTACAAAGACATTGTGGGAACTCTTCATTCCAAATGGTATAGAGGGCAAAGAATCACAAGGTAACCTTAATGGTAAGGTCATAGGTCTAGGTGTTCTCCTTTTAAAAGTTGGGTGAGGTGGGTGAAGTGGAGTGAGATAAGGTTATTAGGTGGAAATTTAGGGAGAAGAGAGGGAAAGGGTTGGGTATTTATTTTCTTCCTTTCTCCAAAGGGGTCTATAATGGTAGGGGGTTGGGTTTTCTTTTTCCCCCCTTCTTTCAAAAAATTATTTCTTAGGTGGGTGGAGGGGGGTTGCGATTGGTGTAGTGGAACATGGGGATTTTTCCTGTCCAAAATAGCTAAAATTTTACATATTTTGGGGAGTATTTTGGGTAGACAAGGTAGAGTGTTTTTATTTAATTCCAAAGGGGTTGTATTTTGGGTGAAGCAAGGAAGTTTGGCTTGTTCTAGGGAGTGTGGGGCCAAACTTGATAGTTTTTATGTAATATATATTATATCGAATCCAAAGTTTATTTTTCATTTCAAATTATTTTTATGAAGATTCTAAGGGGAAATAACTTGGAGTTTTGTGTTTGTTATATACATAACAATCAATATTTTTTCAACCATTTTTTGGGTTTATATATTTTTGGGTTTGCTTCCACTTTGCCTAAAAGATTAGGCAATTCCTCCATTTTTTTAATTTTAATTTTTAGTTTAGGAAAAAGAATATTTAGTCCACTAAAAAAACATTATTCAATACTTCTTCTCTCATGCATGTATGTGAATTCATAGGAAATCATGTATAATGCAAATAAAAATATTTAATTTATGATAAAATATTCACCATAATGTTTACACCACATACAAAATTATCACCAAATGGAGATTTTTTTGGAAACTTCACTATATATTACAAAAAACTATGGTCTAAGTATGGCAATTTGAACATTTTCCCTTTTGATTATGGAGGTAATATGGTTAGTTTGGGAGATTTTTTCCAAAACAAATCCTTTGCACAAGATGTAGATTTTTTCTTGGTGCCAATCATGGTGAAATCTCACCACCCATAAAAACTTTAATTTTGAATAAATTTAAAATTAAAAAAATCTTGTTTGCAACTAACAACTTGATACATATGATTGAAAATGGAAAGCAATTACATTTTAAATTCTTTTACGTGACATAAATTTTGATGCAAATGATACAAATTTGATGTTTAATTTGGCTGTAAGTAAATGTAAGAAAATGATTTTAAAATTTTAAAATAATAATAAAAGGTTTAAGGTAATTGCTTTAGGCAAAACTTGGGATTGAAACATTTTGGCACTTCTATTGTTATGGGCAAGATAACTATGAAAACGAACGATGAAAAAACATACCTATGTTTACATCCAACCACAAAACAAAACAAATCACAAGAGGTTAAAAACAAGAACACGAAGTGTGCAAACAAATCTTTATTGTGATAAAGTATGGAAATGTAAATGCAAGAGGAACAAAACAAGACTATAAAACAATATTGTAGTTTAGACTAATGTTGAATAAACTTTAATTTATACCCATTTGGGAACCTAATTCACAAAAGCTTCTATAATTTTTTTCATATGCACATTGACCAAATAACCTTTTTGAGGGCCTTCCTAATTATAAATGAACTATAAATTAATTTCAGGATGAATCAAAGAGTGAATCATGAATGAATTATGAATTGATTAATAGTGAATTAATAATGAATAAGAAGTGAACTAAAAGTGATCTAAAAATGAACTATGAGTTAACTAAAAATTATGTAGGAATAATGTGTGAATTAACTACAAATGAACTATAAGTTAATTATAAGTGAACTATAAATTAACTATGAATGAACTACAACCTCATGGATGAAAATTGATGTGAATGAATTCTATTCATCATGTGATCATGTTCAATATTGGTGTTTGTACCATCTATTGAATGGTTGTATGGTAGTGAAATATTAAAATTTTGGGTGTGAACCATGAAGTGCACAATTAAAACCCGTGGGATGACAAATGTATTGATATTTTCCTTGTTATTAAACTAGATTACTTAGTCATCAAATCATGAATAAATGTTTTTAGTGTTAAGTTAAAGTCAAAGCTAGTCAAAGTTGGTTAAAGTAATAATAACAATGATAATAATAAAAGCTTAAGGTTTAGGTTTTTTATCCCAAATTTAAAATAACATTGTGTGTTTGTTGTCAAGTTCATTTTTCACCACAATGCACATTATGCTTACATTGCATTTTGCATTATTATTTTTGCTTCCTTTACAAACATGTTTTCCAAATGTGTGTTTTAACAATTGCATTTGTTGTGTTACTTCATTTATTTGTTTTCAAATTCATTTTGGTAAGTTTTAGTTTCTTTGTTTTGCACAATGTTTATTTTTATAGTGACATAAATTATAGTAGTTGTTGTAGTGGATGATTTGGATTTTGGAATTAAAAAATTTATGTTTGAAGCAAAAGTGATAAGTAGGTATGGGATTTTTGATTGATTTGCAAATAAGAACATGGAACATTTAGGTTATGCATATTTGCATTGTGATTTGTTGAATAGCGCAACTCTAGTGATAATCATTTTCAAAGTGAAATTGTCCTATATAAAAAAGATTGAACATAATTTGCAAAATGGCATGTTTGTGAAGGTCAAAAACTTTGAAATTGAATAAAAATTCAAAAGGGGTTTTAAGACCGTTAGACAATTTTTTCACTCAACTTGGAAAAAATATATAGTGGAAAAATGTTCAGTGGTTGTTATATAATTTTTTCATTTAATGCACAAAACAAAAAATCAAATGGAAAAACATTCAATAGCTAGCAGGTAATTTGTTTTTCATTCAACTCAAAAAAATAGAAATTAAAAATTAAAAAGGGAAAAATCTCTATTGGCCACAAACATATTTCCATTTGAACTCCATGGGAAACTGTTTGACAACCACTAAACGTTTTCCATTTGATTCAAACAAAATATGAAAAAAACACATGGCAACCACCAAACTTTCCCAACAAGCTTTAGGAGGAAAATGTCTAGTGGTCACTAAATGATTTCCCAACAAGTTCCAATAGAAAAATGCCTAATGGTCACCAAGCAATTCCCACACATTTCAATAGAAAAATGCCTAGTGATCACTAAGTGTTTTTCCAACAAGTTCCATGCCTAATGGCTACTAAATGTTTTTTGACCTAAACTTGGAGGAAAATTATCTCATAATTAAAATTAAAAAAAACACTTAGACATTTTTTCTACCAACCTAATGAAAAAAACACATGATAACCAACATGTGTTTTTTCACCTAATCTCAATGAAAAATAAACATTTTGATGAGATTCTTTTTGACCTCAATTTTTTTATAACTAATTATGGAAAGTTGTAAAGGAAAATTTAATATTGGTATTTTTGGGATATACTACAAAAATTTGCAAATTCACCCTTTTTTCACCTTGTCTCTAGGCCTCCTTGCACCCCCTAATATCTTTTTTAGTGATATCCGTAATGTAAAGAATTTTTTGTTAAATCTCAGTATGAAATGTTGAAACTTAGTACGAAATGCAAAATCTCAGCATAATAGCATAGTAGGATAAAAGAAGCCAGGGGTGAAACTCATGAAACTGTCAAAATTGATGGCTTTCAGAGGACCCCCCCCACCTTTGAATGTTATTGTGCTTTTTGGTAGGTTTTCTTTGAATCTCACCTTATTTATGACCAAACTCAGGGTAATGGTGCTATCTTTTCCTGACTTTGCGGATACCTCCACTATGCATAAATATATTGGATTCAAAAGGTCGGGATAATTTCGCCGGGGGCTCTCAAGCCCAGGGGGGCTCCAGCCAATCACGGATTATCAAATCAAGAAATTGCGAACAATATGTAAACACATTTTGCAAGCAAAATGATTAGGATAAAAGATTAACAAGACCTTGAGAACTATTTAATTACCAATTTAAAATTGGGACAATTTTCATTCGATGGGACAATAAGAATTTAACAAGCATTTTGTTTTCAACAGCCACACATCGTGAACATAATTTCCGTTGCAGCCATTTTTGCATCCAATGCAAGGAATTTCAACCCGTGATTTGGATGTGGGAATTCCAACCCATTGAGAAAGAAAAGTAAGCAAGACATAGAGAAGAGAGATCATCGCAACAATTTTGTATAAACAACATTGGTCGTCGTCCTGCCATTAGGGCATAAAACAAAGATTTCATTCACACACGTAGCTCATGATAGAGCTACATACAATTGGCCGTGGGTGAAGATAGGTTTAGGCAAGTAAATGCCAACAATTTTCATGATTTGACCTTGCATCTTGTTAATGGTCATAGCGAATGCCAATTGCAAGGGGAATTGGCGCCTTTGTAAGGTGAATGGCCACTTCGAATGGTTTGTTGTCGTGGTGATGCGCGATATGTTGACAATATTCCCTGCATGCGTGCCACCAATGATCTGCACGACAATCAATCTCCGTGCCATGCACCAAATGATTAGATGGGTCCCATTACAAAGTCCCGAAACTGCATCAAGATTTCTTAGTAAGATAACGAGGATGCTAACTTTGAGGGCCAAGCGATGTGGTGGCATACCTGTAAGAGTAATGGCACTAAAAAATTTTGTGCCAATCGCCATAGCCTGGTCATCTTCCGTTTCCACCAAATCTATCGACAAAAATACGTGTTTTCGCCTAGGCACAGCCACAACAATTTGAGTGTTAAGAGAGTTCATGATTGTATTTTTTGTTGTCATAATAGTTCAACCATCCATGTATCCTTGGTTTGCATAATTGATTGCCAGGGCCAAGAAAACAACGTGGATGAGGGTATCTAAAGATGGCACTTGATGGATTTTTGGGTATAAAGCGATGTCAACTCCAACTGAGGGTTCCGCGTCAGCTTTTGGTGGAAAATGATCAATGATGGAAGACTCTTGGCCATTGCCGACTC
>Ga0116229_10007972_pt1 | contig 16611 bp, 8 predicted proteins | sample S1TSphgellanicum_3_FD_87313 | JGI IMG/M metagenome (GOLD analysis project Ga0116229, IMG submission 87313) | Host-associated microbial communities from peat moss isolated from Minnesota, USA - S1T2_Fc - Sphagnum magellanicum MG | ecosystem: Host-associated > Plants > Peat moss > Unclassified...
CCCAGGCCCTCGACATTGAGCAGGGTCTTTTGCAGCAGCACCAGTTGCGGCTGGACTTCGACGTTAAAGCGCCGCGACGTCTGAAACAGACGCAACAGCACCTGGCCAAACGAGATCTGCGCCAAGGGCCGATCAAAGATCGGCTCGCAACAGGCGCGAATCGCCGACTCGAGTTCATCCTCGCGCGTGCCCTTGGGGACCCAGCCCGATTCGATGTGCAAGGTCGCGACCCGTTTGTAGTCGCGCCTGAAAAAGGCCAGGAAATTTTGCGCGAGATAGTTCTTGTCGAAATCGGTGAGGGTGCCAACGATGCCGAAGTCGAGCGCGATATAGCGGTTGAAATCGGCACCGCCGTTGTGCTCGCGCGTGCCGACATAGATGTTGCCCGGGTGCATGTCGGCATGAAAAAAGCCGTGGCGAAACACCTGGGTGAAGAAGATTTCGACGCCGTCGCGCGAGAGCTTTTTCAGATCGATGCCAGCGGCAATCAGCTCCTCGCGGCGCGAGATCGGAATGCCGACCATGCGTTCCATGACGATCACCGCTTCCGAACAGTAGTCCCAGTACATCTCGGGCACGCGCAGCAGGTCCGAATTGAGAAAGTTGCGGCGCAACTGTGACGCGTTGGCGGCCTCGCGCATCAGGTCGAGTTCGTCGTGCAGGTGCTTGTCGAATTCGGCCACGACATCGCGCGGGCGCAAGCGCTTGCCGTCAGCCCACAGGCGCTCGATCAGCCACGCTGCGCTTTGCATCAGCGCCACGTCGCGATCGATGGCACGCCGCATGTTCGGCCGCAGCACCTTGACGGCGACCTCGCGGCCATCGTGCAGCGTCGCGAAATGCACCTGCGCGATCGAGGCGGAGGCCACCGGCACGCGCTCGAAGCGGGCAAACAGGCGATCCGGATGCTGTCCTAAGGAGAGCTCGATCTGGCGCACGGCAAGGTCGGAACTGAACGGGGCGACGCGATCCTGCAGGAGCGCGAGCTCGCCAGCCATGTCCGCGGGAAGCAGATCGCGTCGTGTCGAGAGCAGCTGGCCGAACTTGACGAAAATCGGCCCGAGATCTTCGAGCGCCAGGCGCACGCGCATGGCGCGCGGCAACGACAGGTCGCGCCCGATCGCCAGGATGCCGGTGGGTAGCGGCACGCGCAGGCTGTCGGCCGCGATCTGGTCAAGGCCGTAGCGCCACATCACGCGCGCAATCTTCAAAAGCCGAAAGAGCTGCATCAGGACGTCTTGAGCCTGGTGACGCGTTTCTCCAGGCGGGCAAGGTCGTCGCGCAAGAGCCTCACCGCCTCGGTGAACGAGGACAGCGCATGACGATCGACGAGCTGCGGATTCTCGTGCACCAGATATTCGGCGACGTTGGCCGTGAGCCGCTTTTGTGCCTCGATCAGGGCCCTGCCAAAGGCGTGTGCGAAACGCACGACGCGCACCGCGGCGATGTCGCCAATCACGCGCGACAGATCCTCTTCGACGTCGGGGCGAAGATTGCGCGAAAGCGTGGCCAGCGCCTCGGCAAATGCGGCATCGCCTTCGATGCGCATGCCAGATGTCGGACTGATGCCGCCGATCATCGACAGCCCGCTTGCCATCGGCATGTCGATGGCAACCCATGCCGGCTCACTGTTTTGGCAATGCTCGATCAGGCCCGCCTCGGTCACGCGAATCGAAATGACAAAGGGCAAAAGCGTCACGCGCGCGACCTTGCCGGCAAAGGGGACAAGCGTGGCGGCAAGACTTTCGTCTTGCGCGAGCGCGCGGTTGACAGCCCAGATCACAGGCGCATAGGGCGAGGGCAGGCGCAATGAAGGCGGGTCGCGACTCAAAGCCTGGCGCCCTCGTGCAGGGCAACCACGCCTGCGGCAAGATTGAAATACTTGACGCGCGCAAAACCCGCCTCCTCGAGCAGGGTCTTTAGCGTGTCCTGATCCGGATGCATGCGAATCGATTCGGCCAGATAGCGATAGGAGGCGCCGTCCTTGGCCACGCGCTCGCCAAGCCAGGGCAAAACGCGAAACGAATAGGCGTCATAAAGCGGCGCCAAGGGCTTCCACACGCGCGAGAATTCGAGCACCAGCACGCGCCCGCCAGGCTTGAGCACGCGGCACATTTCGCCTAGCGCGCGCGCCTTGTTGGTCATGTTGCGAAGCCCGAACGCCACCGACACCAGGTCGAAGTGGTGATCGGCAAAAGGCAGCGCCTCGGCATCGCAAAGCGCAAGCGGCACGACCACGCCGCGGTCGATCAGCTTGTCGCGGCCAGCGCCAAGCATGTTCGCATTGATGTCGGTGAGCCAGACTTCGCCGTCCTTGCCGGCGGCGCGCGCAAACGCCAGGGCAAGATCCCCCGTGCCACCGGCGATGTCGAGCACTTTCTGCCCGGGCCTGACCGCAGCCCTTGCGATCGTGAAGGCCTTCCATGCGCGATGCAGGCCCAGCGACATCAGGTCATTCATGACGTCATAGCTTGGTGCGACCGAATCGAAAACGCCCGCGACCTTTTTCGCCTTGGCGCTTTCGTTAACGCGGGTAAATCCGAAATCAGTCTCTTTTTCGCTCATCGGTTGGGTCTGGCGGCAAGGGGGAAAACGGGAAGCTGCGGCTGGGCGCAAGACGCCAAGGCCAGGCCCTGCATTCTAGCGGGTTGCGGCCTTGCCCCATTGCGCGCTAGAGACGGCGAATCGGAATCGTGCGCATCGGCGCTGGCGCCTCGCGCGAGGCGCCAGCGGCCTCCATGCGCGCGAGATAGTCGTGCCACAGCCTGTCGTGGTTTTCGCCAAGCCAAAGCAGGTAGTCCCAGGAATAGATGCCGGTGTCGTGGCCATCGCTAAAGGTCGGCTTCACCGCGTAATGGCCGACCGGCTCAAGCGCGGTGATGGTGACGTCCTTCTTGCCGGTTTGCAGCACCTCCTGGCCCGGGCCATGGCCCTTGACCTCGGCAGAGGGCGAATAGACGCGCAAGAACTCGAAGGGCAGGCGGTAGCTCTGGGTCGGTCCGAACACCACTTCGAGCACGCGCGAGCGTCCATGCAGGACGATGTTTTGCGGGGCGACAAGCCTGCCTTTTTCACTCACGGCGAATTCCCTCGCAGGCGCGGCGCAAGATTCGCGCAAAGACGCTGTAATGCAATCGTCATGGAACTGTCTTATTCTCGCTTCGTATACGACTGATTGGGAACAGTATCATGGCAAGCACGATCCTCGTTGTTGAAGACGAGCCGGCGATTCAGGAACTGGTGGCGGTCAATCTGACCTTCGCCGGCCACAAGGTGCTAAGGGCGGCGACGGTCGATCAGGCGATGACGCTCGTGCGCGCCGAATTGCCCGATCTGGTCTTGCTGGACTGGATGCTGCCTGACATGTCCGGCATCGTCTTTGCCAAGCGCCTGCGCGCTGACGAGCGCAGCCGTGACATCCCGATCATCATGCTCACCGCGCGCTCCAACGAGGGCGACAAGGTCGAGGGCCTTGAGGCCGGTGCTGACGACTACATCACCAAGCCGTTCTCGCCCAAGGAACTCATCGCCCGCATCAAGGCCGTATTGCGCCGGCGCGCACCGCAACTGACCGACGATCTGGTCGAACTGGGCGGCTTAAAGCTCGATCCGGCCACCCACAGGTTATACGGCGCGCGCCCGGGCGGCCAGGCCCAGGCGCTTGAAATCGGGCCGACCGAATTCCGCCTGCTGCATTTTTTCATGACCCACCCCGAGCGCGTCTATTCGCGCGCCCAGCTGCTCGATCAGGTGTGGGGCGATCACGTCTTTCTTGAAGAGCGCACGGTCGATGTGCATATCCGCCGCCTGCGCCACGCCTTGACCCCAAGCGGGCACGACGTGCTGGTCGAAACCGTCAGGGGCAGTGGCTACCGCTTTTGCGCGACCGCAAGCCGCGTCAACGAAGGCGATCTGGCCAACCTCACGGCCTAGGCGGCTAGTTGAAGGTGTAAAGCAGGTTGGCGTGGAGCCGCTGCGTGCCCGAAGGAATCGTCGGGTATTCGCTGCCGTGCACGATGTAGCCGTAGTCAAGCGCGAACTGCGCCGACTGCAGATAGGTCCAGCGCAAGCCCACCCCCAGGCTTTGCAGCTGGTCACGCGATGACTGGCCGACAACCGGGTCGTGGCGCGTCACAAAACCGTTATCGCTAAAGGCGAGCAGCTTGACGTTATAGCCGAGATCAGGCGTATACAGCTCAAGCGAGCTCGACGCACCACTGTCGCCCACGACCGCGCGTTCTTCCGCACCGCGAATCGACGAGGCGCCGCCCAGGCCGAACTCTTCGCCCTGGATCAAGGCATCCGACGAATACTGGCCGACCAGGCGCACGTTCAGTGCGAAGCCGCGCGGCAAGGGCACGCCGAGCGAATAGTTGACGCGCAGGGCGTTCCAGTCGTTGTTGGCACCGACGCGGTTGGCGTTGTAGGACTGTTCATCGTTGTGCGAACCCGAGCCGAGGTTGTGGTCGATCTCGATGTTGAAGTTGCTCGTGCCCCAGTTGGCTTCGTAGTTGCCCGTATAGGCGAGCGAGATCGGCCGGCTCCTGACATCGCCGCCGGTGAGTTGTGCCTGATCAAGCGTTGGCGAGCGAAAGAGCTTGTCGTCAAGGCCGAGCGCAAGTGACGATTTGTAGGCTCCAATCGGCGACAAGAGCTGCGTGTAGGCGATGCCGTCAATGGTTCCCGCGCCCGTGATCACCTGGCCGCTGCCGAGCGCGCCGCTGCTGGTCGTCGAATACGAATGGCTCGCCGATACGACGCCGCCCCAGGCATAGATCGGTGCCTTGTAGTAGATGCCGTACTGCTTCACCCCTGACGTGTCGTTCGGCGCAGTGGTGTAGGCAAAGCCCAGCGTCTGGTCGAGGTTGAACAGATTGGCATACTGCAAATAGGCCAGGATCCGTGTCTCGCCGCCCTCGGCCGGATCGCCGGTGTTGTTGGCACCGACCGTTAGCGACCAGGGACTCTTGTCGGTGACATCGACGTTGGCAACGATCCCCGATCCATCGGGCGCTTCGCCAAAGCGCAGCGCGGTGTGCTTGGCAGTATCGTCGTTGGCCAGCTCCAGATCGCGCGCGACGATGCGCATGTCAGGCGTATCGCCAACCACCAGCGCGGGCAGGCTGGCGCGGATATTGGCTTCCGAAAAATACTTCTCGCCAGCAACATTGATGGCGACAAGCGGAATCTTGGTCACCGTCAACTTGATCGTGCCGACCGCATCCTGGGGCGGCAGCACGACGCGGTAGAGTCCGAGCCCGGCGCTGCGGATGGCCTCGGCCAGGGCCTCGCGTGCCGCCTCGAGTTTGTAGATGTCCTGGTTCGGCCCGACGAAGGGTCGCAGCGCCGCCTGGGTGGCGTCGGCATTGAGCGGGTTATCACCCATGACTTCAAACCCGGTGACCTCGAAGGTCGCATCGGGCGCGGCGTTGATGGACTGCGCCAGCACCGGAGAAGCTGCCAATGCGGCAGACAGCGCGAGCGCGAGCGGCAGCAGGCGAGGAGCAAATAACGGTCGATTCACGGCAAGTTCCGTCCCGTAGAAGGTTTCACCTTAAGGCGTGCACTGTGCCACCACCCCTTGCGACTGGATCAGGCTTAGCAGGTTGCCGCCATCTTTCGCATTCGGCAAAGGCGTACTGTCAAGGATGAGGAAGTTCGGTGTCAAGATCGGCCGCAGCAGCTGGGTGCCGTCGGTATAGCCGCTCTCGCCGCGGCCGAGGTCAAGCTCGCCGTTCGCGGTCTCGAGGCTGACGTGGCCATCGCGCACCAGCACCCAAAGACCGGTCTCGCTGCCTGACAATTCGAATTCACCAAAGAGCAGATCCATATTTACCGTGAGCTCATCGGGCCTGGGCGTCGAGAACTGCAGCGCATCGGCCGACTTCTCGCCATGGTGACCGGGGCGGATGATACCGGTCTCACCGGTGGCGATGACGATAATGTCCTGCCCGCCTGGCTCCTTGAGCACGATCTCGCCAAGCCACACGGTAGCAGTCAGGCCATCTTGCGCCGCCGTTGCAGTCTCGCCCGCGCAGGTGCCGATGCATTGCAGGTCCCAGCCGGTGCCGCGAATGCCAACCGTGGCCGTTGGCGTGCGCACGGCGACATTATCGTGGTTGGTGCTGCCGATGACGCCGGTGAAGGCACGCAAACCGCCCTTTAGCAGGCTGACAAAAAAGCGCCCCTCGCTTGGCTGCTTCTTGTCGAAGACGAAATCATCGACCTTCATGCGCGAGTTGGGCTGCACCGTCATGCGCGTCTCGTCACGAAACACCAGCACCGCATAGCCGTCAGGCGGCGTCTCGACGGTATCGCCGGGATAGACCGGCGCGCCGGTGGCCATCAGGCGATGGCCGCCTTGGGCATCGGTTGCGGTGATGCCGCCAACAGCGCTTAGAATGCGCGCGCTGGCGATAATGGCATTGGGCCGCGAAATGCGCGCGCCTTGGGCGGCCTGCACCGGGCAATCGCCGTTGCAAAGCCTGGCATCGAAATCCGTGCCACGGATGCCAACGGTCGCCGTCGGCGTGACAATGCGCGCGGCATTGGTATCGCGCTTGGGGATGATGCCGGTAATCGCTCGCAAGCCGCCGCGCAAAAGGCCGAACACCATCGAGCCGCTACTGCCTGACGCGCTTGGCTGGTAGTCGTAGGTGGTCACGACCAGCTTGGAGTCCGGACGCACCGTCATCAGGGTGCCATCGGAGAGCTTCAAGACCGCGTAGCTGCCAGGCGCGGTGGTAATCGTGTCGCCCTGATTGATCGGCGCCCCGGCGCCCGCGATATGACTTTGGCTCGCCGAATTCTGCACGGTTGCAACGCCTTGGGTGTATTGCACCGATCCTGCAGGCGCAGCCCATGCGCTCGTGCCAGCACAAAGCGAGACCAGGGCCAAGACCAGGCCCAACACGCGGTTAGATGCAGCCATCAGCGCCCCCATCCACATAGATCGCGCCGGGAAGGGCGAGCGGATCATCAGGCGGCTCGGCCGCGTAAATCAGGTTGAGCAGATCGCCAATGATCTGATCGATGAGCGGCTCGCCAATGCCGCTCGAATTGATCGGCGCAGGTGCAGGCGGTGGCGGCGGCGGTGGTGGCGGCGCTACCCCCGTCGCAGAAAAGAAGCCGGAATTGATATCGGTGTTATTGATCGGGTTAGCGCCCACCGTGGGCGCGCAGTCCGGACAGGCGACGACCGTGGTTGCCATCGGGCTGCCGGTGCGAGACACCACGACCGCATCCGAATTGACTCCGCTGCCCGTGGTAAAGGTGATGCTGTTGGCATTGAAGATCATCTGCCCGTAGCCGACGATGGCGGCATACGCATTGTTGCCGCTGCCACCGGTGAGGTTGATGTCATGCGCCGACATGTTGAGAATGCTGCCGGCGGCCTCCGGATCAATCAGGGCATAGCTGCCATTGCCGCTGCCGCCTTGCAAAACGACATTGCCTGACACGGTGTAGGTCGAATTGCCCTGCGAGCTCAGGGTTGCATAAGCACCCGGGGCACTGCCGCCTTCGAGCAGCACGCTGCCGGCGTTGACCGTTAACGTGCCATCGGCGTTGACGAGCGTGCCCGCCGGGCTTGCCGTGGTGTCAGGGCCCCTGATCACGAGGTCGCTGGCGCTAATCGTCATGTTCTGGGCCGTGACCACAGCCGAAGCACCGGCGCTACCGATCGCGACGCTGCCGCCTTGCAGGCTCATGTCGCCGCTTGCGGTAACGCTGCCGGAGAGCATCAGCGAGCCCGTCAGGTTAACGACGTCGCCTGTCAGGGTGCCCGAACTGATGATCGAGGGCGCTGACAGGTTGAGCGACCCGGAAGCAATCATCGAGGTGGTCTCAATCGACGACGGCGATGCGATGTACAGGTCCGAGAGCGACTGCGCGGTAATCTCACCCGCGACGTTGACTTCCACGGGCGCGCCTGAAGTACCGATGTCCGAGGCCAGGACGAAAAGCGATGGCGCGCTGACGGCGCCGCCGGAATCGGTAATCGTGGTGCCTGCAAGGAGCCTCAAGGGCGCCGAGGAGACGAGCGTTCCGGCAGCAAGCGAGATTGCGCCGCCGGGCACGTCCAATATGACCGTCTGCGGATCGCTGTTGGGGAAATCGACCGGGCCTTGCACCGTGAGCGTGCCCGCCTGCACCGGGCCACCGAAGGTCAGCGTACCCTCGGTGAAGATGTGGTCGAGATCGCTTTGCGTCAGGGTATAGCCGGAATAGGCGCTGCCCCCCAGATTGATGTTGGTGTTCGGGTTGGTCGTCTCAAGCGTCAAGGTCGAGCTCGGCGAGCTATCCATGGAAATGCCGTCCAGCAGATGCAAGTTGTCCGCGGCAAGCACGACATGGTCGTAATACTCCAGGCCGTAATTCTGATACGGCCCCTGGGTGTTGTCGCCAACGACGAGCGGCACACCCGCTGCCACGCCGAAGTTGAGCACGGCACCCGCACCAATCGTCAAGGCGCTGCCTGCGAGCGTGACCGATCCACCCGGAGTCGACGGGCTGACCTGGGTCAGCGTCGCGCTGTTGGAGACGACGTTGATCGCATCGACTGCAAGGGTGGTGTAGCCGTCAGCGGAAATCGACCCTGCGGTCAGGCCAAGCTGCGTGCCCTGCGGCACGACCACCGTGCCGGCGGTATTAGCGATCGAGGCCAGCGTGATCGACGACGTCGAGGAGTTGCCGATGTCGATTGCGTTGGTTTCTGCCCCGGAGAAAAACTCGGCGCCAATGACGAGCTCCGGAAGGCCGGGGAAATACACCCCGGTCGTGCCATAGCTGTCGGCGGTGACATAAATCGGACGTCCGTTGGTCAGCGTCGTGATCTGGATGCCGTCGCCTGGACCGCTCGCGTTAAACGTCGTGCCGCCACTGACGGTGAGCGAATCGGTCTGAAGGACGATCGACGAGGCGCCCGTGTTACTCGAATCGGACACGAGCGATGCACTGTAGAAGTTGATCTGCGGCCCGGAAAGAAAGATGCCGCCATAACCACCTGTGCCGGCGACAAGCGAGCTGTAGGACAGGTTCATGCCCGCCGCCGACGAGATATTGATCTCGTGGGCAGCGGTGGTGTTAAGCACCTGCAGGAAGTTGTTCGAGAAGATGTCGAAGCCGCCCGCCGATGCCGTACCCGAAATCTGATCGAAGGAATTTCCCGGATTGGTCAAGGCGACCGAGGATCCCGAGGCATTGACATTGATGAAGGTGCCGGCAGTGCTGCTGATTGCACCGGTCTGCACCACCGGGCCCGCGGCGTTGATATCGATCTCACCGGTACCGTTGATGCCATACGGGCCCGAGCCCGCCTCAAGATCGAGAGTGCCGAGCGTCACCGTGCCGCCGCTTTCGTACTGAAAGAGAGCGATCGGTTCAAGAGTGCCGCCATAGCCCCCGTTGTTGCCAACGCTTCCGGATCCGGCGTAGCCGCCTGCGCCGCCAATCATATCGATCGTGCCGCCAAGGCTTACGGTCAGGCTCGCTTCGATGTCAACGCCCTGGACCGAGCCACCTGCGCCGCCGGCGCCAGCGGCCGCGTTCTGGTCGGAACTCGAGCCGCCGTTGCCGGCGTTGCCGCCCGTGAGCATCATCGTGCCACCCGCATAGATGTTGCCACCGCCATCGGCGTAGATCTCTAGCGAATCGCCGTAGAGCCCAACAATCGAGCCGCCGCTGCCCCCGCTGCCAGCGGCGATCATGCTGCCGCCGGAAATGTTGGTTCCGGTCAGATTGCCGCCTGCCCCGCCATTGCCGCCAGCAATCGTGGTGGTTGGCGAATAATTGACGTCGCCGCTATTGGACGCAATATAGAGTCCGCCCGCGCCGCCGCCGTTGCCGCCGTTGCCCGGAGCAATCAGGAAATACGCCGTGCCGTTGGGCTGGACCGTGCCGTTGGCACTCGCGCCCGCGCCGCCATTGCCGCCTTGCGAAACGATGACCGACGCCGAGTCGACAGTGATCGTGCCGTTCGCGCTCAGGGTGATCGCGGCCTGCGATGTATCGCCGTTGGTATCGTAGGAATCGCCACCGGCGCCGCCGTTGCCGCCACCGCCCAAACCCAGTGCGGCCTGGCCGCCATTGCCGCCGTTGCCGCCTTCCGAGGCCAGGCTCGATCCGGTGATGGTCAGCGTGCCCGCGGTCGCATTGATGTAGATCTGGCCCCCTGAACCACCGGGGCCACCATCGCCCGCAACGGCGACGACGACGCCAACGCCACTCAAGTTGCCGCCATTGCCGCCGCTGCCGGCAATGGCATAAACGTTCGAACCGGAAAAGCTGACGTCGCCGTAGCCAATCACGGAAATGCTGCCGGCGTTGCCGCCCGCGCCACCAAAACCCGCCGTGGTGTTATCGGTCGGATCCATCACCATCGTGTCGTAGTCGCTGCCAACTCCGCCGGCGCCGCCAGTGGTCTTTAGCATCGAGGAAATGACCGTGATGGGGGCATTGGGCGAGTCATACGCCGAGGTATTGAGGCTGATCGCGCCGCCGCTGCCGCCATTGCCACCGGCGTAAGTGGCATTGCCAGCGGTTGCGTACTGCGCATTGCCGCCAGGCCCGCCTGAGGTCATGAGATCGGCAGTGGTCAATTCAATCGAGCTGCCAAGAATCGAGATGCTGCCGCCATTGCCGCCGTTGCCTCCAGGCCCTTGCGCGGTGCCAAGGCCAAAGGCGCCGATGCCACCGGAGCCGCCCGTGGCGCTAATCGTGATGCCCGAGAGATTGACGTCACCGCCCGTGATCTGCACCGATCCGGCATTGCCGCCCGAAGCGCTCGCCCCCCCGGCACCGCCATCCGCGGCGATGGTGTAGGGCGAACTGATCATGATCGAGCCGCCATTGACGGTCTGGTACGAAGCCGTGCCGCCCACGCCGCCGGCGCCGCCGTAGTAGCCCGTGCCGGCAATTGCCGAGCCGGCACCGCCTGTGACATTGGTCGAGGCGCCAACAATCGTGATGGTGCCGTCTTGTGCAGTGAGGTTGACCGAGCCGCCAGCACCGCCAGGAAGGCCACCGGCACCTGCGCCGCCCGCGGCGAAAAGGGGGGAGTTGGTGAGCGTAATCGAATTGGCCGCAAACAACGCGATCTGGCCACCGGCGCCACCCGCAGAGGCGCCAAAGAAACCTGAGCCGCCCTCGGCCAGAAGCTGCGTGTTGGTGAGCGAAATCGAATCGGTCGCATTCATGAAGATCTGGCCACCGGCGCCGCTTGGCGTGCCGGACGTCGACGATCCGCCATAAGCTTGGATGTTGATGGCCGACAGGCTGATGTCAGCCGCCTGCAAGTCCACATAGCCGCCACCGCCGCCGCCGACACCGCCGACAGCGCTAAGCAGGGTGCCACCGGCATTGTTGGTGATGATCGATGCCGAACTGAGATTGATGCTCCCCGCAGAGTAATAACTCGAGCCCGTCGCGGCATCGACGTTCAGCACCCCATTCAGAAGGATGTCGTTGCCAGACAGGTTGATCGAGCCGCCGCCATCGTAGTTGGTACCCGAAGCGAGGATGGTGCCGCTTTCGATCGTCCCGGCTGCGTTGACCGTGACATTGCCGCCGAAGGCGCCGCCGTTACTCGCCCCCGAGGCATCGATGGTTGAAGTATTGATGAAATTGCCGGTGCCAGACGAATTGATCGTGGCAGTGAAGGTGCCTGCGGTGATCACCGCCGACTGGGTGAACGATCCGCCCTGCGCGTTGACGGTGCCGCCAGGCAGCGTGATTGGCGCTGACACCGAGATGCCGCCGCCGATGCTGTCGACGTTGCTGGTCATGTTTAGCGTCATCGGCGCGCCGCTATTGGTAATCGCGCTATTGATGTTGATGCTGCCACCGGCATTGAGCGTCAGCGTGACCGCACTGGCGTTGGTGCCGACGTTGATTGGCGCATTGACGCTGATGGTGGCGCCGGTCACGCCGGTTGCGCCGATCACCTGCGTGTCGATCGTGACCGAGGTGCCGCCGTTGAGCGTACTTGCGACCATGGTTGCCGAAACGTCGCTGCTTGGCGGCAGCGTCGCGCCGGCGCTGTTATCAACCGTGATGCTCGCAGGATCGATGACCCAGCTGCCGGGCCGGCCGGTCGCGCTGCGCGCAGCGCCCGTGACCGTGCCGCCAATGCCAATTGACACCGCTTCGCCCGACGTGTCGACAGAACCGCCATTGCCCGCTATGACCCCGCCCTTGGCGCTTAACGCACCGTCCATGGTCAGAAGGTTCGCGCCATAGGTACTGATGGTGCCGCCATTGCCACTGGCCGTGGCGTCGGCGTTAACGCTTGCGCCCGCGGCGATGGTCGTGGTTTGCGCCGCCAGAAGCCCGGCTGCGCCACGCTCGCCGCCAATGATCGCCAAGCCGCCGCCGCCGCTACCGGAGGCGTCAACCTGCGCGCCCGACTGGAGCCCGACATTTTGTCCCAGGACCTCATCGGTGCCGCCCAGGCCCAAGGAGCCGGTCGCGGCAATGCGGCCTGAGATCAACGCAGACCCGGCATCAGCGACGAGCGTCACCGTGCCGCCGTCTTTGCCGGACGCCGAAGCGACAGCCCCGCTCGCCAGCGTGAGGTCGCCGCCAAGCGCTTCGACGAGGACGCTGCCGGCCTTGCCCTGGGCGTTGTCTGCGCTTGTCGTGCTGCCTGGCGCAAGCGTGGCAGCGCCCAAGGCCGACAGGATGACGTGGCCGCCCGAGACGGCAGCAGTGTTGGCGTTGACGCCACCGGCCTGGGTCAGCGTGCCCGCAAAAATGCCGACGGCGTCACCCGAAATCTGGCCGAGGTTGATGGCCTTGTTGCCGGTGTTCTGGACTTCGAACTTGATGTTATCGAGGCCGCTGCCAAGAATATCCACGGTCTGGCCGGCGGCCAGGATGGCCTCGCCATTGACCGCCGTGATCGAGCCGGAATTGGTGATATTGGGGGCGATCAGGTAAACATCGCCATCGCTGCTGCGCAAGACGCCGGCAACGGCAATGTCGCCCGGCGTACCGCTGCCCACAAAGCGCATCGTGCCGGCAGCAAAATCGGCATTGCTGATATCAAGCGTCGAGACCACGAGCCCTGCGGCATCGACCATCGAGCCCTTGCCGAAGACGACCCCGTTGGCATTGACCAGAAAGACGCGGCCGTTGGAGACGAGATCGCCCAGGATCACCGACGGATCGGCACCGACGACGCGGTTCAGAACGACACTGTTGACGGACTGCTGGATGAAGTCGGTGGTCTCGCCCGTGCCGATCGAAAAGCTCTGCCAGTTGATGATGGCGTTGGGCGAATTCTTGATGACAAGCGTGCTGCCGTGCTGGCTGATCGTGGCTGAACCGCTCACGACCTTGGCACCTTCAGGATTGGCGTAGCTTGGTGCAGCGCTTGCCGCGCCAAAGGCGGCGGCAACAATCAGCGCGATCGGCCTGATGCGATTGTCCGGAGCTGCCCCCGCTGATGCTTTCCTCGAGGACGACCGGTTCACCGGGCCTGAAACGCCGCGCATTGCTTCAACCATGACCACCCCTGAATTATCTAACTTCGGAAGGCAGAAGTGCTGCCCTCGTCCGGGCTTTTGGCCCCGTGCCGCGCGCGCAGCACAGTTCCACCCTAAGTTATCTAGGGGGTAATCTTAGCTTCTAGACGCAGCCCATTGTGTGAAAAAAATCATTTATCGGAGAGCCAACCTCCAGAAAAGCGACATTTGGCGCGACAATGGCAAATTATCACCTCACCCCTGCCGCGCTTGAAATCGATCTGGTGGCGCTCCGGCGCAACCCTCCTTGCCCTAATTGCCATATCGGCGCTTGTCGCTGCGCTCTTTTCAATCAAGGCCGCCGCGACCTTTTTTGCGATCTGGATCGGCCTTGCCTGGATCCGCGACCAGCGCTATCTCGCAGCGCTTGTGCGCTGGACCGACAGCGACGGTGCCGAGCCCTTGCCGCCTGCCTCGGGCCCGTGGGATGACCTTTTTGCCAGGCTCTACCGCAGCAAGCGCGATCATGTCCGCGAGCACGACGCCCTGGCTGATGCGCTCGCAAGCCTGCGCCGCGCAGCGCAAGCGCTGCCTGAGGGCGTGGTCATGCTCAATGCGCAAAACCAGATCCTCTGGTGCAACGACCAGGCCGAAGATCATTTCGAGTTGCGCCGCGACAGCGACGCGGGACAAAGTATCTCGAATTTGCTGCGCACACCCGATTTCCTGCAGTACCTGGCCCGCGGCGAATGGGACACGGCACTGCTTTTGCGCGTGCGCGCACGCGATCACCGCGAAGAGCGCGTTCTGTCGGCGCAGCTGGTTGAATACGGCGATGCACAAAAACTCCTGCTCTCGCGCGACGTGACCAAGGTCGAGCGCCTTGAAACCATGCGCCGCGATTTCGTTGCCAACGTCTCGCACGAACTGAAGACGCCACTCACCGTGCTCTCCGGATTTCTCGAAACCATCCGCGAGCTGCAGCCGCCAGCCAAGCAGCGCGAGCAGTACCTGGCGCTCATGACCGAACAGGCCGAGCGCATGCAAACGCTCGTCGCCGATCTGCTCACGCTCTCCGCCCTCGAGGCGAGCGTCGCGCCCGCCGACGAAGACATCGACATGCAAGCCTTGATCGGGCGCATCGCAAGCGAAGCAAGAACGCTGTCAGGCGGTCGCCACACCTTGACGCTTGCGGTTGCGCCCGGTTTGGGCCTAAGCGGCTCCGAGACCGAGATCGCAAGCGCCTTGACCAATCTCGTCACCAACGCAATCCGCTACACGCCCGAGCACGGTCGCATCGATATCACCTGGCGCGAGGACGCGAGGGGCGCCGTGTTCGAAGTTGCAGATACCGGCATTGGTGTGCCGCAGCAACACCTGCCGCGGCTCACCGAACGCTTCTACCGGGTCGATCGCGGCCGCTCGCGCGGCACCGGCGGCACGGGCCTTGGCCTTGCCATCGTCAAGCATGTGCTCACGCGCCATCAGGCCAGCCTCGACATCCGCAGCTCGGTGGGCATCGGCAGCACCTTTAGCGCGCACTTTCCGCCAAGCCGCGTGCGCTTTGCTAGCGCTCGGCAAAGCGATCACGTGTCAGCCGAGATCGCCACAAGAGAAGAGGTGCACGCGCCGCTTTGAGCGTGGCCGTGCTAAACCATGGTGAAGCTGACCTGATCGAAGTCAAGGCCGCGCGACATCAGCTCGTTGAGGCGCACGACGGCGGCAAGGCCGCCTGCGACCACGCGTACGATACGCGCCGGCCGGAAGGTGGCAAGCGGCACCACCAGGCTGAAGTCATCGCTTGACAGGCGCGCCCGCTCCCACACCGTCTCGATGCTCTGGTTTGGCTCCTTCGACGGAATCATCAGAAACACGCCGTCAAGCTGGACCTGATCGACGGCCGCCTTGACAATGTGCGGGATTCCAGGAAGCAGCCTGACGCGCACCAGATGGGTGGTCGCCGGCCGTGCCACGCCTTCGTGATCGTCGTTGATGCCCTGCTGCAGCCCTTGCACGGCACCGAGGAGAAAGGGCACGGCGCTGGCCTTGCCGCCAAGCTTGATGCCAACGATATGGCCAAGGCTTAGACCCGGTCGCGTGTGGCGCCTAAGGCACAGCACGCTGTCGCCGGTTTCGCCGAGCACGGTCCAGGTTTCAGCGTCCTCGAGCAGGCGTCCCATCTGCTCGCGATCGGCATCGTCGGCACTTTGCGTTAGCGCATCATCGCGCATGCGCATGTATTCATAGGACGAGGCGCCTTTGCCTGGCGCGGCGGTGCCAGGCGCGGGTGCCTCCGGTGGCGCGGACAGGCCGACCACGGTCAAGGCGAATTCCGACTGCGACGGGCGCCAGTTGTGCTCGGGAAATTCGATCGATTCGGGCGCCACGCGGCCCCAGTTGCGCTGCAGCGACGCCAGAAGCTGGCGCGCCGAGGCGAAGCCGACGGCCTCGCCAAGACCGATGCTTTGCGGTGATTTGCCCTCGTCGAGGTAGTCGACGCGGCGCGCCACGCTTTTCAAAAGCTTCTGGGTGTCGAGGCGGACCAGATGCTCGTCGCCGGCCAGTGACACGACAGGCCCGGGGTTGTTCGCGGGCTTGGGCGCAGGCCCGCCCATCTGCGACGCGCTGTCGATGCGGTAGCCGACCTTGCCCGCCCAGCGCACCGCACAATTGACGAGGGCCTGGAATTCCTGCGGCGTGAGTGCCGTAGGATCCGCGAGCGCAACCAGCACGGGCACGACAAAGGCGGCACGCGCCGTCTCGGTCAACGACAGCTTGAGCGGATCCTCGATGACATCGTTGTGGCATTGCAGCTGGCGCGCAAGCTGCGCCATGCGGCAGTGCTGGTCCCAGATGCGCTCGGGCACGGCAACGCGCATGCGTTGATAAAACAGGAGCACCTGGGCATTCAGATCGAGCGCTCGCAAAAGCGCCATGGTGCGCGTTGGCGCCGGTGGTCCGGCATCGCGTGCATCGCGCGCGGGCGTGTCCACCAGCTTGGCAAGCGGCGTATCGCCAAGGCGCGTGATGAGCATTTCGTAGGCTTCGCGCAGGTCCTCGACCGTGTCGACGAGAGACCACATCTGCTCGGCCTCGCCAAGCGTGATCGGCACGCTGCGATACTCGATGCTGCGCACGCGCTCGACGA
>Ga0116229_10007973_pt1 | contig 16607 bp, 13 predicted proteins | sample S1TSphgellanicum_3_FD_87313 | JGI IMG/M metagenome (GOLD analysis project Ga0116229, IMG submission 87313) | Host-associated microbial communities from peat moss isolated from Minnesota, USA - S1T2_Fc - Sphagnum magellanicum MG | ecosystem: Host-associated > Plants > Peat moss > Unclassified...
CTTGTGCCAAATTCCAATGTCTCCAACTCCTTTTCCATGTGTGAATAACATGGAATTCACCTCAGGCATGTTCACATCCAAGGTGAACATTCGTCCATTCCTTTCCCCTTTTGCAATCAATTTACCTCGGTTCTTCATGTTTTCCACAAAACATCCATTTGGGTTGAATGTCACCTGTAAACCTTATTCCACCATTTGGCCTACGGAGACCAAATTTTTTATTATGGTTGGAACATGAAGTACATCTTTCAAGTACTTTGTTTGCCCATCTTGCATGGACAATAACACCTTGCCAATTTATGTGATGGGATGTATAGTGTCATCACCAGTTTCCACAAACCCCGCGTCTTCAAATCCTTTATGTCTCTAAACCATTCTCCATGACTAGTCATCTGGTTTGAAGCTACAAAATCCACATACTAGACATTGTTATCTGATACACGTCCTATCATTGAATTTGCCATGTGTTGCATCACAAATAATTGCTCATCACCTTGATTGCTAGTTGAAACATAATTCCCATGTTGTAGTTTTCCATTTCGTGCATCATGCTCCTTTTGATAACAATTCTTCGCCATGTGCCCATGTTTCCCGCAATAGTAGCAATTTGAATCATTATTTGGTTGTTGACCTTGATGATTTCCACCACGACTTCCATGACTTCCATGACTTCCTCGACTTCCTCTTCCTCCAAAGTTTCCTCGTCCACCTCCATGAGCTTGACCTTCATGTTAATGATATTCACCATGCGAGCTTCCATGTCGACCTCGAAATGAAGTTTTACCACCTCTACATTTACTTCTATTAATATTTTAGTAGAAAACATTTTCTTGTGATCCTCCATTGGATGAAGTACCAACAATTCTTATCTCTTCACTTATAAAATCGGGAAATGTTTCTCGAACTGTAATTGAAATACAAAATTGGCTATAATATTTTCCAAGTCCATTCAAGGTCATAGCCACTAAATCTTCATCATCTACAAGGGCTCTTATAGATGCAAAAGCATCTGCAAGGTTTTTCACCTTTGTAGAATAGTCATTGATGTTCATTTTGTTTTTTTGCAGATTATGTAATTCTTACTTGAATTGCATTTTGCAGGCTTGTGTATTGGTGCTATACATCTTCACCAATGTATCCCAAACTTGATTGGGTGGTTTTACATCTTGAATATGCACAATCATGGAATCGGACACATTCATAGAAAGCCAATACAAAACTTTCGTTGTTTTTTCATGCCAAGTTTTATTAGCTTGAATTTGTTTGTTGTGTGGGGTTTTCTAGGAGAGGAGGCTCTTTCTCATCACCAGTTATGAATTCCCAGTAGCCTTTCCCCATTAAGAAATTCATAATCCTAAATTTCCACACTTGGAAATAGTTCTTGTCTAGTTTTTCAATTATAATTTGAGAAAGACCATCCACCATCTCTCAAGGCAACACTCAATGTTTTCTTGGGGTTTCACAAATGATTTTGATTCCTTCCTTGGGTTTCTAGGATTAGGATTAGGATTAGGGTTTTCTTCCTTAGGTTTCTAGGATTAGGGTTAGGGTTAGGGTTGAACAAGATGGACCTTACATATGTATGTATGTCTTGAGTATTATACAAAATTCTATATTATACATGGGTTTTACGTATATGTACCTATCTTGTATAATATTTTGTATGGTATTAAGTACATGATTACATATCACACTTTTGTATGAAGATCTTGATAATGTATTTGCGCTTCCTAATCTTCAAACTCCTTCCTTCAAGTTCTCCCAAGTTGTATTTGCTCCACTTTAAAAATTTGCTTTGATGTCTTCTCAAAACAAACTTCTATCACAACAACTTTACAAAACTACATTGCTCACATATGACCTTGGATTGATTTGAAATTTTGAGGAAACATGAGCAACTATGTCTACTACATCTGTCAAAATTCAGTTCATTTAACTTCATAAAATGAGAGATCTTGTTACTTCCTTGAAATCACCTCAAACTGGGACTTGAACACAAAATGACTTACAACTCGCTCTTGGTAACTCCAAACTCCTTGAAATTTTGGGAGACATATTACATATATGTCTTTTATATCTGCTTAAAATTTCAGCTCTATTGATGATGACCATAAAGAGTTATCACTTTAAAAAGAAACTGACTTCAAAACTGAAACTGAAACTTTAGATGCTTGGATCTCTTTCAATACAAATCCAAATGACATGAAGTTTCTCTCACATATATATTCCTTTATGATCTATAAGATCCCAAAGTTGCAGAACCAAAAATGTTCAAACAAAGGAGATATGACCAAAAAACCAGATCTAGCACAAAGTTTTCAAAAGCTCATAATTCTCACAAAACATATGCTTTTCTTTTGAAAATTTGAGAATAAAAGCTTCTTATAGTCTTCTATAATATCTCAAAGTTTCACTACAAGATCGTTTCACAGTAGATTTAAATCTAGATTTTAAAATCTGACTTTCACAACCTTTGATATGTTGATTTCCTCTGACCTCTTTTCTTTTCTTTTCTTTCTCTTCACATTCTTTCCTTTCCCCATTTCTCTTTTGCACTTGACAAACTCTTATAATATTACTAGAGACTTTCAAGCTCTAATTCTAGAGATTTTCTAGCTTTAGATCTCTTTCAACTTTCTCATTCAACAACCTAAGCTCTGATACCATGTTACCAAATAAGAGATCTAATCAAGTGTAAACATAAATCTTTATTGAAAGGAAACTAAAATATGATGTTCACAACACGAACCATAACATCAAGAACTCTTCAAGGTTCTTATCACATGAAATACACAAACTTGTGTAATGAAAAAAAAAGAACCAAACCATCAACACCAAGGTATTTAACTAAAAGAACAAACCACAATTATCCAAACTAATATAAGTAAAGAAAGTAGTTCAACCTTGTGAAAGTAACCTAATTATTTTCCTACTCTAGTAACTAATGAAACCTAACTAGTTGAGCTTGAATTTTCAACATCCTAGGCCGAATTGCATGAAAAAGGTAATGGAGATGGTTTTGTCACACCTAGAAGGTTGAGCCATTGCCTTCCCAATTATGTTTTACCTACACTTCTTGCTAAAGCACAATAAGAGGTTTTGTCAAGTTTGAATATGTCTATAGATGCAAAGAAGTTGGTCCAATCTAACATGTTATTGGTGAATAAGAATGATTTATTAATTATAGTTACACTTAATGTCAATGAGGGAAACACTCAAAATGTTGCTAAAGTTCTTGGAATACATCTAAGACTAATAAGAACTACAAAGTTTCAATGATAATTAACTAACAAGGAGGGGAAGGAATTGTGGACATTAAGGGTAAAGAAGGATCGAGTTGATGTAGTATCCATAGAGGTTCGCAACTACATTATTTCTTAATGGATTACTCAAACCATGGTGAGCCCAAATAAAAAGGATGTCACTTGATTAAGGGTTGGCCCTAATCAATATGAAATGAAGCCAACCCATTATTTAATGGAAACCCATGTACTTGGTAGTTTTCTTTATGAAATTTTGTGGTTCAATTGTAACTTATCAATCTTTGTAAAATTTGATGCCCACTATTGAGATTTTAGATCACACATGAGGGACTCAGCTAGTGGATTGTTTGATGATCTTAATTTTTATATAAGTTGTGTAGTTTGAATGATCTGTGAATTGCAATGGTGACACAAACTCCATGGCTTGTTTTTTGTTACAATTCAAATATGAAGTTATATGAATTCTTGTAATTTGAATGATCCATGAATTGCAATGTTAATAAAAACTCTATGAATACATGTTTTGTTACAATTCAAATCTAAAATTACAAAACTCTTATAATTTGAATGATCCATGAGTTGGAATGGTGGTAGAAATTATGTGAATACCTATTTGTTATAGTTTAGATTTAAAATTACATGAACTCTTATAGTTTGAATGATCCATGAGTTGCAATGGTGGCAAAAACTTTGTGAACTTGTACCTATTTGTTACAATGTAGATTTGAAGTTACTCCATGAGTTTCAATGTCTACTTTAATACTAAAATTCTATGAGAACTTCAGAAAACTATCATGGAGTTTTCTGCATCAAAATAAACATTGAACTACCATATGGTGGCAATTGTGAACTTGCTAGAGTTTATCAGTGGTCTTGAAATTTTGTTTGGACTTTTAATGGTCAATCTGTGTACCTTACCAATTTTTGTGGGTCATGTGGTACTTTGTGTCATGATGTTGGATTCATATGTGTGCTCTTAGGATACCTTGTGGACTATATCTTGGACTAATGTGTAGTCTAAGGTTCCTTGTAGGGATTTATGTGTGCTTTGAAGATGCATTATGAACTTTATGCTGGACTAATGTGTGGTTTGAAGGTACCTTGTAGGGACTTATGTGTGCTTTAAGGATGGCTTGTGGACTTATTTTTGCTTTGAGGATGCCTTACGGATTCTATGTTGGATTAATGTGTGGTTTGAAGGTGCTTTGTAGGGAATTGTGTGTGCTTTTTGGATGCCATGTGGACTGTATGTTGGACTGCAATGTGTTATAATGTACATATACACACTTAACTTTGGACTTATGTGTTCTTTGAGGAAGTTTTATGAACTATAAACTTGGATTGATGTCTGTTTGTGTGTTTGTGTGTTTCAAGGTGGTATTCATGTGTGTTCTAAGCTAGATGCCTTGTGGACATTAGGCACGCTTGTGCGTATTTATACAGATAAACAACACTCAAATTCTTTTTGTTGATGTTCAAGATGGGAATATCAACGTCATGCATGTTTGGAGCTTAGTTAGACATATGTTTATTTGACTAATTAATTTGTGGTCTAAAGGTGCCTTGCAGTAAGCCAATTTATGGACCACCCACTAAACTACTATTTACTGTAATGTACATCTATGGACTTAATTTTGGATTTATGTGTTCTTTGAGGATGTTTTATGAACTATAAAGTTAAATTCATGTTTGTTTCCAACTAAATTTGTGAATTTCAAAATGGTATTCCTTTGTGCTTTAAGCTAGATGCCTTTGGACATTAAGGTACATTCATGTCTGTTTTTAGTTGAATTTGTGAGCTTCAAAATGGTATTCCTTTATGCTTTAAGCTAGATGCCTTATGGACATTAAAGCACATTCTTGTACAGATTGTTAGAATGTATAGATCGCATGTGTTGTGTATTTATAGAAGAAATAACATTCAAATTTGTTTTAATGATTTGTTCAAGATGGGAATATCAATGTCATTCATGAATTTGGAGCTTAATTATACTTCTATTTATTTGACTAATTAATCTATTGTCTAAAGGTTCCTTACAAGTGGGACTTATGGATTACATGTTGTACATGTTTACTATAATGTACATCTATGCACTTAATTTTGGACTTCTATATTTTTTGAAGATGTTTCATGAACTACAAACTTAGATTCATGTCTATTTTTAGTTGAATTTGTAAGTTTCAAAATGGTATGTATTATATTCCTTTGTGCTCTAAACTAGATGCCCTGGGACATCAATGCATGTTCTTGTGTTATGCTAGGTTAGAATGTACAGATCACATGTATGTTGTGTGTTTATTTGAATGAACAATGCACTCAAATTCTTTATATTGATGTTCAAGATGGGAATATCAATGTCATTCATGAATTTGGAGTTTAGTTAGACTTATGTTTATTTGACCAATTAATCTATGGTCCAAAGGTGCCTTAATAGGGATGTATGGATTGCATTTTGGGCTATTGTTTGCTAGAATGTACATCTATGGACTTAATTTTGGACTTTTGTGTTCTTTGATGATTTTTATGAATTGCAAATTAAAAACTTTCAATCTTTGTGTACAGATTAAATTCTTTTTAAGATTTTGTGTTGGGCATCCTACTGTCATAATTGGACAACGTATGTTTAAAAACTCAAGCCAGTTTTTGTGTGAAGAATGAAAGATCGGAACACTTGTTGCTACATTTATCACGTTGAAATTGATGAGCTTCAAATAGCTTTCAACAACATAGGAAGGCTATTCATGACTCTAATTGTACCTGCAACTATCAAATCTATGGTTCTACTACTAATCCTATTAGTAAAAATCCTACTTCATGTTGTAGAGCCAATGTTGACATATTTTCTAAAGTCAACCAAATGTGGAAAAACATTGTCTACAAGAAAGGTGAGTTTATGCAATGGCATAAATGGGAATTTTACTAGGTGAATGTGATAAGTGCAGTGCTAATTTACTGCCACTATGTCCTAGGGAAATTGAAAGATCTGATGACCATGTGGTGGCTTGGAGGTGATTTTCTCTTGAATAAACTATGTTAATAGTAGGTAAAAAATTTAATCTTATGCACAAAGTTATTCTTGTTGATGAACTTATTGCATACTTGAAGCCTAAGCTTTAATATTTTATGTGTCACAACTTTGTTGCTAATTGGTAGAAGATGCAATTCAAATTATGTTTGAAGTTTGTCTAACTTGGATCTATTGTGTCAATGATTGACTTTGCAGAGAACTATTCTTTTGCAATTTAGAATGAAGTACAATCCATGCACTGGCATTCGTACCAAATTTCAATTTTGGTCCACATTACCTATCATCCTAACCCCAATTTTGGCCCGGATGATGCATATTCCTTTTTTATAACTGAATACCACTTTTACATAAATGATGACCACAAACATGATTCATATTTTGTGCAATTTTGCTTGCGAAAGCATTGGACTTACATCGTTGAAGAAGGATATGCCCCTTCTACTCACTTTGTTTGGTCAAATGGTTGCACAAGCCAATTCAAATCACATAAGCCTTCATATTTTGTGGTATGTTATCTTAATTTGACAAGTGGTTGAATAATGATTTGGCAATTTTTTAGAATTGGAGATGGGAAAGGAGCTCATGATGGAACTGGGGCTGTCATCAAATGATTTTTGTGTCAAGAACAATTGAATGTTCATGGGGTGCCTTTACAAAATGTATCAAATGTTGTAAGTTTCCTACGTGAAAGATTATCTAAAAGGCCAGAAACCTTTTACACTAGATGTTACAAGCTATTAAAAAGGTTGTTTTGGTTCGTAGGTGTTGATGATGTTGATCGAAGCACTACTTATGCTTGTGATCCCATTCTTGGCACCCAAAAAATGCATTCCATATATGCCTTAAATCAACACAATGTGATTAAACTAATGATTAAAAACTTGGCATGCTTTTGTTGTTTTTGCATGGAAAAAGAATGGTCTACATGTTTATATGTTCAGTGGATAAGGGAGTGGAAGCTAGAAACATTAAAGCCTGCTGATACTCACTTTGTGTGATTTAATATGGAAAAGGAAGATGTTCATTGGGATTATGGTGAGGATGGAGATGCACATGCTACTTGTTTGGAAATAAGGGATAATTTTGTTGTCAATGTAGCTGTTAATAATGATGAAGGCCAAGAGTTTTGGACTATCAATTATTTTAGGCCTCTTCATAAAATTAAGAATGACTTTACTAATGCATGGTGTTCTTCATATGAGGTTGGTGATGATGTAGTTGTAGGTACTTATTACCAAAAGTGGGGCACAACTAATGACTCTTATGTTCTATCAGAGACATCTTAGAATATGTTTATTTATTCTCATTTGGTATGAGCTATCAAATTCCCAATCCTCCCAAAACACCATCGTGTTAGTGGTAATGATCCTATATATGAGTTGCATGCTTATGCAAAGGATGGCATAAGGTCTGTTTTGGTTGTCTTAAGTGTTGATGATTGATCCTAATTTGCAAAATTCATTTTTGTTGGAAATGGAACTATGAAATGGGTTGTGGGAAACACGATGTTTATACTAACCTATGTGTGACATGAAGTGTAGTGTAATTCAACAGCAATGGGTTGTGTACAAGGTTCAATTCCTCATTGAGTTTTTAAATTTTAGTTTATTCTCTAATTGGGCAAACAATGTAAAACATATGCTCAAACTTATATATAGGTAATTATACATTTAAAAAATATTGGCAGACTTTGTGCATTTGTATGTTTGCTTGGATTGTCCATTAATGTTTTTTCATTGATGTGTTGTGACACCATAACAAGAATTTGATGGAATCTATTTGGCGAAAGGTTGCTACCTTCTAGATTTTTTAGAATTAAAGGAAAGTTTGGATGTATATTTGTGTAACTAATTGCAAGGAGAAGGGCATGATCTCTACATGTTGGTTATGACAGCAACAACAATGAAGCAACCAATTTCATTTTTTTGCTCTTGGATCTTCTCTTGCTTTGATGTTGTTACAACATTAGCAATTGCAAAACATTTTGAAAAAAATTCAAATTTATGAAAACAATGGAAATTATTGCGTTCCAATACTGAATTTTATAGGACCTTGGTTTAGTGTTATCTCCAAAATGTAGATGGTTGTGAAATTCATTACATGAATCATCATGCCAAAGTTCAGAGCATTACTTAGACCATGTACAAAAGCATACATGGGTTGTGCATAGGTTGATTGGGGCAAATGAGGGCTTATCAAAAGAGTTGTACAAGTCTAGGTATACATGAATTTTCTCCTAAATAAGAACTTGTGGAATAGATTCAACATTATTCATTTTCTTTTATGAACTTAGTTGGCCATTTGTGTTGATGGATGTGGTTTGCAGGGAGATTGAATTAGACACAAAAAGAAGCTAGTTGCAAATTACAATCCAATTCCAAATTACATTTTCTTTCTCCTTCTTTTGGAACTGCAGTGTAGTTTTAGAAGCTTAATTAGCTAGTTATGCAATTTGTGGAAGGTAGTCCATTATAGTGCATGAAAGAGGATTTTAAGGTCCACAATAATGGATTATAGTCCATGAAATAGACTTTGTGGGACCCATGAGAGTGGATTGCAATCCATAAAAAGGATTAATGAAGTTAATTAGAGTGAACTAAACTCCATTTCAAGGACTTGTGAGGCCAACTAGGACACACATTAACTATGCTAATTATTATGTTATGTATATAGTACATTTCCTACTATACAAAAAGTCTAGCATTAGTTTAGAGATGTGAAATATATGGTTAACAAAAAAAAGACATTACTTCAAGTGTTGATTGTTCTCAAGTTGTCAAAATTTTCCAAAAGGAAAAATGGTTATTCCAGATCCATAGCCCCTTGGAGAATTTTATTGTATTAATGCCTTTTTTAAAGCCTTAATTTTGGAGACCTCTATTTCATAGTCATTCATCCCATCATAACTACTATTACCAGTGCCTAGTCTATTCATACTCACATAATGCCTACACACTATGAACAACAATTTCAATCATGAAAATCATTTACTATCAATTTAAGCTAACCTATTAAAAGCAGCCAAAAATAGTAGTTTCAAATAGTACATGAGATATGAATTTAACATAGACAACTACACATCCTACTAAAGATGTTACACCAAATAACTTAAAGAACCTACAACTGTTGTCATATAATGTTCATCAAAAGGATTCACCCAATTCTTGGTTTAAAAGACAACCAAATGCAATAATGTGATTCAATGACATTGGGAAAAAAATAAACCTTCACAAACACACTTGCTTCAAACACACTTGGATAGGAATAGTTGTGCCAATTCCAATTAAATCAACCAAAGAATATAAAACAAAAAAGAATGAAAGAGCATGATCCTCGTGATCACAAATTTGGATTGCACCATCACTTTCATTACCTACCAGTATATAGAGTTATCACTCCCCCATCGACTTGACCAACATCGAACATTCGAAGTAGAGAAAATATCCCATAATATGTTCCCTTTAGGACAAAAAATTGTATAAAAACTTGCATATGGTCACCTTTCTAGAAACAACAAGAAGATTTGGTCATGATATCATGTAGCACTTTGAAAGAAATAGTCCTATGAAAACCACATTTTTGGGTTTTTTGAAAAGATTCAAATTGTATTACATAAACAATAGTGTAAATGTCTCTTGCATTGCATGAGAACAAACAAGAAAGGATTGATGGCAAACACATAATCTATACCCACAAAAAACCACTAACTTGCAAATAACATACAAAAAAAAAGTGTAACATTGCAGTGCTTGCCAAGTAAAGAAGCACTTCTTGTAAATGTCTTGCCTTTAGTTTTGATAGTCTTATGTGGAAAAATTACAAGGCATAAACAAAACTCAAAATTGAATTCTTATGGATGTACAACAACAGGAGGAGATTTTTCATCACAACAAAAATAATAATAGTTGCTTCCAAGAAAGAATTCATAAAGGTCTAGAACTTTTCATCATCTTCTTCAGCATTATGTTTTGCAAGTTCCAGTTCCTATTGTAGATGCTTATGTCACTTCTCAACACTTTCAAGCTCTTTCTTATGAGCATTTGGTGAGAACTTCAAGGCCTTCATAACTTCATTATGAGTATTGAAAAAAAATGCATTGCAAGAATGGAATGCCTATTGAAGCTCCAACATAATTAAACTAAAGGTTTCAAATTGCTAACAAAATGTTGCAATGTTAAATCAAGAGCCACCTATCACTTAGAAACATTCTTTATGTTGAAGGTCATTTAAAATGGCAGCTCTCCACAAATGATTGCCCATCCACCCTAGATTTTTCTAAAAGTTCCTAACCTATGTCAAATATGTCACTAATCTCCTTTTATTACATCCAACCCTTACTATGATCAACACTAGCATCAATGCCTCCATCTCGAATGGCTTTTGTCACAATACTTTCAGCGTTAGCAATAACAATAGTTAAATCCAAGTGCAATTTTGATGCAACATCCCTCAGTGAGATATAAGAATAGGAGATACTAATGTTGTGAAAGCAAGTCCTGATGTAATCCATGCCCATCTTTCAAGTGAGGCTCTTTGCATGGTACATTGTGGGTAGCAAACAATTATCAACTAAAAGGATGAACTTGTGTAGGAAATAAAATAATTCATCCACAAATTTATTGGAACGATTGTGGATTGTGCATATGTTCATTAAAATGAGTGTGGCAAACAATTTGGAGCATCTAGCCCTTAGATACAATGGGCATCTAGCATCATTTAGATCTACTACATCTGGGATCACATTATCACCTCCCATATGTAGAGTACTTGTGGTGCCATCAAAGTCTCCTAGCAAATTTGGTGTGCCACTAATGCCAAAACTTCTTTAATCCCCTTGCATGCCCTTGGTATGGGTTTCTGCACCATCCCCATGGATTGCATTCCCAATTTCATCCATTATTTGGGGTTCATGGCTTGCTTCATCTACCATAGCACATGCTTGATGCACATCATGGGCTATGGCTTCCTCAAATTGTGTGGCAATGCCAACATTAATTGGACCATCTATTGCACCAAATGTGGCACCACCTTGACCATCTAGTATGGGCCCTTGGTCTAGTTCATCAACTACATTTGGTGCAACAAAAGCATCATGGAGGATGTCATCCATCCATAAATCTTGGTCTATGGCTAAACCTTGAAGAACATGTATGCGTCATGGCCTACAAATTGCCTCCCATTCATCGTCCAAGTCATCTTTTACACATGGCCCTATCCAAACCCACATTAGTGGGTCTTGACCATGTTGAATGGTGTTGTTCCATAGTCAAAATACATGATCCTTGACGAACCTCCTTGCATTAAGAATGTGGACACTTCATGTGAATTAGGCCATACTGCAATGCTAGTTGTTGCTCTCTGTGCCACAACTTGTCATCTTTTTGTTGTTGTTTCACTAGATCTTCTATAAGTAGTCATTCCCCTCTTTCCATAGGAGACGCTATGTGTTATGCTTGTAATCTATTATGTTAATTGCATGGTTGACTATGGTAATAGTTGGGTCATGGACAAAGCCCAAAACAACAAACCTACTTTAGTTTCTCCTGTTAAACATACATTATCTATCCATGGGATACTCCAAGTTCACCAAGACTTTCACATTGCTTCATAAAATCTACCACTATCCAAACAAGACAAGCAACTTGTGGTCCTATTGTCTTTGCCAAATTTTCCAACCAAAGTTTCTATTCATGGATTGTAGACTTATGTTATAAATACATTGGTAGCTCTGAATTTTATCATCAGATTTGCACTAATGGTAGACCAAATAAAATGTAGCAAAACAAAGGCCCACAACTTTGATGCTTGTGGGTCCACTTGTGGGACAACATGCTGAAGAGGTAGGAGCACTATAAGGCTGCTACAAGAAATTTGAATCAATTAGTAGCTAGTTTGTTGTAACAAACTTGGGTGGGTTTATCAATACTTGAGTTATGCACCAAGGCCCATGGGGGTAGCCTCAATGGGACAATTAAGTTGGCTTCTTCCAAACAATGCGTTGGGGTCTGCATTGCACATTACACATCATAAGAGTACTATGTCTCATGATAACTAGTGGATGAATCAGATAGAATTGGTGAAATTCTCTTTCATTTGCACTAACTATGGAAACATTGAACAATCGAAGTTAGGATGCCCAATTTGATGGCACAAACCTATGATGGCAGTAATGTGCCAATAATAGTCAAATGCCAAGGTTTCATGTGGGAGGACTGCACTCAAATCTATTTGAATCAATGCAAGGCAACCATGTAGAAATTTTCCCTTCTAGAGACCAAATCTACATGCATCCATCACCCTATCCTTTTATAGGAGTTTGTTGAGTGCACTCCAAGCTAGTTGGTGAATACCCACATAAAGAAAGCGTAGCTTGAACAAGAACATCACCACATGTTGAAGCAAGGGCAACAAACAGATGTAGCATGAAAAGCTTGGGCTCCAACCAAAGAGAACAAATGCAACAAATGTTTGTGACGCCATCATTCTTGCACCAGATGTAGTAAGAGCAATTGATTCAATTTCTTTCAGTGAATGCGTGTAGAAAATGTATAATTTTCACAAACCATCTATAAAATTGTCCAGTTTGATTGGTGTAATTGAGTTGCACCAAAGTGTAGTACGTTGTACCAATGACAATTTCAAAATTATATGGGTCTGATTTGGGTTGAGGGTCTTAATGGAAATTAATTGCTGGAATTTTACTAGAGTGTTCTTTTAAGGCAATTTTGTGTTCCCATCTTAATCTACATGTTCTACATATGTGTTCTTAGTGTGCTCCCAAAAACAATGAAAATGACGGGATATATTCCCAAGGTAAGAATTGAAGGAAAATATGAAACAAGGATTTATATTTAATCTTCTCACATTATTAATTGCACATTTCAAATATCATAATTATAGCAATAATTCCATTATGGATGATGAAATCCACCATTTTGATTAACGTTCACTATCCTATTTATGTCCAACCAATACACATTTACTGAATATTTAAATATATATTTAATTATCTACACAAATAAATAATTTGATATATTTTTATTGAATGATTCATGCAGTAACATTTTAAAATTGGTGAAATTTGTCATTTTAAAAAAAGGAAAAATCATGAGCTACATGGGCAATGGAACCTTGTGGAAAGTTTTCTTAAAAAATAGCCACATTTCAAGGAGAATAGTTATGAAATCACCAAGTTTTTTTAAGGTTGTGATAACTTTTTAGCTTTCTTCAATTGAATTCACCACATTTAGTGAATAGGTTCGAGTGGTTCTCCAATATGTACTATGAATCCTAGATTTTCTACTTATATTTTTGTCTTGTGGCAAATCACCATTTTTGGTGCAACATGAGAAAATTTCACAAAAAAAAAGTGGATTGATTAAATTAAAAGTCAATTTGAATTTTGATCAAACAATTTAAACAAGATAATGGATTTGGAACCCAAATAGGCAGTCTTTTCCCAGTTATTGAATCGGTTGTATAGGTGTATTGGTGGTTCTCCTTTCAAAAACCTTTGCTCTTAGAATTGACCTAGCAAATATTAAGATTACATCTACCTGGCCCTAGAATCAACGCTGGACAGAAAATGAATCAAATAACCATAAAGTATTGTGAAACAATGTCAAGTAAAAAAATTGTGAAAAAATCGGCAGAGAACAATCAAAACATTTAGTAGTTGGAACTAATGTTTGGAAGAGGAATATTCTTCTATTTTTTAAATACTTGGACTATAGATTTGGCCACAAACACAAGTTAAAAATAACCATCCCTAAATTGTGCAAAATTGGTCGCAAATGCTTGATGGTTTTGGGGCTCACAAAATCCTGTGAAGTTTTTTTTTGGTGTTGAGCAGTTCTTTGCATTTTTTTGCTTCATTAAATATTATAGAATATAAAGACCAAGAATGTTGGTTCATTGAAAAGAAATGAAAACCAAGGAACCGTTCTTGGTCATGACTATTTCAAGAACTTCAAAGAATATGTTTTCATGGAAGAACCAATAAATACTTTTAGATCCTTCAACCAGTTCATTTGCTTTTAATTTTTTTGAAAAACCATGGATTTATTCGAATATATGTAAATTGGTTTTTTTAAATTGATAGGTAAGTGTAGCTGTAACTAGGTTGATACTTAAAGGGTAAGTGTATTAATTGTAATCGGGCTAATAATTGGCAAGTATTTGTTATCCATTTTTAGAACATTCATTTTTTCCCTTATGTTTTTGGAAAACATCACTAAACACATGGGGTGTTTGGAGTGAGTTTGTCCCATGCATGGAGAAAGAAGTTACACAAGTTGTTAGGTTTTAAGGCCAGAATTTTTAAAAACTCACTATCCATGAATGCTCTACTCCATTTAATGTTAGTTCTTTCTAGGGATCCTCGCCACATCGCCAATTATTCTGCCATAGAAACTTGGAAAAATAAACTCTAGACAGTGAACACAGCACTAAGCACGAAAAATTGGCCAATTTTTCCCTTTGTAGTTTTATATCACTCGCTAGGCGTAATTTTTCTTTTGACCTTACTACCTTACAACATGCCACTCCATTGGTCAACAATATCTTACAACTTTGTAAGGTTACTTGCTTTTTAAAAAATCAAGTTATTTTTTCATATAGGTTAAGGTTTGTTTTAAGCCCTTCCAAAAAATTCAGCCACTAAATTTTTGGAAGGGCCTAGCACAAAAATTTCTGATGGCAAAAAAAAGTCAATTTTCAGTATCCCCCCAGCCCCTTTCCACACCACCAATTGTACTAAACATCAAAAACATCGGATGGACCTTTGTAAAATCCTACAGTTAAGGGACTGTTGAAATGATAGAAATATTATTCTCCAATCTTAAATTATTAAAGATTTTAGAACACTGTCAATCTGGGGGATCTCAGTTGAACATAAAAAAACAAATGAAACAAATAAGCAACTCCTAACATCGTGACCCTACCCATTCTTGTACTAAGTTCAAACTTAAAGCATGTTTGTATGGAAATAAACGTTATATTGTAGTTTAGGGCCAACCTTTACATATACAAAATGAGTAATTAGTAGTATTTTTTAGTACAATTTTGAGTTACCATTGTTTTTACAATCTTTCTTGTCATATTGGTTGGTCAGATTATTTAAATTATAGCATGTAGTAACTATCATGGTGTTCACAAACTAAACTTCATATTTTTCCAATATTTCATTTGAACATTTAGAGGAAAATTTAATTATGAAAAGTCGATATTTTTCTCTAATTCTTACTAATTCTCAAGCAAAAAATGTTATGTTCCAAGTATCACCTTTTTTTAGTGTTCCCTATTCAATGTATAAAATAAACAAGTAAAGACACTTTAATCAAAAATTCAAAGGGACACTTCAACTTGGAGAACCCCAAATTATATTCTTGATCATTAAATTAAATTTCTAGCTTTCAATTAACGTCTTGATATCTATTTTTGTGAAAATCCAAAATTTTGGAAAATTTTTTTTAAAAAGAAAAATTAAAAAATAAGAGGAAAAGGAAAAAGGAATTAAAAAAAAAGTTTTAAAGAAGCATGATCACAAACCCCATGGAACAAAACATAAACATTGGAACTTGGGAGGAGTCCCACCTAATGACTATGCTATGTGCCCAAAATTTTGTCCCTACCATTAGCCTAGGTCAAAAATGGTGACGACCAGTTCTAAAAATAGAACTTGCACAAAGCCAATGGGAAGGTGTAACATGCACTCAAGGCCCCTAATTTTTTTTTCAATCTTTTGGAAGGGTGGGGGTTGTGGGGGAAAAAAATTTCATTTTGGGTGGGGGGGGGTTCTTGAATGTTCCCATGTTGTTCCCCAATGGGTGTTCCCAATAGCACTTAATTTCAAACCCATGTTTTTTGCCCAAAGTCCTCCCCTTCTCACCTATAGGTGTGCCAAATGGAGGGACACTCTAACTTTCAAATAAAATCTTCTATTTTTGGGAGCCTCCATACTTCAAACTTTTTGTGTGATGGGCCAATCAAAATGGCTCACTGCAAACAAATATTTGGATTGAGAGGCACCCCGGCTAATTAATATGAATTACAATAGGAGAGGTGAATACGTAAGGTGTTCTTAGGAATGGCTTTCGTTTAAGTTAGAAATTGTGGGAATAAATTTTAGGAATAGAATTTTCTTGCAACCACTGAAAAGGTGCGTCATGGAGTGAAAAGGGCCTCTTGTCTTGTTCGTTGGGAGTGGGGGGGGGGGGGGGGGGGGGGGTTTTTTTTTAAGGTTGGTTTTTGTGGGGGGGGGGGCCTTTTGAGGTTCCCTTTTGAAATCGGAAGTTTTCCCAACCCCCCCCCAAAC
>Ga0116229_10007974_pt1 | contig 16607 bp, 8 predicted proteins | sample S1TSphgellanicum_3_FD_87313 | JGI IMG/M metagenome (GOLD analysis project Ga0116229, IMG submission 87313) | Host-associated microbial communities from peat moss isolated from Minnesota, USA - S1T2_Fc - Sphagnum magellanicum MG | ecosystem: Host-associated > Plants > Peat moss > Unclassified...
CAACCTATGTACCTACCTACCTAAATACCTACTTATATGAATAGGTATTTAGCCTAGGAAGGTAGATCTACCTACTTACCTTTTTACCTAAGTAGGTAGGTAGGTAGGTAGGTAGCCTAGGTTTGTAGGCACCTATTTATGTACCTAACTAGGCACCTACCAACCTAATATTAATATTTTGTATTAAATTCATCTTAAGGTGCCACGTGGCATATTTACATTGGGCATGTGTCATAATATAGGATCATCCAAGCATTTGAATTAAACATCCTAAATTATTTCAAAATAATAAATATTATTATATTTTAAATAATTCAACATTAAAACACTTGGCAACACATCATTTGCCTCAATTGTGACCAAAATAGTTGCATCATAGTCGCATGTGACAATATGTATACAATGGAGTCAAAGGATGAACTTATATTTGTTGAAATTTTTTTTCATCCAATACCCCTTGTCGTTTGCAACTAATCTTTCATGCGACTTGTCCAAGGTGACTAATGAGATTTTAGTCACAAAGGTTGCTTGCAATTAAATTTTTGTTGTAAAAACCAGTCAAAAATACCTTTTTTTTTCTATATCATCCACATCCATTGTCATAGAAAATGTTTAAACTTGTGTTGTGAATTTTTCATTGATATGTGTAATTTATACAATGGAAACTAGTTTTTCATGATAATCTTCATCCTTGTTATCCACATTAATATCTTTCTATCTTTCCCAATAGACTACTTCAGGTTGATCTATGGTCTATGTTTCTTCATTTCAAATTTGATATGGTTTCAATTTATTCACATTAATAAGCACAGGGTTTGGATCAAACTTATCTAAAGTGACCAAAAACATATTATTATTTGGTAGGTAAAACTATATTATGTACGAACCAAACCACTTATTGGTAAATTTTCCAAGATGTGCTTTTTTTCCTTTTGGAAACCAAAATACATAATTTCCAAACTTGAATTACTTTTTTGGATATTCTGCTAATTCCACAGAGCATGATTCCATTGTTGATTCCCAACAGTTTTTTATGCATGCAGCTTATTCATTCCAACTTTGTTAGTATGTTAGTGAATACCCTAACAAAATTTGCATCTCTATGGTCCCCATTAAATGCCGACAGAACATATTCTATGGGTGTAAGAGGATGTAATCCATAGACCAACTACTATGGACTATACCTTGTAGATACCTTGTAAGTTGTTCTATATGAAAAAATTATAGTTAATGAATGTTCATCCCAATCTGCTTTGTTCTCACTAACTAACTTAATATTGAGGTTAACAATAAACTTATTGGTTGACTTTGCCTGCCCATTTCCTTATGGATAACAAGTGGTAAAACTAATGTGGTTAAACAAAAAATGGTTAGTTAGATACTTAATAGCATCATTAATAAAATGAACTATTTCAATTGTTACTAGGTAAGTGGATAGCCAAACCTAGTCAAAATATATTCATACAATTTTTTTGTTATGACAGTCATAGTGTTGGTCCTAAACACCTTGGCCTCCACCCATTTGGTAGCATAATATGTAGTTACAATAATGTATTTGTTACTTGTAAACCATCCCACATGTTTAATCGATACAACAAAATTGAGTCCCCATTTCATAAAAGGTTCCTTTGGTAGAGTAATGACCAATTTAACCAAACTTCGTATGGCTAAACCGCCAACTCTTTGGCATGCATCATAAGATCTACAATATTTTGTAACATCATGGAACAATGTGAGCCACCAAATCCTACATCAAGGATTTTTTTGTAGTAATGTCTATTGTAAAATGGCCTCCACCAAATCCCTCATGGAGCTCCTATAATATCTTCTATGCTTCCTTTATGGTTCCACAACATCAAAATATGTTGTTTCAACCCATACAATACATAATTCCTTCTAGTAAAATAAAGGGTTTTGTTATTCTTACTAATCATTGTTTTTGAGTGTGAGCCAGAATCCCAAGTATTTATCCTATCTATAGATAATCCTTGACCTCTTCCAACCATATTGGTTGTAACTGAAACAATGTTGCATTTACGGTTTGATCATGTACCCCTGTCGACTTTATAGTATTTGGGAATTTAGACAATGCATCTATCACTACGTGTCTATGGCCCGGTTTGTATACTATAGTAGTTCCACATAGCTACAAAGGCCATGGCCAGAAGCAAGGCCCTTGTTCACTTGATGGGATTGTGATTGACCTTTATGTGAGATTTTGGCATATCATTGGGGAAGACTATAGAAACATGATCAAAAACTTCATCCAAACTTTAGAAGATTACCTAATGGGGTCACAAAGGGTTGATAACTTTAATCTACAAATTTGCAAATAAAAAGGAGTTGGGCAAATGGTGTCCCATTTCCCTTTTGAATGTAGCCTATAAAATCTATGCAAAAACACCTCAATTATGTTTATAGTCAATGTTAATCAATGGAGGTGATTAGTAATGATCAAATTAATTTTTTTCCTATGAGGCACATTATGTGGTGTGCTAATAGTTTATGAGACAATTGATTAGGCTATAAGCTCCAATCATGATATGGTTTTGTTCAAATTAAACTTTACGAATTGCATATGACAAGGTTTATTGGGATTTCATAATCTTCACTATGAGGAAGATCGGGATGGCTAATTGGTTCATTATTGTGGTCAGCTTGTTTTTCAAGGATGTAGAATTTGCCATTTATTTTAATGATATCATGACATCATCATTTTCAATCAACAAGGGAGTGAGGCAAGGTTGCTCACTTACCCATACCTATTTTTGAATGTGGGTCTCAACATCATGGTTAAACAATTGATATACAATGGGGAGATATAAAAAATACATATGAAGAGAAAAGGAACAAATTCTGTCACAATATGGTGATGATATGCCCTTACCTCAAAAGGGAATGAAAAAATTGTAGATAAAATATTGCATAAACTTAATAATCTCATGTTCATGTCAAGGCTAGAGTTCAAAATTGGTAATTAGTTTTGCCATATTGGAATGATACTTTGAACTTCAAACTTAATTGGATTGGAAAATATTAATGGAAGTGGGTGAGGGAAGGAGATATCTTGAAGCTATTGGGAATTGCTTTTGGATTCAGTCTTGATATGCAAGATGTAAATTCATCTTTTATAAATAAAATTTAGAAGAAATTCAAGTTTTGGAATATCACCCATCTATTTATTGTTGAAAGAGGGATAATTGTTCATATTGCATTAAACTTCATTATTGGGTTTTACATGGACATATGGGCTAGATCAACCCAAAAAATTGTAAATTTAAAGTCATCTTATGGTCTAGGCAAAACCACAATACTAGGATTAAAGTCCATTGGATTATTGTTGTGCAAAAAATAAAGTTGGTGGCCTAAATTTGGTGGACCAAGATTTTTTTTTTTAACAATGTTGAATAAATGGGTTATAAAACCCTAGGATCTAGGAATTTAATTATTAACACGGAAAGGGTTATTAGATATATATTTTTAAAAACAAGAAAAATGAAAAGACTTGAGGGTAGAGAGTACCTTCTATCTACCTACCATCATGCGTAGTTATTGTCCTACAACAACTATCGTCCTTTGTAGACTTGAAAAACCCCATAGTAACTTGTAGACCTCATGTAGTTATTGCCTACTATTTATAATGCTTGTAGACCTTTTGTGATTATTGCCTATTGTCGCAACCCTAGCTTTGGGCTCGCGACCAAGGCAAGGGCTTGCAAGGTTGCGGGCCAAGAAGGAAGCCTGGGGGTCACATTTCATGCTCCCGGGAGTGCAAAAGAATGTGAAGGAATGAACCCTCACACTCCCAAGTGAACTCTCATTTTGGAAATTGGAGTCCCAATGGACTCCCGAATCTTCAGAGGGCAATTGCAAGGGTCAAAACCCATTGGATTGAAAATTTCTTTATATCATTGGAAAAATATTGAAATGTAAATGTCTAAAATGGGCTCGCATGACCCATTTGGACATCAAAAACACAAGTTATGGCCAAAAGAAAAGCCAGGAGTCAAAATTGGCAATTTGACTCCCGACCATTAAAAGTCGGGAATCGACGCAATTTCCTTACATGCAGGTAGCATGCGACATACTGTTGGAAAGTTCTCAACGAGGGCTACAACTTTGATCAAGACCTCATCTCAATTAGAGGTCTTCACACAAAGTTATGGGGCCCCAAAACCACGGGAGTCCCAACTTTGGGAATTTCGGGACTCCCATTTGGGAATCCTGGGACAAAATGTCATTTGGATGTGGGCCTCGTGGAGAGGCACAAAATATACTATAAGGGGGAAGGTGGTGGCTTCCCCCAAGTCCGAGACGTGGTGAATTTTGTGAGTCTGAATTTGCCCGTGGTTTGTTCTAACACCAAAAGTGCTCCAGCTAGGCACTAACTAACTTGTTGTTTGGTTTGTGCAGGTCCATGTGAGTGATTAAAGTGCTTGTCAATCTTCATAATCCCATCCCGGAATTCCAGCACGCCCCTCTACCCCCGAAGTGCTACGAGCTAGGGAGCGTGCCCTAACTTCCTACTCTTCCGTTGTTTTCATTTTAAACTCACATTTGAGTCTTTTGAGGAGGTTGGGAATGCGTCACCTACTATCTGCAACAATGTTACCTTCCCTACATATCTCAAATTTCATGTCTACTTCTTTGTTGTTATATTCGAATGGTAACTACTGTCATGTTGCAAAAAATATTTCCTATTCCAAATACTAGAATAGATAGTAAATAATATTTTAACTTTATAAATTTTTTAAAAAACTAATACATAAAAGTAACAAAGCTTTATATAAATTTAATATGAACTACTCTCCTTTCCTTCATCACACTCCAAGTAAAACACACACCAAGAAGAAACATTATTTCCATACAGCCTTTAACCATTCTCCATAAGGACAAATACAATTTTTTCCCATGTTCTTTTCCTTCTTTCTCACACATGAATGTCACACACAAAAATCCTCCTAATGTTAATGTTTAATGCCTCACAAATAATGAAAATTAATGATCTAATCATAAAATCCTTCATTCCTCCCAAGAAATAAATTCAAAATTCAAAAAAGATGTTCACTACACAAAGGTTGAGTCCTTATCCTCCTAATTTTTTTTATCCTACTAGATCTCCCTATATTAATCCCAAGTCCACACATCCTAGTTAGAGGAAATTCATCTATCCCTTATGCACTTGGACTAATTAACCTAAGTGGCTTCACCCCCTAGTAAATAACATATAGTAAGTAGGATATTTACCATTAGCAATTAAATAGTTACTAAAATGTCTTTTAAAGTAAACTAGACTAAGATATATACTTATAATACCTAAAATCATTTTTATTAAAATTCCTCCCATAATTAACTTTTGATTATTCTACCCCATGAAAGTAATCCATTGTACACGGTACTATCATTAGAAAACATTTTCATTTTAAAATTATCCTGAAATTGTTTTGCCATTTGACAGTAATTACCATCCTATGATGGTACTACCATCTCCAAACATCCACAATGTTTAATCAACATAGGATAATTTTTTACCCTTAACATGGGCCTTGTTGACTTTTGGATCCAATGAGTTTAATCTCAACATTACTTTAAAACACAAAATAAATTATTTAACTCATCTAAGAATAAACAATGAATTTTTTATTTGTAATGGGTAGGTGCACAACGATATATTGTGAAAGCACATTAAGGGTGAGTCACTTTTTATAAAAAAAGGTGATGTATAATGAATAGCATAATACATAATAAACTAAAAAATTGATGGTCATCTTTGGCTATCTTAAAGACAAGCAATAAACTTAAAAATTTACATGACAACATTTTGGAACTCAAAGTCCACTTTGAGTCAAAATCTTGATCCAATGGTTAGATGAAGAGGATCAGATAAAATAGATGTACCTATAATATATAACTTACAATTTTTTTATGGCCATAAAGCCCCATGTTTATAGTTCATGAAACATTACCAAACAAAAAAATATTGAAAAAATAATGCAATGTCCATTTATAAAATCTTTTCCTTTTTAATATTGTAGTGGTTTTTTCCTTTTAAAAAATTATTATTATACATTTATTATTTAAAATTGCAAAAAAAGAATGAAATTTCATCCAAAAACTTTAAATTGGTCTTATATTTAATTGATGTATATCAATATCATGCACCATAAAAAAATTCAACCAATAATTCTATTCACAACCTTAGTTTTGAAATGTATATGCAATTTTTCAAATCATGTGACAAATATTATTTTGTCAAAAATATATTCCATACATTCAAGTTTTTCCCTATTTGTCAATTTTTTTAAAAATTGATTAGATTGTTTAAAATAATCAAATGTATTTTTTAAAAAAATCCAAGATGTGATGTCTATACATTACCAAAAAAATTAATTGCAAAAATATTATACTTGTGATTACAATTTTTGGGAGGCTTAATGTGTTTTCACTTTATATCATTAATGGATTTTAGAATTTTTGGTAGAATTTTCAAACTTTGGAAGGTGGTAAGAAAAGTCATTTTCCCTAACCTTCCTATCTAAGCAAAAGCCATATACAATGTGAATATTTGGTGGTAAACATGTTTTTGAAGGTAAGAATTTTGGGTGTCCCATAAAAAATTTAGCATTTCCCAACTTACTAATGAAAATTGTGCAAAATTCATTCCTTCATAATTTGTACATTTCGCACATTAATATCATACATTGAAAACACATTTGACACATGAATTTATAAAAAGTTGTAAAATGTGTGTGACATTCTTTCATTCATAGGTTCACAATTCATCTGTCAACACATTTATTTGTGTGTCAAACATGTGTTCAATGCATGATATTTGTGTGTAAAATGTGCAAATCTATGAATGAACAAATTTTATGTGATTTTCATCATTGATTTGTTGCATGCTAAATTTGTGATGCCATTACCAAAGCAAATAAATTCCACCGAATTAAGCTAAGGACATTTGGTGACCTTTGGAATCCCCATACACTATATTTCAAAGTTGGGAAAAGGTTATATTATTTACCAATTGATAAAAGGAAAACATGGTAGTTGGTTGAAGTTAATAATTCAATGATTCTTGAAAGCTACAATTTTGAACTATGTTCCCCCATGCAACAAACTACAATTGGGGAATGAATCACATTATACACTAACAATGGAGACTTTGCACCTTGTTCAATGGTATATATTACTAATGATTTTTTCATGCCTTGAATAGAAGTGAATGAAGGGTTCAATCCAAACCTTCCAACATACAAAACATGCAAGGTCTAACCTCTTGATGAAAAAGGCAAGGAATGAAGTGAGATTCCAATTTGGAGCCATGGGGTCTTGCCACAAAGTGCATATTTTTACTCTTAACAAAAGGTTAAGTATAGTCTTTTTTCATCTTTTTCATGGTAGGGTTCAAAATTAGATAGATGGTAAGTAATTGTTAGACTACTTCATTGGAAAAGGGAGGAAGCTATTGAATAATAAAGAGACCTTATAGCAAGGAATTCTAGAGAAATGGCATGATATATTGTGTCTTTGTTTCAATGTCAAATGGCATGATATATGAAGAAAATTTTGAGAAAAGAAAGTGATTGGTTTCATGTGGTCTTTGTATCATTTGGCAATTGTTGTCAATGTGTGGTGAGCACAAATGTCCAAAGTAGTGGAAACAAACTACCTTATGTGCAATTTGGCAATTCCAAATACTATGATTATCTTTAGGGTTAAAGTAACCTAGGATTGGGCAATTACCAATATCTTCATACTTAAACATGTTTTGCAAATAAAACTAGATAAAATGAAAAGATTTGACATCATGTAATGTTTATTTTTAAAGAAGTTACCACATTTCTATAAAAAATTTACACCTATTTGGATACATTTAAAATGCATGTAATGATGTGAAGTTCAACTGGATTGATAGGAACAAGAATATCTTTAAAGAACATATTTGTTGTGATCATATGATCATATTTGGTGTAAGTTAATGGATGGCATAGTGGCCTATGGTAGGCTTGAATAGGAGAAGATTTTCCAATTGATAGATAAGGTTCATTTTGTTTAGAAAAAATATGTGGTTGGCGTGCTTCCATATCATACTATGTGCAAAGGATCATTATAATGTCAAATGAAATGATCAAATATCTAGATCTATTTGTTTGGTTGGTTAGTTCTATACATGGTTGTTAAGTGGAGCTAGGGGTGCATGCCTTCCCCTAGACCTAGACAGATTTTTGGCACAATGGATTTTTTTCATTATATATATATTGGAAATGTTGCATGAGGTTTATGAAAAAAAGAACACAAAATTCACAATAACAATAGTGAACTTTCCTCGTAATGTTGGATCAAATGGACATTACATCATTCATAGTCTCTCCTTAATGGATAGAGCACACAAGCATTGTTATTATAATAGGATTTAACACCTTAGTGCCCATTTATTTATTTATTAATATGAATTTTGGCATATAGTATAAAATTTTCAAGATCTTTGACACATTTCAAAGATATTTAATAATTTTGCATGAATGAAGATTTCAATCATTTTGATACATAATATTAATGAATTACATTTCTTGATACTTGTTTGCATTTGCCTTTATGTTCTTTGATTATTAATTTTCACATTTTAGTTCACATCTATTGATTTCAAAATACAATGGATTGAATTAGGATGCATGCAAAGTTTATGATGTTGACTATGGGTGAAAGCTCTAAATAGTGATTTTCGTTGAAATGTGTTTCCTAAATAATCTTGTGTCAGATTTTGATATTTACAAAATGATATCCACCAAAGATTTGCACCAACAATATCCAATTATCCACCAAAGTTAATAGTTTTATTATTGGTCAAATGAAACATGTATAATTATCATGACAAAAGAAAAATGAAAGAAAAAACATGCTAATGACCAGGACTTATAACTCTTAGGTTTCCAAAATGTTCAACGTTATGCAACTTGAAATTTCAAATTTTCAACATTTTGGGAACTAAAATTTTCAAAAAAATCAACAATTTCAAAAAAAATTAAAATTGCCCATGAGTTTGTTAAGGTATTAGGGCAATACCTTTTGTACATTGTTAGAGCATCCCTAAAAAGGCTCTTGAGAACTTTGTCTAAGGCTATTAAGAAAGCATGATGAAGACATGGAAGTAGACCACTAGAAGCACATTGGCCATTATGTTTTGGATGAAATTTTTTAAAACAAATTATTGGCAAGCTCAATAAAATGATTGTGGCTCAAGATTCTTATTCAATATCATGAGGTTGGCAAAAGTCACAACATGTATTCCCAATTACTCTTGATTGGTCAGATATATTGAATGGTCTAGATGATTCGTTACTAGAAAGTTCCAACCTTTTACTATCTTGGGTTCATGTTTAGGGGTGGGGTTTGAAATAAAATAAATAAGTAAAATTATTTTAAGGATGTGAGAAATATTGTTGGGCCAAATGTCAGGTATGGGTGGAGCTACTCATACAAGTGGGAATATGATATTTGCCCACTAACTTGAGTTTCTCCACAAAACCTAACTTTTGATTTTGCATAAGGTTCTTACACCTACTCCTTGAGAGTTGGAGGGATCTTCCATCTATATGTAGGCATAAGTTCATCCCTCCCACTCTTAGGGAGTAGGTGTAAGATCCATCTTAAAAAGACCCATATTAAGGAATATAATGTGCCCTCCAAATACACTTTAAAAATATCTTTTAAATGTCTTACTTTGTAGTCAAAAGGTCTACCCTAGATGCCTAGGAGGCATAGTGTTGTATAAGCTACATTGCCTTTTTTTGGCTTTGCTTACCAAGGTAAGGATATTGTGTTTAGATTCATTATAGAGTATAGTAGCTTAAGGGATTTTGGCCCCTAGGTAATAGGTTTTTTTTTATATGAGGGTTTTTGTACTATGACATTTTGGCTTGTGTTGAGACTTGAGATTAGTTATGGAGTTTTAAAAGTGTGATGGAATCTCTTGTTAGGTTTTGAGCCTGATTCTTTACATTCCAAAAACCACAAGAATTTCCTTCCACTCTTTGGAAACAAGGGGTGTGTCACACTATGGAATTGCCATTTACATTAAAAATTGTCTTTAGGCAAAAGAAGAATTATGGAATCTCAAGTATTTTCACCATGCAAAAATCTAATCTTTTAAAAAATCCTCTAAAAGAAATCAAAATCCTTCAAAATATCATACTTCTATAACTAATCTCAAGTTTCAACACAAACCAAAATATCATCTTTCAAAAATCCTCATATAAAAAGAGACCTACTACTACCTAGGGGCCAAAATCCCTTAAGCTACTATACTCTATAATGAATCTAAATACAATATCCTCGCCTAAGTAGGCAAAGCCAATAAAAACCTAACATGTCCCATTTGGGATGTGAGTTTGACATACTTACACATAACCTTAGGTTGAAGATTGGTTAAAGAGTAGGGTAAAAGCCTAAAGCCGTCGGGCTTTACCAGAGATAAGGGCCAGTGGGAGGCAGAGTACGATTCCGGTAAAGCCCATGGCCGAGAGGTTTTTTACCATGCATAAATACTACGCCCCAATTTTACTTTAAAATTGTCTTCCCATGATTCTTGGTGGGTTGCGGTCATGTACCATTGGGGGGAAAAAAAGCAATGTTCACACCTGTAAGCGTTTTTTTTTTTTTTTTGAAATGCCATGTGGGTTTTCATGCTTTACAATGTGCTCTCTAAATACACTAGAAAAATCCGTGGACGTATTTACATACACATGTTGTACCATAAATAAAAACCCGTCACTTAACTTTAAGGCCCATTCACACTACTATTTGGCTTTCTGGCCTTAACACTTGGGTGTATTAGCAATAGTGTGACCTTATATAGGACCTTAAGTAATTTACCGAGAAGTCCGATTATAAGGTCAGACTGATAGGACTTTATAGGACTTATGGCTAAATTATCACCACAATTCAGGTGATTATTTACACATGGGTTAGATTGGACATACCATGAGATGCTAAATTTATACCCCTAATAAGCTTTGTCCATTCCTTGTCTTTTTATTATGTCTTGTGTGGTTGTACATAGAATTGCATGATTTTGATTGTTTTTTAAAATAACTTTTGCATGTTTTGTTATCCAACACCGATTTCAAATCCACCATCTCTCATGAAAGAGTGACAATACTTGCCATTAACATACTTATTGCTGTTATTAATAACGACATCATTTATTATTTAACCTAGAAAAACTAAGGTCAAAGGACTCAAATGATGTCACAAATCATTGTGCTACACCAACAACCCTAACAATGCTTGTTACAAGGTATTTAGTGTTTTTTTTTTTATCATACTATTGTAATCTTAACATCATGTCATTGTTGTGGTTGGATTTCATACCGATGACATTATTAATAAGCATTTTGTATATACAAATTGAAGGCTAATGTTTAGGGTGTACATTCTCATGACCTCCCCAATCACCCATTATTTGTATTACATTCCACTAGAATAATGAAACTTGGATATGAAATGCTGATACACAGTATTTAATACACAAGGTTCGAATAATACACAAGGTTCGAGAATAATTATAGTAGCTAGCTGTACATGTAGCAGCAGTTAAGGCGCTCAGGAAAGAGGGGGATGAAGACAAGATGAACTCAGTTTATCACAAAAATTGATGAATTTCTGATTTTCTGTCACCCATGGATTTTGTTCGTGACACTGCTGGTCACAACCTAAACATTGATGATTATATGTCTCTGTCTGGATGATGGGGTTTGCTGATGGGGTTGTCTTCTTGGTGCACACACATGAAAGCAGACTAACAACCCACTTGTTTAATTTTTAGTAGGTAGCTAATTAAAAAAACAGTAACTGAGATGACCACCATGGTTAGCCTAGGGAACTGGAACCCAACAGAAAACTGTTTCCTACTCACTTATCATCCATGCTTCAGTGTGCAGTGGTGCTTGTTGCTTCACTCTGGCTGAAATGGCCATGCCAACCCAAATCTTTTTTCTCATTTTCTATTGGGTAACTCCTATGATGTCATCATCTGTAGGATGTATTTCATCCATAGGGTAAATATCATCCATGTGAAAATTTGATTCCATGCATATGGTGGATTTCATCTGCATGAAAACGTGATTTCATCCACAAGGACAGGATTTTATCCATAGGATAAATTTCATCCGTATGATAGGTTTCGTCTGTATGGATCACGGACAAGACTCTCTCTATCGACGTTGAGAGAAATTGAGGACTTCGAGTAGCAGTAGGCTAAAGGCAGAGTTTTAGGGTTTAGCATGGCAATGCAGCATGGGATTAGGCAGAGAGAGCTGGAAGCGATGGGGGCACAGTTGTAGTAGAGAGGAAGAGAAAGGAGTTCATTAAGAGAGTAAGGGAGACGAGGCGCGGTGGGAGAGAGAGGGGAGAGCAAGAATGGGTGCAGTTTGCTGTTGCCTAAATCCCCAGGATTTTGAAGAATACACGGCATTTCGAAATGGAAGTATGGACCAGAATTGCGTATGTCTGCGCCGTTGCGTGTGCGGGTTTCTTCGCATGGTATCATCCCCCTCCCTCTCTGACACTCTCCTTGTCACAAACTATTGTTTTCCTGTTTTGCTTCTTTTGGGTTTAGGGTTTGCTTCTTTTGAGCATTCGTCTTTGAAGGGGGGAGCTGCACTGTGCATTTGAATGCTCAAACTGGATTCAGTAAATTGTGGCCTGGTTCCTCCACCAGTGAAATTTCTGATCAGAAGAGTATGGATTCCATTTTTCAATGGAATTCCATGCAGTATTCCACATGGTTTGATGATGTAGACGATCGGGATGTCTTGTCTCCGAGTCAGTACCGAGTCTCAACATCACCAACAGCGGGCTTATTAAGTGGCAACAACAACAACAATGTAGACACATCATTACCTGAATCATTCCAGGCACCACCACCACGACATCCCTTACCATATGATGCAGAAGCTTGGTATCTTGGTGCTGTTGGTGATGGTTTAGTATCAAGGCAGGAGAAGAGTGGTATGAGTCATATGCATGCTGGAGAGATGGAACCTTTGCAGCAAATGAACCTTTTCCATGGTGCAGCAAAAGGTGGAGAATCCTTGGCACCTGTGCAGCAGCGACGCAATGGTGGCGGAAGTGAACACCGAGAACTAGGTCAAGGGTTTAAGCTGGATTCCTTTGAAAAGCATTTGCTGTCATCAAAGGGGTTTGCTAGGGTTGAGTCCACACTCTCCCTTGCTGATGATGAGGACATGTGCCCCACTTGCCTTGATGGTTAGTTTCTTGACTTAAATCTCTCTCAAATTTATTGCTTCCATTTCTGTAGTATTGTTGAGCAAGGTTCACAGAGGTTTTCTGTAGAAGTCATACAACCACATCTGGCTCTTTGCTGCTGTTCTTTACTGTTTGTACTTAAACCTATTCTTTCGCTTAGGCTCCTTTGTTGCAAACCAGCTCTCCAGAGAGGAAAATTGAGAAATTCCATATGTGCAGTCAGTGTTAGGTGTTTTGTGACGAGCAGTTGGTAGTCAAAGGATCTATCAGCATGCAAAGATCAAAGATTTATTTTGCCATTGTGTTTCATGTTTTCGCTGTGCTGCAATTCTCTCTTGGCTGGCTGCATGATTTGTTGTCTTCTGTATTGGAATGGAGTGGATTGATATTTGGAACTAATGGGTTTATTTCTTGTATCTGAATTTTGGTCCAAACTCTTTGTGAAACCAGTAGTGCAAGGTTTTTAGGGCAGAGCTTTTTGTTGAACTTAGTTGAAAGGCACTGCAAAAAGAGATTGTCTGATGGAAAATGGAGATTGGCAGGTTACACAGAGGAGAATCCAAAGATTAGTACTGCATGTGGCCACCATTTTCACTTGGCTTGTATTTATGGGTGGATGGAGTACAGCAAGCACTGCCCCATGTGTGACAAGGTGATGTCTGTCCTGATTTCAGCACACATTGTCTTTCTCCTCCCCTGCAGTTTGCTTGCAGACTTCGTAGACTTGGTGCTAGTTGGCCCAAGTCTGCATGAGTGCTCATCAGTCTTGACCTGCTTCACATATGTTCAATGAGCTTCACAGGAAAGCAAAATTTCAGCAAGTGTTGCAAAGAGTTGGGAGTGCATTACAGATTAGAGTTGCATAACCGTTCAACTGTATGCAGAGATTTGTTAACATATTGAGAAAGTGCAAGAGTTCGACAAATTAGTGCAAAATCTGATTTGTGCTTGGAAATCTGCAGTTGTTTGCCAAGTATTGATGTCTGTGAGTGTATGATATGTCAGTTCTAGGTGATGAGTATTTAATCTTCTGGGTTGGGTGCTGCAGGAGATGATTTTCAATGAGAGCCTCTAGAGAAGACTGGGCACAGCATTTCTCAAGCTAGACAAGGTGAGAATGATATCAGGAGTTGAGGTTGATTTATGGACAGCATGCTACATTTTCTTGTGTTGGGGACATTGAACAAGGTATCCACCCAGGATGTGCCTTGAATTGGGATTTTTTCCATAGTTTGGAAAGTACACTTCATTATAGGTTCCTGGTCAGAAATGGTATTAGAAGTAGCAAAAGTAGGAAAATGTACATATGACGCTCTATACATTTGAAAATGGGTTTTTAAAGAAAGATTGTCTGGAAGTTAGTTCTTCACCTGTTCTACAATCAGAATGAGAAATGACTGCAAAAAATCAGGAAACATCTGATGGACATCAGTAAAAACTTTTGTAATGCAATCTTCATCTATGGTACTTTGAGATGAAGATACTGGGTAGTCCAAGTTCATACTATCAGTTCAAGAGCAGGCCTTGACAGGAGGAGTGCTTTACATATCAAATCAAAGGTATCGTAGTTAGGCCTGAGAAGCATTAAAGTTCAGGATTGGTTTACAAATGGACTTTTGTGAAATAGCATTTTGAGAGCACTAGTCCTTACAAGCTCTAAAATTGTCAATTCAGTGGCAAGTTTTGTGACTTGGCAGCCATCTACTGTTCAACCACCCAAATAGAGAATTCACATGCTTGTGCTTATGTTCAATTGGCATGGTGGGCAAGATGAAGAATAGAAATATATGGTATGGTCATGATGTCATGACCGCGGCACATATCGCACCTTGTTGTCCTCACAAATAGCCTGCACACACAAATTAACCATCAAAATATCCATACACCTCAAACCCAGTGGAAACCTGTAAGTCTCATGTAATCTAATTCTTCTCATGAATTAAGCTGAGAAAAAACTAGCCAATGGGCAGAAGCTGCAATAGACCTACCTGCATCTCCTCAGAAAGTTCCCCTGTAACTGTCAGCGCATAACAGCCTGGTACAAACTTGCCTACAGAAGAAAAATAAATTTGCAAGCTGTCAATGTAAGTAGATCTCTTACATAGAGGAACATGTACAAACAGTGACAAAATGTCCAGAATGTTTGTGTGCAACTAATACCAGCCAAAGCCCTCCCCACTATGGTCTTGGGGTTGAGCTCTATCACATCAGTCAATTATTCAATCACAACCATCTTGTTGAGGTTTTAGAGATTCAACAGCAAGGTCCTTCCTTCTACAGGTAGCAGGAACGGGACTCAAGATGACAAAATGTGACCAGGTGAAGACAAGGTCATACTTATTCTCAGCCATCGAGCCGCCCAACTGCTGGTAGGATCCATACAGGAAATAACCCTGCAAATATATATCAACCAGTGTTTTAACATTACAGAGGTGGCCAATGCCACCACCAACAAAAAAGATGTCACAAACTTCTGTTTTGTTTCTGTCTCTGGATCAAATAGGGGGAGTGGATGGACAGCACAACCATACCCTGCAAAATTGGGAGTTGTGCACTCCAACACCCGGTCATGGTCTTTGTCCATGTTGAAAAACTGGCAGTTTTCACATCCCGAATCTTTGAACTGGAATGATCATGACATAACTCCAAGTTAGATAATATTCAGCAAACACTCACAGATGTGCACATACCAACTCTCCATTGATCTTTTCTCGTTCTGGAAATACTCATAAAAAAAGTCTGCCAAGAAATTATGCAAGACAAATCTGTGTCTCAGTCTCCAATGGACACTCCAAGCTAAAACCAGACTTCAACTTGTTTGTCCATGATACTTTCCAAGCATACATGTGCTTCTCAGAGCAATCAATTCCTTTGAACTACGGTGCCAAATTGATCTTCCAAATGAAAGAAAATCCAGCCTCAATAATTCATGCTCAAAGAAGGGAGAAGATAGACCTGATCATAAGTTTTCACAAGTGCACATCGTAAGCACACCCTCAACTCTCGCCCAAAACTGGTGGGCACCTGCGCTGCATGACTAACCATCTTGTCCACTCCCTCACTTGCTCCCTGGCCACCTGAAACCATACCATAATCATTCACCAAGGTTACATTAGAAAGGAGGTGAGCAAACAGCTTCCCGTTGCCCCATGAGCTCCGAACAATGCGATAGTAGGTCGAGACATCCAACTCCCCTTCCGATGCAAACTTCAAATCCACTAAAAAAAACTCAGTGCGCAACAACACTCAACAAGCTGCAATAAAATGCTCTTGAAGGAACTTTAACGATTGAAAACCTAAAAGCTTCAAAACAGAATTGCAGCAATTGGAAATTAGAA
>Ga0116229_10007979_pt1 | contig 16600 bp, 10 predicted proteins | sample S1TSphgellanicum_3_FD_87313 | JGI IMG/M metagenome (GOLD analysis project Ga0116229, IMG submission 87313) | Host-associated microbial communities from peat moss isolated from Minnesota, USA - S1T2_Fc - Sphagnum magellanicum MG | ecosystem: Host-associated > Plants > Peat moss > Unclassified...
CAACTTTATGAAGTGTCTCCCCAAAGCTTCTTGACAAAACCAACAAATAACCAACCAACCTTCCTTCATAGATTAATCCTCATAAACTATTCACTAACAGAATGACTTTTACAAGAGTCAAAAGCTAAGATTTCTTACATGTGTTTTATTGCTACAATTCACCCATGTTGCTTTAAAGATCCACAAAGAATCTAACATATGTTGGCATATATAGTTTGTTTTCTTATGGTAGAATTCTATTATCCTTGACAACATTTTCCTAAACCTTTAGGAGTTTCATTTGGTTTTTGTGTCCCATATTTCAGGGATAACTTCTTTCCTAAAACCCTAAAACCCAGCCTTAAAATTTGCCCTGTAACTGTCCCAAATAATAATACATTGAAACCAGCCCCATTTGAACATGGAACTGACAATTCTTATCAAGACAAGAACTGTCAATTCAAAGAACTAGAACTCAAATTGTTTTTGACCCTGCCCTAAAACAGATGGGTTTAGTGTTCGAAAATTTTAATTAAACCTGAAAGGGGAGGTCCTTTGATTTAATGAAAATGCCTAAACCTAAATCCTATGGTTCCCTTAAGTACAGCCACATTATGTCTGGATCTTTCCTTAGCCAAACCATCCTCAATAAATGGACCTTATGCAGAACCTCCCTGCACCACCAGGCTCAAGAGGGAAGTTCTTGCTTGGGAATTGTTCCCAACAACAAAAGCAAAAATCTCTGAGGTGGTTGCAAGTTGCCAAAAGAAATTGACATGACTTTGTTGCTTCGGAACAAGGCTAAGTAATTTTCAACCTTGTCGACTCAACAAAGTAGTATGTAGTCTAGGATGTTGAAAGTGCTTTTGACCGGATCCTTGTAAAGAGCTCTGAACTTTATTTGCCACAATAAGGGGCTTCCCCTGGTGTGGGCCAAGCCCTCTCCCTAGGGCCTGACCCACCACTTTATCCTTTCCCTCTTGCAAGCATAAAGCTTTGGTTATGCCCTCCATTTGATCTCTTTCCGCACCCTAAACCCTACCCACTTACATGGACATGAAAAGACACATGAAAAAAACACATGAAAAGATTAAAAGCTTTACAACTATTTTTAAAAATACCCTTTCAAAATCATCACCTCTTTATCATTAAAAAAAATTTTACATTTCTCTTTAAGCACGAAATAAAAATAAAAATATTTATTTAACTATTAAAGTACATTCCATAATTTTCAGAAATGATTATATGATTTATATTTATAATTTAAAAAATATTACATGGAATATAAACCTGCTCCTTCTATACCGTTATTCTTACCTCTTTCTCATACAAGTGAAACTAAAATAATCATAAAGTTAAAAATTAATTTAACTATTAAGTACATTCCATGAATTTTTTTAAATGATTATTAAATCAATAAAATTTCATCTCTTTTATCATTATTCTTATCTCTTTCTCTCATTTTCAAAGTGAAGCTTAAAATTAAAAAAATTAAAGATTTATTTAACTACCTATTAGTAGAGTACATTCCATCAAATCAGAGCTTTTTACCCTAGCCATAGGGTTGGAGTGGGAATTTTAACTTGTAAATGAGGGCTGAAGTTGGGTATACCTGAACCTCATAATTGATTCTTTATAAAAAAAAAGGAGAGAAGAGTAAGTTTTCACCCATTCTTCAAAGTGGTTGGCCTTGGGTGAACCAAGGTTAACTCTGGCTAGTTGAAAGTACTTTGGCTATGAATAATTATCAAATTGCCTCATTTTATAATGACAATTCATTCTTGACTTCGAGACTTTCTTTTTGAGTTGAGTTTATGGTAGGGGTTTCTCAAAAACGACAGATGAGCCACCTATTCCCCCCAAGATCTTTACAAAAGCCCATTCTACCTTGGCTCCAAGTGTTGGAGGACCCATGTATATATGCTACATGCCTTTCTTGTTCATCTCTGTTAATAGTTTTGACACTTTTGGCCCCACGTGGTTCTTGCTTCTTGGTGGCTTTTATCCTAAAACCGAAGGGAACTAACAACAATGGCTGGAATTAGGCCGTAAGTAGGCCTTTCAGATCAACTCCATAGGTGAACAATGGCACGTGCATTTTGTCCCAACAGCTTTGTATATCAGTTATCTCATTTTGATATTGAATATTTGCATTGTTTTCTGACTACAAAAATATGCTTCTTTGTTTCTCTTCTCATTTGCTAACTTACCTTTTTTTTTCCCCCTTCTTTGTGAGGAACTTTTGATCCCTTTGTTACTTTAATACCAGGCTTAACTTTCTCTAGTATGTTGTGTTTAACGATATAAAGCTGGATTCACACCAAGCAATACTAGGGGCATTTTTGTTCCATTTAACTTTAGCTTGGTTAGGGGTTAAAATGATTAAAGTTTAGAGAGTAATGCTAACCTTTGAACTCTTCATGGAAGGGGACAAATAATAATAATAATTTTAATAATAATGCAATGAATTAATTTAACTTTACATTGAGTGGTTCAGACCTAGGGTGGAAATGTAGATGACACCTAAAATCATAAAAGGAGATATTTAAATCTCTTGAATTCAAGGGGTCAAACTAGGTAATCTTTTTATTCCAGTCTAACATGCTGGTAAAGCTTAAAAAAAAATTGAACATATTTATTCCTAGGTATCAGGTACTCCAATGTCCCTCCAAGAGACTTGTCAACTCATTTTGTGTGAATGGGATAGAATTAAGGTTAATTTGATATTTGAGTTTATTTGTTTATTCCCTTTAACACCTTGGTCTGAATCTAGCTTAATTTAAGCAAACCACTAGAAAAATCTAGCAAACTACATAAGCATCATAAAACAAGCAAATTAACAACAAAAATTGTTACAGTCCTCTTTGGCATTCAAATCCATCAATCTACAAAAAGAATCAATATTGGTGAAATTGTGCTTTCTTGGGGAACAAACAAGTTTTTCACTCAACAAGCAGAAAGACAGACACACACACCACAATGTGGTCCAACCGTGTGAAGATACTTACATACTCTTTTCCTTTAATCAACTGTTGGAAAACCTTGTTTTGTGTGAGTAGGTTGAGACTTTACACAGCGAGCCTATTCTGTTGGAACCTCAGGACCTGCTGCCTTATTGAGCAAAAGTTATGGTAGACATACACAAAACACACAACACACACACACATAGACAAACAATTGCACAGTTCCAATCTAGTCCTTAAAAAATGGAGCATTGCCATTCCATTGTTGATGATGATGACTAAGGGCTTTGAAATTTGTTCCATGCTATATTGGTTGGCCTTACCTCTTTGTATTTTGTAGCCAACCTATGTGATTCCAATGTGGCAAAGGAAGTTGGAATGAAGAAACAAATCCGAGTTGGAGGTGGGCACCTTCAAACTCCAGCAATCTATTATGTAAGAATTGTTTTTTTTTCCTTGGGCTGCCAAAGAAAACAAATTCATTGTGAAGAAAGAGAGCATGTAATAATTTGAAGTCCCAATTCTCAATTTGTCTCAGTTTTGTAGGTAGCGAAAACTAGTGTTGTTGATTGAACAATCTGCAATGTCATCAAGCACATAATCTACACAACACTTGATTTTCCTTTTGTTTTCCTGGCAACTCTTCAAGGTCACTCTTCAAGATGAGTTGCTGAATTAAATTCTTCAATGGGGCTAAAAAGTTGTACCATTCTTTTATTTTAGTTTTTGGTAAAGAGACATGTCTCAAGTCTCAACACAAGGTCAGTCTTGGAAGCAAAGCTGGATAGATATGATCATCATAGAGGCAGTGTGACAATTTAACCACCACCCATCAAACCCAGTTCAACTATCTGCTTGAATCTGGAGTGCAATGGTCTCTTGCTAATTGATTGTAGCCTGAGTCCCAATTGCAGGGCATATTCTTGTTGTGTACTAGCAAAAACAGCCAGTCCCCATTGAAAATTCAGTATGAAATGATTATGAAAACTCAAACTTGAAATAGTATACAAACTACCACCTCACAATCAGCTACTTTAAACCAATGCTATTCATATATGTATAGCTCAAAGAGCTAAGTTTTGAATCAGCTGAATCAATTCTGATTTGAAAGGAACTGTGCAGAGAAACAAGGAGGAAGCCCCAGTAATGTGATCCAGTCTTTCAAACCCTACAAGCTAAATTGGAGTCCTTTGAAGGAAAGAAGCAGGTGTATGTGTGTGTGTGTGTGTGTGTGTGTTTGTTTTGCTGTCTCTACTGGTCCATCAGAGGTTTCAAGTTTCTGGATTCCTGGTTTATGTGTGGAACTGGAATCCAGAGAATTCCAATTTAATTTTGCAGAACCAGAGGTTCTTCATAAGAGGAAAGAACCACCCAATGTTGGAAATTTCTAGCAAGCATGATTATCCTACTAGTCAGAGAAACACCTTTCCCTGAATTGCTTGGATTACTTAAACACCTTTACTGGGGTAGTGGAGATGCACGAATTGGACCCAGACAAGTTACAGCAGGTTGTTGCAGCTTGCAAGCAGGACGAGAAAAGGGGAACACTAAAATGAAATTCAAAAGTAAGACCTGAGTTGTGATGGCCATAATCGAAGAAGGCAAGCGAGGAATCACCACCACCATCACCACCACCCCATGTACGAAAAAAGCTTTACCAAAATCCGCTACCGAAATGCCTCAGAACTTACCCCCGATGCGTGAACGCTCATCAGCTGCTTGCCCTGTACATGCCACACAGCGACGAGCCTACAGATCGCAGGCACAACAAAGCAAAATGAGGAAACAGATCACTCTTATCGCATATTCATTGCCGAGTTCTCTCATATTGAGGAGTATATAAACCCCTTCGCTATGTAAAGCACTTCATACCTTTCTCGGCCTTTTGGCTAAGATCAAGCGTAGTATCTGTTCTTGTCAGTGTGATATCTGATACGAGGTTCATCGAACCTCATGATATTAATCTAAATTTTCTTGGGGGCGAGGCTGTCTGGTAGCTTGCTGCCTGGGCCTGCTCGCGTTGCCTTGGTCTTGCACTGCTTGCTAGGATGGCACACCCCTCCCCCTCCGGGGAAACCAAAAAACTGAAAGAAGGATTGTTCAAAACTTGGGGCTGCCTTGCGATCTTTTGTTTGTAGCTGAATGGAAATTATCTATAGGAAGATGTTAAAAAACTGGCAATCGTTGTTTGAAAAAGTTGGCCACACCTGGCTATAAATACAGGAATACGGTAGTACTGATGTTCCACTACTTTTGCAGCATCAGTAGTGCAGTTGGCAGAGATCCGAACATGTCTGCACTGCCTTTGAACTTCTGCATCAATTCTTTGGAGTTGCACTGAGGATTTTAGGTTGGTTGCCATGGAGTCTTGTCCGTTCTTTGCTTGTCTTGTTACAGATCAGCAAACAGTTAAGAAGTTCATAATTCATATCCCAAGAGACCGAAGAGCAACTACACTGGTGCTCATTATTTGACCCTCCAAATTAAAATTGGATGAAGAAAAGTGAAAGCAAGCGGGTGTGGCATGAAATATCTGCAGGATCAGCAGAGTTTTCTAGTTCTTGTTTCAAAGGTTGTCATGAAATTGTAGCTTGGAAACCTTCAATTTGCAACTACATGCTTTAATCCAGAATGTGTAATACTATGTGGACACCAGCTCACAGGGTTTTAAGCTCCTCTTTTGCAGGCTGGCTGTGCAGTTCCCATGTAATCAGCTGGTTGCATGTCAGACCTCCAGCAAAGGATCCGGTCCAGGCAATGCTGCCAATCTGTCTACAGAAACTAATTTAGAGCAACCAGTTGGTAAGCAAGGCAACATGGACATTTGTAGCACATATGGGGATCTGGCCAGACTCTGCAGACAGGGGTGAGTGACTGAAGTAGTGCATAGCTTAGGTCCTGTGGACCCACAAGGCATTGGAGCACGATACTGGATGTATGCCAGTGTCGTATAGGCATGTGCAATGAAGAAATCCTTGGAAGATGGGAAGCAGTTACATTATCACATCATCAAATCAGGGTTTAAGCCAGTTGTTTTTCTATGGAACAACCTTCTCAGCATGTATGTCAAGTGCAGGAGTATTGTTGATGTGAACCAAGTGTTTTACAACATGCCCACACTGGATGGGGTTTCATGGATCACCATGATCTCTGGATATGCTCAGCAGGGGTATGGTGAACAGGCCTTCTACTTATTTGGGCTCATGCAACAAGAGGGTTTGAAGCAGTGGTGTCCTCCATACAATTGGAAGTCCAGGAACAACTCTGAAACAGGGCACGAAGGTGCACTCACGCATCATAGAAGCTGAACTTGAGTCAAACATCCACCTGGTGACTGCACTTATCAGAATGTATACAAAGTATGGTAGTTTGGCAGATGGTCACTGGGTATTTGACAGAATGCTGACACAAGATTTGGCGTCATGGACTATGATGATTTCAGGATATGTTAAGCAGGGATATACTGAAGAGATATTTAAACTCTTTTACCAGATGCATGCAGATGATTTGAAGACTGACAAGGCCACATTATCAGCATTCTCACTATGTGTGTAAGTCCAGCACTGCTGGAACAGGGTAAGCACATCCATTGCCAGAGTATAGCAGATGGCTTAGAGACAGATGTCCAAGTAGCAAATGCACTCATCAGTATGTATGTTCAAAGCGTTGGCATGGTAGATGCACACCATATTTTTGACAAATTACCTGAATGAGGTGTATTCTCATGGACAGCCATCATAGGAAGATATTCTTAGCAACAGTGTAGAAGGAAGTTCTTGAGCTCTTGCAGCAAATGCTAAAAGAAGGTTTAGAGCCATACAAGGTCATGTTCGTGAGCTTCCTCAATGCTTGTGCAATCCCATGAGCAGTTCTGAAAGAAGGGAAGAAGATCCATGTTGTTAGAGTTGGATTTGGATCAGACACTTCCTTTAGGAAATGCCTTGGTGAGCATGTATTCATGGTGTTGAACATGCACAAAAGGTGTTTGACAAACTGCCAAGAAAAGATGTTTCTTGAATGGCAATGATTTTTGTTTGTGATTAGCATGGTCTTAGTAAGGAAACAATGTAATCTCTCTTCGTAGAAGGTGTGAAGCTAGACGAGGTCACTTTCAACACTACCCTTGTAACTTGATGTAGTTAAACTATTATTTATGTAATTATTTAACGGGTAAATTTATTTGTTAATGAGATTTCATAGTTTAATTATGATTTGGTCATAGTGTTTGACTTTCACATGAAAATTTATGTGAAAAGTCATGTGATAAATCTTTGGCATATGAAGGTGCATTGATTTTCACATATTTATGTGAAAATCAAGTGAAAAGTTTTTGGCACATTAAGGTGCATTGGTTTTCACATGATAATTTATATGAAAGTCATGTGAAAAGTCTTTGCACTTTATTATGCATGTGAAATCACATGGGAGCCATGTGATGTGTAGACTTTAGGAAATTTCTTGTTTAATTTTCTTTTGGTTAATATATATGGGTGTTTGTGACCTTTGAAAACACCTTCACTTGATAGAAATAAGTTGTTGTATGAATGTAAAATTTCATGAAATAAAATTGTAAAAGGAATTAAGATTTTAATTTTGAAAGGTTTTGGTGTAATTTATGTGAAGTCCATGGTAGGAGAATGGTGTGGCATATTAATTATACATAGACAATAGGAAGGTGAAAAAATATTTATGCAAACATGAACATAAATTTCCATAGCTATGTAATAAACATACATAGTTTTGGTCTTAAACCCGCTTGTGATTTACACCTTCAATGTTTGTGCAAGCCTAATAATGTTGGATAAAGGCAAAAGGGTTCATGCTTGCATTGTCAAAGTAGGATTGGAAAAAGATGTGTTTGTTGGGAATGTTTTTGTTGACATCTATTCAAAGTCTACAAATCTGCAAGATGCATGTCAAACATGTGACAACATTTCTTATGTGTGATGTAATCTCATGGTCTACAATGATCTTATGCCCAACACATGCATGAGTGAATGGCTTTTCAACTATTTGAACAAATGCAACATGAAAGAATGAAACCACATTTATGGGTGTTTTTTCAACTTACACTAATGTGGACTTGTTGAAGATGGTCGGTGTTACTTTCAGTCCATGAACAAAGATCATGCCATGATACCAACCATTAGACATTAGGGTTATTATGTATGTTTATCCCTCTAATGGTCTGTACCTGTTATTCTTTTTAGTCTTGTTTGTCTTTCTAGAAGGTTCCAAACTTGTTTTTCTCTGCCCCCTTCACCTATTTAGTGCTTGGGTTATCCCTTTTTTCCAAAGAGGGCACACCTTCACACTAAATCAACTTTTAAATTTGTAGCTAGTCAATTGTCAATATCTTTCCATTCCCTTTTTGCTTTAGTAGATAACATCATAAAATTTGACTTTTTTAGCTAGAAAATCTAACATGATATTAGAGCCAAAGGGATTGAAGTGAGAAAGTTTAGAAATAGGAAAAATTTGGAAGTTCAAGGAAATCAACAAGAAAATTTTCAAATGGCATAAAGAGCTAAAGAAGTGGAGGATATAGAAGACCCAATTGGTTTAGGAAAGTCTTCAGATCTCAAGGCTTTTTTCAATTGTTCCAAAAGCATGCTCCTAGCTTTGATATCTCCATATTAGAGTTTAGTTGTCTTGAAGGAAGTTATAATTACTCTATCTGGTCATTTAGGATGATGAACCTATTACAAAAAGAAAATCTCTAAAAGTGTGTAGAGAACCCAAAAGATGATTTCATCAAAGTTGTAGAAGTTATTAATCCAAGGCTGTAAATGCAATAAATGTCTCAATCAAGGACACTATGATTCCATTTGTCAAAAGATTCACAAATTCTAATGATTGTTGGGAACAACTTAGAGAAAAATATGAAGCTAAATCAAGTTCTAGGAAACTAATACTATTGAAAAAAATTGTCTCTATAAGGCCATAAAAGGAAAATAATATGGATGCTACTTCAAGGAGGTTAAGGAAATATTGGACCAATTAGAAGGTATTGATTTCTCCATTCTTGATGAACTAATCATTGTAATGATATTGAATCATCTTCCATTCCATTACAACATCTTTGTCAAAACTTTGACCAACAAAGATTCTTTGCCTTCTTGGGAAGAACTAGAACCTTGATTGTTAAATTAAGAATTGAATATCAAACTAAATGTTGATATAAAAAACCTTGAGTGATGCCATGGTTGTTCATGGTAGGATGCAAAAGTTCAAACCTCAAGGCTCTAGCTTGAATCTTAAGGACATAATGTTTGCAAAAAGGCAAAGTTGACCAAAAATACCAATAAGGAGACTAGATGAACATCGGTAACCAAAATTAATTATTTTTTATTTGAACAAACAACTCATTGGAAAAAGGAGCTTTCTAACAAAAGACCATTAGAGCTTTTGAACAAACCCAAGTAGCTCCAATCCTTGAAGATGCCATTATTATGGAGCTAGGGGACATTTAGGGCATGAATGCAAAATTCAACAGTTGGTGGAGAAAATTACAAATTTAAATGGACAACTTTGCAACTTGGGTAGGAGACACCAAACAAACTATATGATGTTTAATCCACCATTTGAAGAAGATTACAAAAAAACATTTACCTTAGGAGATGAACAAAAAAGTTTAAAAGGTCTAGAAAGATACCTAACTAAACTATCAACAAATTTTTCTTAGTACTTTGATTTTGGAGCGACTAGGCATGTAATAGGCAATAATGACCTTCTAGTTGTCTTAAAGAAATGACCCCACATAAACGCCATAACTACTATAGCAAGAGAAAATCACCATGAAGTTGGAGAAGGAAACATGATTACATAATTCAAAATTGGAGATAAAACATATATCTAATATTTCTTATGCACCAATCATCAAGAAAAAACTATTGTAGATAGGACACATTGTTGATTTTGGATTTAATGTAGAATTTCTTCTCAACGCATGTCTAGTCAAAAATATAAGAATGAGAGCGATTGTTCTAAAATGCACAAGAATAAACATAAGAGTTTTATACAAGCTAAAAGGAAAGCCTTTTTTGAACTTTGAGGTAAAAATCATTTTTGAAAACACTAATGCATCATCTAATCCAACCATAACCAAGACTATTTTTGGCATCACATCTTGGGCCACCTAAACTTTGAAGCATTGCACAAATCACAAATAAAGAAAGGGCTTTAGGCATACCCAAACTTCCCTGAATATAGCTCACTTGTGAAATATTTCTTAAAAGGAAGCAATCAAGGAAAAAAATTCCAAAAACAAGTGAACAAAAAGCAAAAGGGAACCTTTGAACTTGTGCATAGTAACATTTATGGGCCTTTCATCGCCAAGTCCATTGGAGGAGCCGACTACTTCATAATTTTTATAGATGATAAGAATAGGATGATGTGGATCAAAAGTTTCAAGAGCAAGGATCAAGTTTTAAAGGTGTTTTAAGAATTGAAAAGCTCTACTAAATTAGAAACTAAGAAGAGGATAAAAATCCTTAGATTTGATGACAAAGGTGAATTCAAGTTTGAAAAATTCATTGAATTTTGCAATCAAGAGGGAGTAAGAAGGGAATCAATGTAAACTTATTCACCTTAGCAAAATGGAGTTGATAAATGCCAAAACCATACAATTTTGGAAACTACAACATGCATAATAGTAAAAGGAAACCTCCCAAGGTTCTTTGGGTTAAACTAGTACATGCAACATGCTACTTGGTGAATAGAAGGCCATCAAAGACACTTGACCAAAAAACACCTTTAAAAGTTTTTTCAAGAAAAAAACCACATTTGAAATTTTTTAAGGTTCTTGGACCACAAACATACATACATGTTCCCGTAACTAGCTAGAAGGACAAACTAGATGAAAAAATTGTGAAGGGAACCTTAGTTGGTATAGATGAAGAGAGGAAAGGCTACAAATGTTATGTACTTAAGTGAAGAAAATGGTTACCTCTAGGGATATAATCATAAAGGAAGAAAAAAATCGCACACACCATGTAGATGTGGGTAGAAATGAAGATGTGGTTGATGAAAATGAAGTGAAAATAGGAAGATCTATTTTCTTCCTTCAAATTGGACACAAACTATCAAAAGGAACAACAAATTTATAATAATAACCTTGGCATCATGTTCCTTGAAAATCAAAACCTAGTTGAAGTTGAAACACAATAATCCAATCTTGACAAAAATTGAGATTTGGAGAAAATGAATAAAAGACAACTAGATAGTATCGTTCAAATGTACCAGGGAGGAAAAGAATGAATGTCCAAGAACCCAAAAGGTCCACCAGAGCACAACTGATACCTATCAAATTGAGAGTCTATATCAATTTAACAAATGAATCCAACATAAACATCACATTCTTTGATGCAATTATAGATGATAAGTGAAGAAAACCATGGAGGAAGAAATGGAATTCATTTCCAAGATTCGTATCTTGTTGTTAGTGAAACTATTTTGAGGCCATAAACCAATTTCAATCAAATGGATTTTTAGAATCAAAGAAACTCAAGACAAGCATACCAAATACAAAGCTTGCATGGTGGTATGAAGATGTGAGCAAAAGACCAAGATAGCCTACAACAACATGTTTTCTCCTATGGCAAAGTGGACCACCATCAAATTGGTCACAACAATTGTTGTTGTTCAAGGTTGGGAATTCCATCACATGGATGTCAAATTAACCTTCCTAAATGGGAAGATTAAATAAGAACTTTACATACAACAACCCTTAGGATTTGTCATCCAAGGACAAAAATGATTAGTTTACAAGTTCAACAAAGCCCTATATGGACTCAAGCAGGCTCCAAAATAATTGACATTTACTTAACATATCAAGGATTAGACAAGATCACACAAGATGAAAATTTATACCAATTGAAAAACTAAGAACAATTATTCCTTGTGATAGTTTATTTAGACAATATCTTCATCATTAGCAACAACACAACCAACATCAATTAGATCGAAACAAGACTAGAAAAACAATTCAAAATGTCAAATTTAGGTTTAGCCTCAAGATACTTAAGGCTTGATCTCAAACAACAGCCTCAGGGAACATTTCTTCATCAAAGTCATTTAATACAAATTTATTTTTTGAATGTGGGATATCAAATTACAATCCCTTGAACATACCATTCGTTAAAACTTTGAAGTTACAAGTTGACATGAATTCCCCCGAGGTTGACCCAACATACTATAGCCAAAACTTAGTTGGTAAGTTGATCTTTTTTACAAACATGAGACTTGACATTACATTTGCAACAAACCTTGCAAACATATATATGCAAAGACCTCAAGAATCACATTTAAAAGTTGCCAAATCAAAAATTTCAATATCTTAAAGAGATTGTCAAATCATGGTTATTTTATAGAAGGGGAACAAACCTTGCTCTCATTGGATTCACTAATGTAGATTGGGGAGGAGATATATATTTTAGAAAATTGACTAGAAGGTATTTCTTTATAGTAGGAGGAACCCCAATCACTTGGAACAACAAAAAAAAAACTTTATGGCCTTATGATTTGCAAAATTTAAATTTAAAACATTCATAGAAGTTGCAAAAGAAGGATAATGGCTCATGAACTTACCTGCTGGACATGACATGACTAGTGTATCAATTGTACCCATACATTGTGACAATGGAAGTTGCATCAAAGATCACTAAGGACCCAATATACCACTTCAAGACGAAAACACTTCACCATCCACCTCAAGTACATACAACAATTTACAAAAAATGGCCAAATCAAAGTCAACTATATCCCATCTATAAAACAACCAACTAACATATTCACAAAAAATTTAAGAAAAAGAAATTTTATGCAATATAAAAATTTAACAAGGGTAACAATGTAATAGAAAAAAAATTGCTTCATTTCGTTCAACAAGGAGACCAACACTCCCAATTGTGTTCCTCCTTTTCCATGAGGTTGTCCAACTACTACTTGTAACACTAATGGGATTCTTACAATTCATGTATTCTTGATTGTCACTCCACCAAGGCATTGACTTGCTTTTTCCACCATTTGCAAACAACCCTCAAAGATCCTAGGTCGCAAAATGTTTTCATTTTGAACACCAAGTTAGGCCACGAAATCTAAAACATGAGTTCATCTAACATTCCATGAAAAATAGGACCATTAAAATGTAGCCAATTAAAGACATAACTCCCTCCTTCTAGAACTACTCTATTCGTTTCATTTCCAACTCCATATCTAGGACCACCAATTTGGATACTTAAGCATGCAACTCCTTGCATTTTGCTTTAATTATTTTTTTTTAAAGGAGAAGAAGAAGATGACACACTTTATTAAAATTTGTTCATGCTTTTCATTTATGGTTTTAGTTGTGTTTTATTACTTGATTTTTGTTTTAAAATGGCTAACTTGCCTATTAAAGGTTGAAAGGTGGTGTTAGACATTAGGATTACTATGTTTGTTCATCCCTCTTTAACGCTTTGTCCTTGTTACTCTATCTAGTCCTATTTTATTTCTTCTAGAAAGTTCTAGATTTGTTTTTCTTTCTCCCCTTTTCACCTATTTAATCCTTGGGTTATCCCCTTTTTCTAGGGAGTGTGCACCTTCACATTGGATCAACTTCTAAATATGTAGTTAATTAGTTGTTAGTATGTTTCCATCCTCCTTTTGCTTTAGTATTAACATCATAGAATTTGACTTCTTAAGTTAAAAAATCTACCACCAGCCATAGAGTATTATGGCTACATGGTTGACATTCTTGGCAATGTAGGCTACATATATAAAATAAGCACAACATGTCATTATGAAGATGCCAATTCAACTAGACAATGTTTTGTAGGGATCGTTAACTTGGTGCCTACAAACTACATTGTAAAGTAAAGGTAGGAATGGCTAGATGAAAAGAAACTTAAGTTGAAGCCACAAAACATAGGTACATATGTATTATTATCCAACATATATGTTGTTGCTAGTAAATGGGATGATGTAGTGATGATGGAAAGGCAATGGAACATTAAGGTTTGACAAAAAAAACATGCCAAAACTCAATTGAATTCAATGGTAAGGTTTATCAGTTTGTAGGGATTGATTGATCATAGTTGCAAATTGAGTACATATATTGGACAATTTACATACACATATCAAGGAGGCTAATTATGTACTTGACATACGTTTTGTATTGCATGATGTGGATGAACAACATAAAAAATAGGCTTTGTGTTACCATAGGGAGAAACTAGCCATCCCATATGGGCTAATTAACATTTTGCCAAAGACACTTATCCACATAATCAATAACATATGGCTATGTTGTGATTGCCACACTGCAACAAAGTTTATCTCCAAGATTAGGAAGTGAAAGATTATTGCAAGAGATTGTAGTTGCTTCAATCATTTCAAGGATGGGATGTATTCATGTGGGGATTATTGGTGATGTGAAACAAACAACACAACATTGCAATAGAGACCAAGAACTAGAAAGGCCTAAAAGTAGGCTTCATGATAGGCTTCAAGCCACCATGTAGAGTCATTGAGTAGATTTTTTGACTATAATATTGTCATTCTAAATCCAAGGAAATTTTGATCAAGATTTTTGTGGAAGGAAGTTTGCAAGGATTATAGAAAGTAATTAATAGGTAAATTGAGTCCACTTATTGTTCAATTAGCTAGGCTAAACCAATCATATATTGCTTACTTTTATTTCAAAAAATCTAGTGAACACCAAAATGTTTTTTATGATACTAATTGATTGTAGCACTTTGAAAGGATCCAATGTCTTCGTCTCCTTTAAAAACCCATTCTAGTTTTGAATGTTGATTCTTATTCCAATTCTTTAATGTGCTATTTTTTGGAACAACATTGGGCCACAAATTTTCTCCCATGCAAAAATGGTATTTGATTCCATGTTCCCAAGTTCTTAGATCTATCACCAAAAGAAAAAGGAGGAATGAAGACTCTCCTTGGACAATATAATCAAGGATACTTCTTTATTTCCATTCAATGTATATAAAAACAAAGGTGTAAACCTAATCAACCCTACTACTATGACACAACTAATCTTATTGCATGAGTCTAAAGCACATTTTGGATTAGCACACTTTGAGTTTACTTTCACAAGCTATCATGGCCTATCATAATTGTTTCATGATAGAACAATCCCCTCCACATTTAATTATGGTTTTGTACTACAAGGTTCCTTCACTACATTCCACCAAAAACAAAACATCCTATTTCTCCCATTTACATCTCCCATGAATCCCACCAGATCTCAATTGATCTCATCAAGCATTTTGGTAAAAAAATTGTAAAACCCCAATCTACACCTTTCCCCCAAAAGTTGAGGCAAGAAAAGAAAACCTTCATATCAAAGTTTGTAACAACATGGACAAAAGAATTTTCTAATGTAGATTTCACAATTCCCCACATTTAGGTTATGCAACTCTTAGAGTTCTCACCAAAGTATATCTCACTTTCCATTCATTCCCAAATCCTAGAAAACAAAAACTAGAGTAACTTCAAATATACAAAACTTAAAGTTGTGAAACAATTTCAAGCTAGTTTTCAAACTCCTTAAAGACTTTCATCATTTCCAAATGTGCCTCTATTTTGAAACATCTAATCAACTTCTTATGTTCAACCTAATCATCCATATATAGTGGAAGAGTTTTGGGGAATTTTGGACATAAACATAAGGTTCTATCATTAGCATCATATATAAAAAAAACACAAGACTACCTCTAAAAGTTTGAAGGAATCGTGCTTAGCTTCCTAAAACTAAAAACACTTTTCATCTAATTATTTACTTCACCTTAAATCCTCATTGTCACATCTTGGTAATCTCCACATCATAACTTGCATTTGACAAACAACACACATCCAAAGGTTGACAAGATCCACCTCATGAAATGTATACCAACAAATCCATAAAGTAACACCAACATCCCACTATTGCAAACTCCTTCTTGAAAAACAACAACCAAAAGGAAATCACTTGCAACAAACAATGAACATAGTCTAATACAAAGAAAGCAACAATGTAAATAAGCTCAACTAAACCCTTCTATTTCACATGATCATTGATTGCTAAAAGTTTTGGCACTTTCTGCCTATCATCATCATGTGCAATTGATCCTTCATCCATTAGGTTAAATCTTGATCCATCCAGCATATTCCAAATGCAATTTGACATCACAAATCTATCTAAGCTATGTCTAAGCAGTGAATGTCAAGCTTGCAAATTTTTTTAGCCATTATCAAAATGGCACTGTGCTGATTTCATGTGAGCACTGTGTGTGTTGACGTTTTAAGTGCCTTAGTGTGGATGTAATTTACCTTTTGGTGAGATGGTTGGTAGTGTTCCTATGCTCTAACTTGATGTAGTCTTTGGATGAAATGGTCAATTCAGCACAAGATAACATCAAAGGTAAGGGGAGAGGTCTTAAGTGATGGTTGTCAAAGCAAGAGGTTAATGAACATCACTAATTTGACCAGGCCTGCCTACACCATCCAGAGGAAGGGCTCACGCCCACTTTCTTCTGCCACATCAGAGTGAAACAAGAATGCCCCCTCAGCCCGCTCCTGTTTGGCCTCTTCATAGATGGCCTAGAGAAACAGTTGAATGCTTTGGAGGGTGACACACCACCAATGTTGGGACAGCTAGCTGTTCGCTTGCTTTTGTATGC
>Ga0116229_10007980_pt1 | contig 16599 bp, 18 predicted proteins | sample S1TSphgellanicum_3_FD_87313 | JGI IMG/M metagenome (GOLD analysis project Ga0116229, IMG submission 87313) | Host-associated microbial communities from peat moss isolated from Minnesota, USA - S1T2_Fc - Sphagnum magellanicum MG | ecosystem: Host-associated > Plants > Peat moss > Unclassified...
GCATCATCAGCGCCGAGCCTGCCCGACGCCTTCAGGAGATGGGCCGCGTTGCTGCCAAGACTCAAGCGTTACCTCAACTGCTCTCGGGAGGGTCACTGGAACAAATTCAGGCTGACCTGCCCAAGCACCTGGAATTTGCCTCACTTTTCCACGCCTACCTCGAAAAATTCGGAGACCGGTGCATCGAAGAACTCAAACTCGAAACGGCCACGCTTCATGATCAGCCGCTAACGTTGTTCAGGTCCGTCGGTCAGATCGCCAAGCGAAAATCGGTTGCACCCACGGGATCTGGCTCCATCGACGAGAAACTCAGGGCTCAAGCCGAGAATCGGGTAAGGACGAAACTTCGGAGGCACCCAATTCGCAGCCTCGTTTTCTCGTGGGTACTCCGCCAAGCCCGCGCCCGCGTTCGCGAAAGGGAAAACCTGCGTTTCGAGCGAACGCGCCTCTTTGGCCGGGTAAGGCGTATTTTCGTTGAGATCGGGAAGCGCTTGGCCGCCGTGGAACGCCTGAATGAAGCCCGAGACGTCTTTTATCTCACGGTTGAAGAGGTGCTGGGATTCATGGACGGAACCACAGTTACCACGGACCTGCGGTCGCTGGTAAAACTCCGGCAGGAAGAATTCGACCGCTATCGCCTAGAGTTGCCTCCGGCAGACCGATTTGAAACGCTAGGCATCGTCCATCAGGGAAATACGTTTGTTAGCTCGGCTGCGCCGAAAGCTGTCGCTACGGGCGACGAATTGCGCGGAATCGGTTGCTGCCCGGGAATCGTGCGAGGCCAAGCGCGGGTTATCTTCGATCCGCGTAATGCCGAACTTCATGAAGGCGAAATCCTCGTTGCACTGCGAACGGATCCTGGCTGGATCATGCTTTTTCCGTCCGCTGCCGGTTTGCTAGTCGAATACGGCAGCCTGCTTTCTCATTCGGCCATTGTCGCGCGCGAACTTGGCCTCCCTGCCGTCGTTTCGATATCGGGACTGACCACTTGGCTAAAGACCGGCGATTGGGTCGAACTCGACGGAAGCGCTGGTACGATCCGAAAAGTTCAGGAGCCAAGGGGAGCATGAAAAGCGAGGTCCAGGAACGCGCCGATTTTCAGGCAATCCGTTATGCCCAAGTTTGGGAAGATGCGGATATTCTGCTGGAAGCTTTGGCGATTCAGCCCGGCGACACCTGCGTGTCCATTGCTTCAGCGGGCGACAACGCGCTGGCCATGCTGGCCAAATCGCCCGCCAAGGTTTATGCGCTTGATCTCAATCCAGCGCAACTTGCCTGCCTGGAATTGCGCGTCGCAGCATATCGATGTCTGACACATGAAGAGCTTCTTATTCTCATCGGTTCGAGGCCGCCCGATCCATCTGCGGCATATACGGGTGAACCCAGCGACCGAATTCGTGCGCTATCGCATCGGGGGCAGCTCTACCTGAAATGCCGGCCGCTTCTTTCAAAGGCCGTCCGGGCTTTTTGGGATGATCGTTCTCAACTGATTGAAGCCGGTATCGGCAGCTTGGGAAAGTTCGAGCGCTACTTCGCGATCTTCCGCAACGTTCTACTACCCCTCGTCCACTCACAGTCAAAGACAAAGGCACTCTTACGTGGCGGAACTTTAGAAGAGCGCCGGGCATTTTATTCGCAGCAATGGGATACCTGGCGGTGGCGGCTTCTTTTCAAATTCTTCTTCTCGCGAACCGTGATGGGGAAGCTGGGGCGGGATCCCGCCTTTTTCCGCTACGTGCAGGGAAGCGTGGCGGACCGGATTCTTTCACGCACGCGACATGCTCTCGTCGAATTGAACCCGGCTGAGAATCCTTATATGCATTGGATTTTGACGGGGACGCATGGTGAGGCTCTTCCTTTTGCCCTGCGCCGGGAAAACTTCGACCTCATCCGCAGAAATCTGGACCGGCTTGAGTGGCGCTGCCAAAATCTAGAGGACTTCCTACAAAAGATCGGCCCTGCGAGTCTAGATGCCTTCAACCTGAGCGATATTTTCGAGTACATGTCGGAAGAAAATTACCACCGGCTGCTAACGCAACTCGTCCAGGCCTCCCGACCTGGGGCACGGCTGGCCTACTGGAATATGCTCGCGCCTCGTTCGCGGCCAGAGAGCATGGCCTCGCAGCTTCGCGAAGATGCAGACCGCTCCCGAGATCTCCTCTCGCGTGATAAAGCCTTTTTCTATAGCGCCTTCATTCTCGAAGAGGTACTGCCGGCATGAATCCATGGATCGGCATCGCTGGCGTCCTCCTAGCGCTGGGAGTTTTCCTCGTTGGATTGCGAGCCTTGCAGGAACGCCTTGTCCTGCATCCGGAACTCGTGAGGAAAATCGTCCATGTCGGCATGGGTCTCGTCACACTTACCTTCCCTTTTCTATTTCACGAAGTCTGGCCGGTCCTAATCCTTGCCTGTGCCTCCGTGGGTCTACTTACGGCGGTGCGCCTTTTTGCTCCCGTCCAACGAGAACTCGGTTCCGTGCTTGGCAGCGTCAACCGGAGTTCCTTGGGTGAGATCTATTTTCCCGTCGCTGTGCTAACCGTTTTCTGGCTGGCGAAAGGTGACGTGATCCTGTTCCTCATTCCGATTTTAGTCCTGGCCCTCGCGGACGCGACGGGTGCGCTAATCGGCATCCGCTATGGTCTTGCAAAGTACGAGACAGACGAAGGCACCAAGAGCTGGGAAGGTTCGATGGCCTTCTTCGTTGTCGCTTTTCTCAGTATCCACATTCCCATTCTCCTAATGACGAACACGGGGCGCACCGAATCGCTCTTGATCGGCCTTGGCCTTGGCTTGGTCATTATGCTGATGGAGGCCATCTCATGGCGGGGGTTGGACAATCTCTTCGTACCGCTGACCACGTTCGTTCTGCTCAAAATTTATCTGACATTGAGTTCTTGGGCCTTGCTGGAGCGCTTTATCGTCATCATCGCGCTGGTGGTCGTCATGCTTTGGTGGCGTCAGATCACGTACCTGTCGCGCAGCGCAGTCATAGGTGGCGCGCTCGTGCTCTACACCAGTTGGGCCCTAGGCGATTGGCATTGGTTGCTGGCCCCGGCAATGATGATGCTGGGTTACACCCTGTTGTGCCCGGAGGCGCGCCCGCAAACTCAATCTGTTCACACAGTCCACGGCGTATTTTGCGTCGCGTTCGCTAGCCTGTTCTGGCTCTTTTTGTCGAAGTCACTTAACTGCACCAACCTGATCTACCCCTATGGTGTGGCCTATGCCACTCACTTGGGGATGGTCGCACTTGCCTATTTCGCCCGGGCGGATCGAGCGGGCGTTTCGTTTTTTGCGATAGTGAAGGCGACACTGCTTGGCTTCACCGTCACGGCACTCCCCTATTTGTGGGTCTGGCGAAACAACGGACATGAAGGCATCCTGGCCATCGCGGCGCTGATCTTCGTGGCTCTGTCAGTGCTCATCTTCTCCAATCTGCAGCGAAACCTCCCCGAATCACCCAACGACACACCAAGATGGTTGCGTCAGGGAGCCATTGGTCTTGTGGCTTCTCTGTTGGCCTTTGTGTTGATTACGCTTATTGAGCCATGGTCCACTACTTTTTAGCGCGCGATTTTGCAAATATTCCCGCAACCGAACCCGCCCCCGGTCTGCCGCAATTCGCTCCCGACGTCCTGTCTGGTCAGAAACCGGACGCTCATCTCAACATTTCGCGAAATGGCCAACTCACCGGGCGTTGTTCGCTTTGGTGGAAATCAACACCGGCTCTGGATGGCCAGACACTCGGCTACATCGGCCACTACGCCGCGGACAGTCTCGATGAGGGATCCGCCCTGCTGACGGAAGCGATGAAGGCGTTGCGCGAGCAGAAGTGCAATCTCGCGGTCGGTCCCATCGATGGAAACACTTGGCGGCGATATCGCCTCGTCACCGAAGTCGGAACGGAGCCGCCCTTTTTCCTGGAACCCACCAACCCTCCCGAGTGGCCAGTGCATTTCCAAAGCGTCGGCTTCGTGCCCCTGGCCGAATACTATTCGGCCCTCAATACAGATCTCAGTTACAGCGACCCTCGCATGCAGAGGGCCGAAGAGCGTCTGAAGAATGCAGGCGTGTCGATTCGCCCGTTTCGGCCTGAGGCCTTCTTTGAGGAATTACGCAGAATCTACGCAGTCTCGGTAATTAGCTTCGCTTCCAATTTTCTTTATACGCCGCTGGATGAAGCCGCCTTTATCGCGCAGTACGAACAAATCAAACCGCTGATTGATCCCCGCTTCGTGCTCTTGGCCGAATACGAAGGACGGCCCGTTGGTTATATTTTCGCGATTTCCGACCGCGCTCAGGCCCAACGGGGCCAACCGGTCGATACGATCATTTTGAAGACGGTGGCAGTGCTACCGAGCCGTATCTGGGCGGGACTCGGTTCTGTTTTGGTCGATCAGGTTCAGCGCATTGCCCACCAGCACGGCTATCAACGGGCCATTCATGCTTTGATGCATGAATCCAACAAGTCGCGAAATATCAGCGGGCATTATGCGCAGACGATTCGGCGCTACACGCTTTTCGCGCATTCGCTCGACTCATGAATATCGCGCAGGTCCTTTCGGAACGCGCGGGCAAGATGGGCGATGCGATTGCGATTCGCGACGTGAGGAACGGTGCGGATCGCGCAATCACGTTTTCCGAACTGGACCAGCAATCCGCTCAAGCTGCGGCACTCTTCATGGCCAACGGATTAAAGAAAGGAGACAGCGTTCTCGTCCTTCATGGCATGTCCATCGAGCTTTACGTGGCACTTATCGGAATCTTTCGAGCCGGAATGGTCGCAATGTTCCTCGACCCATCAGCGGGACTGGGGCATGTCCGAAGGTGCTGCGACCTACAGGCTCCAGCGGGGCTGATCGGCTCGCCCAAAGCTCATCTACTTCGCTTCCTTTCATCGGCTCTACGCAAAGTGCCGCATGCCTTCGTGATCGGCTCGTGGATGCCGGGAGCTATCCCTTTCGGAAACGCACAAAGACACGCTCCATTAAAACAGATTGCACAGGCTGAGTCAGACAAACCGGCGTTGCTTACGTTCACAAGCGGCAGCACGGGGCAGCCTAAAGCAGCAGTACGCAGTCACGGATTTTTGCTTGCCCAACATCGTGTGTTGGAGAAAAGCATTGCCTTGCGGGCCGGTGAGATTGACCTCACTACGTTACCGGTGTTCGTCCTTGCCAACCTCGGCTCCGGAGTGACCAGCATTATCCCGAATGCGGACCTTCGCCGTCCGGGTTCAATTAATCCTGTCCCAGTACTGCAACAAATCGGGAAGTTCAAACCCAACCGCACTGCAGGCTCACCAGCCATCTTTGAGTGCTTACTTGCAGATCTTCAGCGAGCGGGAGACTCAGCAAACTCGTCCCGCCTTAAAGTTTATACAGGTGGTGCTCCCGTCTTTCCGCGACTGCTCTCTCAATTGCAGGCCACCTTCACCGATGATCCGGTGGCCGTCTATGGGTCCACTGAAGCGGAGCCCATTGCTCACCTGAATTTTTCTGAGATTACTGAAGACGATTTTACGGGCATGCGTTCCGGCAAAGGCCTTTTGGCCGGCCACCCGGTTTCAGAAATTGATCTCCGTATAATGCAGGACCGCTGGGGTAAGCCACTGGGTACTCTGTCCGAGGCGGCATTCGATTCCGTCATGCTCGCTCCCAATGAGCCGGGCGAGATCATCGTCCAGGGTGATCACGTGTTGACGACGTACCTGCACGGGCGAGGAAACGAAGAGACAAAGTTTTCCGTGAATGGCAAGGTATGGCACCGCACCGGCGATATGGGTTACCTCGACGCAGCCGGACGACTATGGTTACTTGGCCGCTGTGTAGCCAAAATCACGGACTCCAAAGGCACGCTGTTTCCTTTTGCCGCCGAGTGCGTCGCGCAGCAGTTTGACTGGATTCGCTTGGCCGGCTGCGTGGCGGCTGATGACAAAAGATATCTTGCGATCCAAGTTCGTCGTCAGCCGACGGAATGTGAACTTCAAGACCTGAAGGAGGCTCTCTCTTGGGCAAAGCTCGACTCATACAGGCTACTTTCACGCATGCCCGTCGATAAGCGCCACAATGCGAAGATCGATTACTCCGGTCTTCGCCAGCTTTTGACCGAACGAGCCTAGAAGCAACTACGGCAATCGTTCGCTCACATTTGGAACTCCTAAGATCGCGAGGCTGTCGGAGATGAAGGGGTAGATTGCTCTTCGAGGGTCTCAAGAAGAATAGGAAGTGGTAAGCCTAATCAAGCTCCTCGACTTGAGAAGCGTCTCGGGGGCCGCACTTATAACCGTGTCGGCACCGGGAAAGGCCGCAATGCCGGAAATCCAGCGGGACGCACTTTGTTCTCAGGCAACCCTCTCACAAGAGCATAGAGTTGCTGGGAAGAAAGCCCCTCGACGCCCTCCCCATCGAGAAGCACGCACTCGCCCTGGGCAGCGCAACGCTCAAGTTTGCGCCGAAGTCGCGTGATGACGCCGCGGTTTTCCCACTGGCCATTGTACGCGCGCAGTTCAAAACGCCGCATCGAGGTAATCGTCGTCGTCTTCGCGACAGCAAGGCGTGACCCGCGGCTTGAGATTGCACAACTCAGCAAGGCATTCCAGGAGTTCGTCGTAATAGCACGGCGGAAGCGCACCGAAGCAGGCTCGCATTGTTTTCGCTTGGCCGTAGAAATAGTCAGCGATCGAAAAGATGCTTTGCCTCACAAATTCTGTGAAATTTTGAGGCATTCCCAAACGAACCACCGGCATGAGCGCGATCATCGTGAAGAGCGTGCGCTCCAGAAGAAGGCTATACTCGAACAGCATGGTGTCCTCCTCTGCGTGTTCCAGAAAAATCCCCAGAAGGCAGATGGCTTCACGAGCCCGAATGGCGGCCTTATCATAGAGGGCCGCGCGGGCGCCGTGTTGACTTTCCTGCGGACATTTTTGATACACCGCAAAAACTTCCGGCAGATAATTCTGAGCGAGAAAATTGAGCGCGACGGTGGGGTAAAAATAAATGGGCGGACACACTTTTGCGCTAGGCATTATGTAGTCCTTCGTTTCTTTTTTCACCGCCAGACCTTCCAATCGAGCCTGTGTCATGTGTTGGCTCCACATGCGAAAATGGCTCCTGTAAGCGTCCCGAGCTTTGCAGGTCGTAAGAATTTCGTCGCGACGACGAAGCAGATCGGCCTGAAACGGATCCTCGCCATTATACCAATATGAAACTGTCAGCGTATGATCGCGGACGAGCAATTCGCGGCTGTTGGCGATAGATGCCAGGCCACAATGGTCCAACACGCCGTTGGGGTAGGCGTTGCGCAGGACTTTTTCCGAGGTAGGCAAGAATGTTTCCATATCCAAGTTTCCACTGAGACCCGTTAAGCCGCCATAGGCCGGTGAGCCTAAGAGCTATCGCATTTCTTTGTGGCAACGGGCCAAAGCATGAGGGCGGAGGTTCCCATCCGGCGCAATGGCCTTCGATGCTCATGCGTTCAGGCTCCCAGCACCGTTTGAAGCTCGGTAATCTCGACGACTGCGACAAAACAAAAGAGGTAGTCGAGGTTATGCTTTCGACAAATCGAAAGCGCCATTGGCGCAACCAGGCGGTGTTCGGCTAAAATCACTATGTAGCCCGCACGCTCGGTCTCCTTCGCTCCGCCTTGTTCGACCAGAATGGGTACCATGCCGTGATTGCGAAGCTCCTCGATGACAGGAGCGTCCAGATAGGTGCCAGTAATCTTAAAAAGACTGATGGACCAGATCGGCCAGTTGCTTTCGCTGCAAATTTCTTCCTGAAGCTTGCTGGGATCAATTCCCAGCCTGCGGGCGACCCAGTCAATCTGCAGGCCGTTTGGTTTTTCATCCATGTAATCGTTCGTCATCTGCGCCACTTTTGGCGGCGAGAGAAGATAGCGTTTGCGAGCAATCTTCATCAGTTCGCGAAATGCCGAGGCGGCAATCAGGAATGTTTCCATAAACCCCTTTACTCCGGGGACGCTACGATTCCCATAGGCTGAAAGGCCCAAAAGTTATCGCTTCTTCCCCTTTCACGGCTAACGGGACCAAGGAGCAGCGTCGAGGTGTCTATCTGGAATGGGATGAACACCCCATCCTCCGTCCGCAAATTGTTTCGGGACATCACTTCGGCCACCGGTGCCTCTCCCGACTGCTTGTTGCTCCGTCCGTCGCCTGCCGTCCAGCCCATTCTCTGGGCAGGTCCAAACCAGGAACCAGCGACGTTGCGTTCACCGTCCGCTGTGATAAAGGCACTCAGTCAAGTTCCTCCCGGCGGCCGGGCGGCTGGTCCGCAGGCATCGTGGGTTCAGAGTCTGGTCGCGGCGATCTTCGGCACCGGCCCTTCCGTGAATGAGCGTCACGTCATGGCGATCTCCCGCGGATCGCAGCTCATCGCCTGCCTGGGCTGGTCCAAACCGTGGCCCGCTTCCTCAGCCAAGTTCTGGACGGAGAAAGTCCCCAGCGTGCAACGCATCGTCCGTGACGCCATCAACCTGGAAATGATCCGAACGCAAAACGAGGGGTTGCGGTGGATGCTGCATCGTAGCGATCGCGCCGTGGTAGCTGCGCGGATCGATGGTCAACTTATAGGTGAGAGTGTGGCTGCTACAGATCTTCTGAAGGCCATCAAGTTTGGCCGGCGGCATCACGCTCGGTCGGACGCACCCGAACTTCCTCCCTCGCTTATCCAAGCCTTGGCTCAAGAGGTTTTGCGCCAGGTTAAACTGAGTGACAAGGTCACGGCGGTATTTGAACGGATGAATGAGGGCGATTCCTGGCTGCCGGTGGTTGGAATCGAGTTTTTCGTTGAGACGAAATCCGCCGCCCCTTTGCGGGCGCCGGCGCTTTCGACCCTCACGCCCGCAGAACGGGACACCCTAGATCGCATGCTCGCTCGAAAGACAAACGGACAGATAGCGAGCGAGAGAGGCACCAAATTCGCCACGGCGAAAAATCAGGTCTCGTCTGTCCTCGGTAAGCTGGGCGTTGCCAGCCGCCGGGATCTTTTCGTCCCGGCGATTTGCTCTCCGAGCATGGCTGTCCTTGGTCGCTCGACAACGGTAATTTCGTAAACCGAATTGTGCGTCGTCAGCTCGCCGGCAGCTATCCGCAATATCCTGATCGAAGTAAATATTCCCGACGGACGACCCGATTGCGGATTCGACGGTCAAGCTGGATGTAACCTCGCTGCACCAAATCATCGAGGAGGAAGCCTTCCATTTGGTAGCCGATCGGAAGAGAAAGAACATCATCCCAAAGGGAGGGGGCGTGGATCGGCCACGGACAAGCGGGTGCACCACCGGGAGCGGCATGTAGCTTTTTGAGGCGGACGTAACAGCCTTTTGTCAGGCACGGAATTTGGTTCGGCATGAATGTGGCCAGTTAGAACTCAAGAACGTCCTCGATCGCGGGATCGCCGTATTGAGCCTTGGCCACTCTCACGAGCAGGTTTTTGGCTGCTCGATATTCGCAGCGCTCATGGCTATGCCCACACAGAACGAGGAATTCCTTGTGGGGAAAGGCGCGAGCGATCCTGAGCAGCGCTTCGCCCATTGAAACGTTGGTGAAGTGTGGCAGGTATGCCGGATCGCCTGGGCCTCCCTGATGGCGCGAGGCTTCCTCGAACGGCGGTACATGAGTCGCAAGGACAATGCGATCGGATTGCCGGGCTGCGGCGGGGGCAATGGCCTCCATGTACTGTGCGCTGGCCCTGCCTAACTCGCCCAACTTCTCAAATAACTCGCGGTCTTCGAGTCGCAGATCAGCGATTAAAACAGAGTCATTCATGCGCGCGGTGGTTCGCGAGCCGATCCCAGCCCGGCCGTCGCCCCACCCCGAGTGACCGATGAGGACAGTCCCTTCGCCCAAGGGAATTACTTCGCTTTGCCCAAGTCGGACCAGCGTAGGATGCCGCCGACACACCGATTTAATGACGGCGTCGGTTTCCGCAAAACTGCTGGTGTAGTAGTCGTGATTGCCAGGCACAAAGTAGGTCGGCAGGCCCATGCCGGCGATAGCGACGAGGCTCTCTGCAATCCGCCGACTGATGCTGAGGTCGCCGGTGATGAGGACGCCATTCGCGCCGGTCAACACCAGTGAATCAAGAAACCTTTTACGGTGGTCGGGCCTTACGAAATCAAAATGGATGTCGCTACACCAGGCGAGTCGATACTTGGTCATGGCTCGATCTTGGCTTGAACACCGACGCCGTCATGAGACGACCGGCCTATTTTATACTCACTTTTCCGTGGGGATCCCACGATCTGGGGCAGGTACGGCCCACTCATGTGTCAATGAAGGCGCCGCTGCCCACGTCAAGCTGTGCAGCCTGGTCTAATCGTGATCAGCCCGTGATCCCGCGGGCTTTCAATTAGACAGGGTGGAAACGCCAAACAAAAGGCCGGAGGATTGACGCGCGAAATAATCCGGTCGGCTCATGTCGATAAAGCCTGGTCTATCTAGGATAGTCCCATGAAAACTTCTTTGTTCAGCGGTAGTCGATTGCCCAAGGTTCCGACGGCGGCCCGCTCCCGCGGAAGACTAAAACACCTCGACCAATCGGGGTTTTAAAGGAAACGCACCCGCCAGGGTTCCGTCACCTATCTCCTGCATTACCCAAGCAAACGCGCTTGAAAAGAAAAAGCCTTATGAAACCACTATTAAACCGATACTTCCTGATTCTCGCCGCATTTATCTCAGTAACCATGACCGGCTGCTCACAACCGGTCCCTCCGTACTCAGATCACGACGGCTTTTCGATGCCTTATCCCAGGCAAGGAGACGACATCCACGCGGTGGTGGAGGCGCTTCTAAATCGCAGGGGAGACCCGCACCTCACCAACATTAACTTAAACGGGGTCATTAAATTTGAGGTTGTTTCCGCGCGCGTGCTGAAGGCGGACAATATCGTCCCTCGTCCCGAGGGGACAAAGGCGAGCTTTCCAATCCATGGTCACACCATTGTTCACTTCCCGAATGGCCAAGTCTTGGACACGGAGCATTGCGATGTCATCACGGGTTGGTGGCACGAGGGACATCTGCGCCAAATTGAGATTACGCCCTGGAGTGTCACCGATGCGAGCTGGGGCTCGCCACCGCTCGACAATCTGGTTCCAGCGGTTGTTTCCGAAACCCAGAATGCGATTCGGAATGCTCATGATCTGGTCTCCCTCCAGTTCGCGCTGGATCTACCAAGTTCGCTCTGGGATCTGATCTACCATTTCAACGGGCATGACGTGGTGAATACGCAGTACGATTTCACGTCATGGCAACGGGCCAACAAAATGGCCATGCAATATGTTGACGCAGCTTTCGGAGACGCGGGAGGACCGATGCCATGGGAGCAGCATGGTATTCATCCTGACTCTGACGTTCCACCTCCAACGACACCCACACAAGCGACGCAGGTGACCAAGGCTGGCACCGATCAGATAACGATCATCGTCACGCCTGAGATCAGTTTTTCCATTCCAGTCACCGATCCGAAATGGGCTACTTACAAAAGCGCGTTGCCTCAGTTTCAGTTCGATACGGTCTCTTGGTCCGAGATGGCTCGGCAGGGTGCTCCTCGCATCCAAATGGAAAAGCGCCTCTTCGTTGAAATCAATGCATCATTCGATCAGGCACAAAAGCAGACGTTGGCGGCCAATCAGCCACTGATTAACGAACTGGCTCAGGCGGGATACGTCGCACAGCAACCCGGAGCCACTCTGCAACAGAAGAATGGTTACGTCACACTTCGGGCGAAGGATGATCCGATATTGGATCGGTCAACCAGGTATCTCATCGCGGTGCAGATTCTCCTTCGCTCGATCCAGAACGATATTACCACCCAAACAGGCGGTGGCGGATGATCGCCCGCAAGCACCCGCTGTCTGGCGCCGTCCGGCACGCCTGCCCGGCTACAATCTCCGGGACGATGCCATGCTCGTTGAGAAAACCGATGACCGGGAAAGAAGGGAGCGTTTTGAGCCCCAAGGAGCACGAGCGATGAGACGCGGGCAGTACGTCAGAGTGACCGCCTACCTAGTGCCATTCCCACTACCGTTCACCTTCACGAAAGATCTGGAAACCGTAGCGATCCTCTCAACCACACTTTGGTTGATGGAAGGCTGGCTCCGCAATAACCTTCTCATCGGCTCTCAAATTTATCTCTCCGCACGCATGCGTGAAGGGCTGCCCTGCGTTGGCGAGTTCCAGAGCGAGAACATTGAACGCATCGAAGGACTGTACGCCCTAACTCGTGTGGAGCTTTATCAGTTCGTTCGAGTGCCGCCGTTCCGAAAAGAAACCTTCGCAGAATTTGCCTGATGTCGCGGATGCCACGGCGGCCGGTATATCTTCCAGCTCTGTTGAAGAGAGAAATGCTCAGCTTTCTTGCTTGAAGGAGAGAAGTAATTCGAGCGATCTAAGGGGATTCTGGACAAACTGGCTGCTCATTAGTGAGAAATCGTCTGAGTCATGATAACCGGGGACATTAATCGACGTTTCCTGCGTAATCCTTTTGAAACCCATAGACCAATTCTCGAAAGAACGCTCCAAAATGGACGTTTCCATCAGAAGGGTGAACCTGCGGTGTCGCGGGTCGCTCTTGATTTTCTTCAGCAGTATTTTCACAGCTATCTCAGGGCCCTCCAAGGTTTGCATGAAATTTCCATCCTTGTATAACAACAAGCCGGTTATGTCCGCCGCACGATTTTTGCGGCGGCTTGTTTGGAGCAGTTCATCGAGTTGTTGATCCGAAAAAGGGGCAGCAGCCGAGCTGGAGTAGATTATTCGGAGCATACTTGGAAAAATATCGCCCGAAGGGCTGGATGACTAGGGCGATTTGTCTGTTTTAAGGGAGTCATATCGGACCTGAATTATTAAAAGCGAAATCGTCAGTCTGTTTGCAGAAATCAGTTATGAGATGCACACGACTCATGCCAGAATCGTCTAAGCCGCAGTTGCCGTGGAAGAGGCGGGCTCCAAACCGACGGTTTCAAATCCGCTCTCAATCCAACCCCTCAAGCCGTTCAACAATGGGCGGGCCTGGGCGAGGCCGGCTTTCTTAAAGGCTCGCATCACGGTCGAAGCGGCGTGGTCCTCTGGCCAGTCGCAAAAAACAACGATGGGCTTGTCCGAGGGAAGGTCTCGGATCCGCTTCAAGAGCTTCGGATAGGGAATCCACTGTGATTTCGCGATGGTGATGGGATTCGCTTTGGCTTCGTACTCGTCCCGAATATCTAACACGATGACGTCCTCGCTTCCATCCATCATCCGTTTCAACTCCTCGGGCTTGATCCCTTCGCGGAGCCCCTCACGAAGGGCCTGAAGGTAAAGGCGGCGATTGACGTAACGCCATGCGAGCACAGCGACAATCATTGTTCCGCAAATCCAAGGCAAATATCCCTCCATCGACTGAGCTTGCGATGCCAGGGCTTCGTAGCCCTTTTGAAAGTAGGCCCCGACCAAAAGAGGGGGAAGCGCCCAGATGATCGTACCCAGACCATCATAGAGAATGAATCGAGGGAAAGGCACTTTTGTGATGCCGGCAAGAGGCGGAGCCAAAACGCTTAGACCGGGAACGAATTTTGCGAAAACCAGAGTCTTGGAGCCGTGTTGGGAAAATAGGCCTTTGGTTTTTCCTACACAGCCGTCTGGCTTCCAAGAAAGGCGACACATCAGGTGCAGCACGTGAGTGCCTTTGGCACGGCCAATTCCGTACCAGACATTATCGGCGGCCAGTCCGGCAACGACGGCGACAATCAGGCAGAGGGTCAGGCTTAGCGTCCCCGAGGCCACAAGTGCACCTGCCGCGAGCAGAGCCGGGAACGCGGGTATGGGAACGCCGACCTGCTCCAGAAAAACGCATACGAAAACTCCTGCGTAGCCAAAGTCCCACCAGGCATGGGCGGGTTCATTCATTGAATTTGAGTCAAGGTGACGTCAGGAACGGGAAAAGTCCTGCCGCTCAACGGTCGGTCATCCAACCATAGGTAGTGGTACTTTCTTTTTTGGAAACGCCAGCCCTCGGGCGTTAAAGTGAGATCGTCGAAGTAGAGAGCGATATTGTGATAGGTCTCACCTGACCTTGAATTGATGCCGAACTCTTCGCAGGTAGAGCGGGCTTTCGCATGTTTGCCACGGATTTCAATAAGGGTGTTGTTGGCAAACTGGGCAAAGAACTCCCATTTGCAGACAATTCGAGAAAATGTGGCCTGAATGCTATCCACGCCTGACACGGAAAGAGACATGGGTTCGCCGATGACCCATTCGCCATCTCCCGTCCAGAGCGCCCCGAAGGCGTCAAGATCCTTGCGCGTCACGGCGTCCGCAAAGCGAGCGATCAGCTCGCGAATTGAATCCTTGTTTTGGGTGATCGTTGCCATACTTAGCCTTTCACTGATGGTTCAAAGTCGGCAATCGACTTGCAGGAATCTTGCCGACTCCCGTGTCGGCGAATTCCTGGGTTTTAATGCGCTTGGACTAACGTACTTATATCTGAATTTTAAAGACCGTTAGCGGCGACAAGAAGCCGGTCTGCGAATACGGTGTCTTTCCAGCGTCAAAGAGTCAGAATGTCGTCACGCCTACGCGGACGCTACTTTGCTTCATCTGAGGCAAATGCTTTCAGCGCGCAATCGACGGGTAGAGAGCGTAATAACGCTGAAAGACACGAACTTGGGATGCCGCCGTCATGGGTAAACCAGCCGTGGCCGCGAAAGCGGGCTGATTAAGCTTTGCCTTCCACGAAGACTCCATTAAACGAGCCGGACTGGCACTAAGATCACTCTGAGTGACGTCGGGTAGTGCTGCGATCAGCGATTTCCAATTTGCCGCTGGGACGATTTGCCGGCTCTTGCTATCGAGTACCGCAATGGCCACGACCAATCCGGTCGTGTCATTTATGCTCCCTGGAACGGGAGCGATAGGGGAAGATGTACCCGTCGAAGCGGGCGGAGGGGCGGAAGGCGTAGGCGGAGTGAGCGTATACGACCCGTCTCGCAGTTGATAACATATCTCAAGGCGAAAAACCTGACTTCCAACGGTGTGCCAAAAGGAAGGAGTCGTATCCGCATCATTGACGACGCCTCCCCATTGGAGAGGGATAGTTCCGGACGTCGCAGTCAGAGATTGAGTAACGGATTTGCGCGGCGGGAAAATGAGAAACGGAAAGTTATCGGCGCCGCTCCAAGTGAGTCCTTGGGCCACCCGTTCCAAGGCGGGCGCCAGGGAAGGATTTGCTGACGTACTGATCCGATATCCGATCAACGATACCGTGCTTTGCTGAGCTGCGGCTGTTGAGCTGTCGAAATAGCCTGGCGTCTGGGAATAGACAAACATCTCGTCGTTTGCAGCAGAGTTCACAAAATATTGGTCAATATCCGAACGGATGACCATTCCCGCCATATCTTGACCGATGCGGTCGAGTACCTGCTCCGCCTCGCTCGTGGCGTCGATATTTCGATTGGTCGTGTCGGTTAATCGAGTCGTGGTTCCCATCATGCTGGCCACCAAGGCGAGCAGGATCAGAAGGACCACCACTCCGACCAGTATCTCAATGAGGGAGAAGCCTCTGTTTCGCCGTTTACCGCGAAATGCTTGCATCGCTGCCCCTAGTTTCGGTCCAAAGCGACCATGGTCTGAACCGCCGCAACGTAATGAGTGGGCCATCCCGCTGACGTGTCTGCATGGGCGGGAAACGTTATCATGATCCTGGCAGTCGTTGCCATTGTTGATCCGGCGGACGGAGGAGCAAAACCGACACTGAGCCGATAAACGGAATTCGGGTCTTGGAAACCGGAAGTCGGTGCCCCGGATGCATCCAAATAAACTGCTTGCGGCGCACTGATCGTTGATGCGCCACCTGGCGGCGGTAGCGTTAGGTCGAAGTAAGGCGATTCACACGGAGAGGCACTTGCGGTTGTGGAATTTATATCTCGAGATACTTTCGTCACCAAATTCACCATTTCGTCTTGGTTATTCGATTGCTGAACCGTCTGGAGGCCGACCGGAATGGTTCCAATTAGTGCCAAAAGACAAAACGAGCCTACACCAAGCGTCACGACCAGCTCGGTTAGCGAAAATCCACTGCGCGAAAGGCAAGGGAGCTTCTTCATGGCCGGAACACTGTTACAGCACCTGTCGCGCCATCTACGATGATGGCAGCCTGATTCCCGACGTTGGGGGACACTGGGCTTATGGGGATCGCCGCGCCGACGCAAGGCACGAGGTCGATTTCAATGTACTGAACGGCGCTTCCGTTGACGGTAATCGCCCCCTGTGGGTTGAAAGGAATCGAGAGCGCAAAGTTATACTTGCCTTCCCCTTGGGGTGATCCCAAAGGTAAGGAAAACGCAGTGGCAAAAAGCGCCGATCCGCTCTCCAAGTTATTAACATTATTGGAGGGACGAGCCATTCCTCCTGACGTCGCTGGAGGAAGGCTGCCCGTAATGTGGATAAAATTCAACAATGTGACCGGCCGAATCAGCGCTAAATCCGAACTGTTGTAATTAGTGCTATCGAAGCTGGTGCCATCTTTGGTGGCGACAAGACCCAAATCGACTCGACCGATTCCGGCGACCTGAGGGGTGGCACCCGAATCTTGCGTCTGATCA
>Ga0116229_10007982_pt1 | contig 16597 bp, 11 predicted proteins | sample S1TSphgellanicum_3_FD_87313 | JGI IMG/M metagenome (GOLD analysis project Ga0116229, IMG submission 87313) | Host-associated microbial communities from peat moss isolated from Minnesota, USA - S1T2_Fc - Sphagnum magellanicum MG | ecosystem: Host-associated > Plants > Peat moss > Unclassified...
AAAAAGAAAAAAAGTGTAATGCCTTCCATATGAAATCTAGAAACATGAAACTAGTGCATGCAATATTATGTGTGGTAAGATGCCCTCCAACTACACTAGGAAAAGTACACCATTTTGTGTCATGTGGTTATTGGTTCCTTGTTATGAATCTCTATTGAAAGTATAGTATTATATGATTTAATTTTTGTATGTTGTGTAAAAGTGCTAATAAAGACAAATAGACAAATTTTTACATGATGTTGTTTGAGATTTTTTTTGAAAAAAAAGGTAAAAAAACAAAGAAAAGAGAAAATCATGAATTTTTGTCTATAAAGAATTAAATTATTTTCTTAAGACTCAATTACATTGTACAAATTGAAAAAGAAAATTTTCTTACATGATGTGCAATACAAATTTTTTTTCTTCAAAAGTACAAAATTAAAATTACAAGTCGTACCTTTGAAAGAGTGTGAGCTTTCTTTTTTTCGTCTCCAACTATGCAAAAATGAATTCTTCAAAAAAGTGGTGTGTTATTCGAGTGCACTTTTTTTCAAAAACTTCTTTAGTTATGCAAAAAATGAATTCTTCATAAAATGTGCTAGCCTATTTAAGTGCGTTTGTTTTTTTTTTCTTTTGTTCCTTGTTCATCAACATGCCAAAACATGAGAGACACCAAATGTATACACACATTCATTGCATGGACTTGCATAAGATCCTATCTAGAATGGTCAATGTAAACCAAATAGTTCAGAAGCCCTTGAGAATTATGTACATGTCCCACATATGCACACCATTCAAAGGTATGGGGTTCAAACCCAAAACACTACCATTCCACCAACTCATCAAGCTTGGTATAAAATGAATCCAAATTATGCTACCATTGTCAATATGATTTAGACAAATTGGTTGAACTTATAGAAGATGCAACATGGTTGTCTCCAATTGTTGTTGTACCAAATTCTTTTTGTAAATCATGGATCATTTGCATCGATTTCAAGAAATTCAATGCAACAACCAAGAAGGATCCTTATCCTTTGCCTTTTATTGATGAGGTTTTGGATGCAATTGTAGGACATGAGGTAAATTCATTTATGGATGGTTTCCAACAAGATATCATCAACCCATGATTTCTCTTGAAGACCAGTATAAGCCAACATTCATCATAGATTGGGGAGCATTTATGTGGATAGTCACATGCGCCACTTTGGATTGAACAATGCTCCAGCAACATACCGACATGTTGTTAGCAAAACATTCAAGAAGTATCTAAACGTTCTTATGAAGTTTTTGGATGACTTCACAACATATAGTGAACCTATAGAACCACTATAAATAACTCAAATTTTGTTAAGTCAAATGATCCCAAAATGTTGTTCAGACTTTCGGCTGCAGATTTGTTGCCCTCAAGCAAAGTGAGATGCAAGCTACATTAAGCAGAAACTGCAATGAACATGCCAGATTGCCAAAACCCAATTGCATCAAACCTGTTGCATAAAAAAAAACAGCAACCTTGAACTATTTGATTGAGCAAAAAACCAGAGTCCACACACTCTTAACAGGCACAGTGTTGTTGTTGCTCTCAACAGATGATCAGAAACCATCTCACAACCTCCAATCAGGCATACAAAGCAAAAAGTAGAATGTAAGAGATAGATATTATCAAGCAAGAGTGTGATAACTTTTCAAACATAAAGAGCACAAGGTTTTACATTTTTAGGCTTACCATGCCAATGTATTGTGCATCCTCCAAGTATGGTGGTCCAAGTTACCACATCTCAAGATCGCATCTTGTTGAACACTTTCCAAGCATCCTCCACTCTTTGCATACATGTCCATCAAACTACTCCCCACATAGACATCAGACTCCAAACTACTTTCAATAATCTGCCGATGAACACACCTGCCCTTTCCAATCACCTCCATTCAACATCCCCACAAAAGTAACAGAGTTTGGTCATCGACCCTCATGTTGCATTTGTCAAAATAGTTCCAGTGCCTTCTGCCCTTGCCTGCATTGCACATGTCTCAATATGATGGTGGTCCAAGTACCCACATGACATCAAGAATATGGCATCTTGTTGAACACACTCCCAACATCCTAATCAATGCTCCCACATTTTGCATACATGTCCACCAATCTACTCCCACAAAGACATCAGACTCACAACCTCTTTGAATGGTCTGATCATGAACACCCCTGCCCTCTTCAAGGGCAACTATGCACATTCACCTTGGGTAGGGCCTGCAGGGTGCTCTCCACCACATCTATTTTGGATGATGTATTCCATGTATGCTTTTGTTCCTCCTCCACACTTTCCAACCCGTTGCTAGATCCAACCACCAGTCCATGCTCATCCACACTGGAGCTGCTTCCACTCTTTAACCCACCATCCCTCAAAGCTGCAAGCGAGTAGATCAATGAAGGATTAAGAGCACGCTGACATTTAGGAGACCTGCATGAAGTGTCATCCCTGTTGGCAAACTGATCTGCACTGTCTGCAGAAGACATGTCTGCATATACCTACAACTGGATCCTCTGGAGCATCCTGCGTGGATGCCAAAACATATTCTGGTCTTGCATTAGCTTGCAGATGTTTCATGGCCATCAAAGAGAAACAATAAAGAAGTCACACCTTGCATTCAAATGACTCCTTGATATTAGTGTGCTGTTGTAATGTGCATCAGATTGAATGCCAAAACAGTTACAAATAACACCTAGTGCAAGTCTGTGCATAGTACTTGAACAATGAAGAAGAGTACCTGACAAATGACACAAATAGCCATGTTACCATCCAAGTATTTGATCAAGTCCAAATGTTGAGGAACAGACAGTTTCTGCACACTATCTACAGCAGTCGTATGAGCAGTTTGTGTCTTATTGCACTTCTTGACAAGCATGGGGATGACCACAAGCCTGCCGTACATAGAAGCATCCACAAAATGTTCACATAATTGCTCTGAACTGTTCCAGCACCAGCATAAACCTGCACTCCAACATCCAACTTCCCAGCATTAAGTTCCAGTCCTATATTTTACCCTAAACATAACATCTAGGACTTTCTCCTACAACTATACCAACCGAGCCCTTATCCCTACTATGCACCTGAAATTGTGCTCGTGATTCAGCCTCAAGCTTTGTGTAAAATGAACGTTCCTTCAAACTGAATTCCGCCTACTTCAGTTTGACAATTCTTGGAGGCAGCTTTACTATGGGCTGTCCATCAATGAGAGAGGCTGCATCAAGATGACAACACCACCTTGCTGTCATAGCTAGCAAAAATTGTATTAACAAATGTCCTGGTACCACAGACTACAGAATGTCATCAGGACAGAAGCACACTTGGTCATTGGGCACTACACTCACACCATAATGAAAAAAGAAAGTCAAAAGTCTAGTGCCAACTAAATGACAGAGACTAGTGCAGGCCAACAAACCAACGGATTGTTATGGGAAAGAATTCTTGCAATTCACACAGATAAGTATGGGGAACCTACTTAAGACATTCATCAATCACAAGTAAATAGTGTAAGTTCTCACTCTTAGTGCACCGTAGCACAACAGGTTTCAGAATGGCTTACAGCCTACAGTAGCTCTCTGCTGGTGTTCTGGAAATTGGGTCTTTTATGTTAAAGCAGAATTTCTTGTATGCATCCCAAGGAAAGTATCTCAAAAGACGGAAGTAGCTGACAAGGTCATCAACAGAATTCTGTATAGGTGTTCCACTTAGACACCACCTCCTTTTAGCATGAAGACCCCATGTTGTACAAGCAACCTGAGTCCTACAGTAGAGCTTGCACACATATCCTTTAAAGGGACTTTTGTTGGCAAAGTATTCTGTCCAGTAGCAATGTGGTCTGTCTGCATACCTGCATCACAGCATATGATTCCACCATTTTGAGTGAAGCCCATCAAAAGAAGAAGAACAACATCAATGCAATGGAGGGAGATAATCAAGTTGGAATAAAAAATCAACTACCAAAAAGTTTCATGCCCAACTATAGGACTTTTTAAAAAAAAACCTTACAGGAAAAATCACTGTCTTCACGAGGCGCCATGTCTCATTGGCTTTCAGGAAGCAAAGAATGAACTTGCAACCTGCAAGCATACACTAATAATCAGCACTATGAAGATTCCTAGTTTACACACTGACAAAATGATGAATCCTCTGCAGGGATGATCCAGGATCTTGATCTCTAATCCATACAAACCATGCAAACCAACTTGAGGAATGTTCAAGAGATGGATGGGGTACAGCAACAAGGTATAAATTACTGCTGCTGCTTGTAAACATGCATATTTTATTTCCAAGCACAATTGAGCAAAGAATCAAAAGCATGCCCAAATCTTCAAAGCTTGTTGCTGCATGCCATATGAAACTCTTTCAAATAAATCTCCCCACCATGCTTTACATTCTTTTGGGAAGAACACATCGATGCTACGACGATGGAGATGACTAAAATCATGCCATTGTGCGAGAGTTACGTCATGAATCAAATGAAGCAGCACTACTACTAAATATGGGTGGAGTTCACTAGTCCCTGTTCATTAAACCAGTGAATTCACTCAAAATCCAGTGAAATCACTTGGCGTACAAGGACACCTTTTGTTGTAGTGAAGAGAAAACACTGCCATGCAAACAAGCTAACCACCTCAACTGCCTAATTACAAAATTCAATTCAAAATTGCTTTTGAAATTGTCTTTGGAATGGTCCAAGGACAACCATACAATTGGAATGGTCATGTAGAAATGACTTACAATTTTTTTTTGCAAAGAACCCCATATAAACTAGTTCCTAGGTCATTGGAATTTAAGAAAGATTATTATCATAGTCTTTGAATGGATTTTGGAAGTGTGTATTGGGAATAATTAATATATTAAGATTTTTAGAACTTCAGCATTGGATTTTTTTTTTTGGGGGGAAAACTTTGGCATAGAAAAATAATTAACAAGAGACACAAAATTGACACCTTGTATACAACTATTCCAATGTGTGTAGACCATGTGTGTGTTGGGCAATTGACCTTGTAGTAGACTTGGGTTCAAATCCCAAATTCAACAAAATTTAATTAAACTATTTTTCAACATTTTGGGTAATCATTTAAAAAAATAAAAATCAGCAAAGTTGAAAATAATTCCAATGATGATGATTCATCATAATCATAATTAGTTTAGGTAGGATAACTTTAGGTTCCATATGTTGTCCTTTGGACAATTTCAAATTGAAACATGTTTGTTATTGATTCCCAAGTAAAGAGGGATGGAAAGGTCTCTTTCTGGATCTATCATTTTAGAGGTTTTTTTTCCAACACCATAATTAAAAGCATATTTTCAATACAATATGTACAAACAAGTGCATACCTTTTCTTTTCAATTGAATTTGAATTGATTCGATTGAAGTTGCATGCAATGTGATTCAATATTTTCAATTGAATGGAACTTAATTTTTTCAAAGTCCATTCATATTTTTCGTTAGTTGATCATTATTGGTAGTGCATACCCTAAGTTTAATTAATGATGAATATGTTCAAGGACTAATTACTAAATCACCCGTCATACCTAGTGGATGCTTGATGGATGCTTTTGTTTTGACTCTTTCATTTTGTTGCTTGCGATGTTTTTTTGTGCGCTCTTTGAACCTTCACTATCTAAAATTGCATTTTTATTTTTTATTTTTTATTTGATTTGTTATGAATGCAAGTGTTTTTAAAAGTCATTTCAATTTCCTATGGTATCTAAATATTTGCAATGTCATTTTGTTTGTGTTATTTCAAATTCTCATTTCTAACATTTGTTTTGTGATTTTGGAAAGCCTCACTTTTTAAACCTTTTGTTTTAAACATTTTTTTGCACATTTTAAAAGTTCCATTCTTTGAAGCTTTTGTTTGTGGCTTTTTTTTGCACGTTTTGAAGCTCTATTATTTGTGATGTTGTGTTCCATTTTCTTTTTTTAGTTTGGTTTTTTTGTGTCTAGTTGGCATCTAAAGTTCTACTATTGTTTATGTGGCACATTTCTTGGGGAATAACTTGTCATTAAAGATTGAGCTTTACACAATTTATCTTTTCTTTTGTTTTTGTCTATTTGTTTAACTGTTTGCTTTCAAGATCATGTTTCAATTGCTTTTGTGGATCCATAGCAATCAAACATGGTGAACATGTCCAATGAAGGTGGTGGCATACAAACATTTCATTCAATTGAAAGTATGAAAGATTTGGTGATGCAATGAAATGGGACATGAACAATTATCTTGGTTGACAAAGAATTGGCTAATGTTCAACAAAAAAAAATGTTATTTCTCAACCTTTTTCCAAACATCAAAATATGTTTCACAAAATTCAATAAATATTTTGTTGGTCATCAATCATCATTCTACTCTAGATCTACATTGGAACATTTAAACATCCAATGTTAACCACAATGATCTTCTGCCATTTAAACATCCAATGATCCCTCTTTGGTAGAAGATCATTGTGGTTAACATTTAATTTAGGAGATTGTTTTTTGTTTGCACCATTATCATGACCTTTATTAATCATGTGTTCACTTTGACCATGTTCATTTGTGTGTCATTAATGGCCTTGTTTAATATTTCAAGTACACCTTGATTACTTTTCAATCAAGGATTCTTGAATCTTCAAGTGTTTCTTTTCCATAGCCAAGTTAGTTTCATGAACGTAATCTATGGTTTCAACTAACGTTTGGTTGCATTCTTATCTTGCTTCAATCATGCCCTTGTGCACTTGTGATGAATAGTTGTGTTTAATAACGTTGCTAATAGTATGAAATCCCCCACCTCTTATGGTCCAAACTTCTTTGTTAACTAAGTTTCGCTTTTTTTTAGTCTATATTTTGATTTGTTTGCAACTTGTGAGGGGTATTATTGGGGTGTGCATTAGATTGGGATTGAAATAATGTCACACAAATATGACCACTTAATGCATTATTTTGGAATGTTCAATTTTCAGCAACATATAAAATTTGAATTCCAAATTTAATATCAATGTCCTCATTCACGAACCCATTTGAAATATCACTTACATCCTTTTAGTTGAGGCCTATGGGCTTGTAATTGTTTGTTTTTACAATTGTTCATTAGGTCATGAGCATGAGGTAAATGAAATATATTGATTTATTTCTCATCAATTTTAGAATCGACTCATACATGCTCTTGTTTAAAGTTTGAAATAAATGTAATGCAACCTTTTCTTGTGTACTCATTGAGGGTGAAAACACACTATGATGACCCCTTTTTAAGCACTTTTGAGTTTTCTAATCAAGGGTTATAACTTGATAGGCAGCCTTCATTCTGCTTGCTTTTCATAGTGGCCTTAGGCTATCATAGTTTACTTCTTTTGCCACTTTACAAATCGTAACCCCAATGTCTTCTTGAAAGCTTTAAACCAAAAACTACATACATTAAAGGTGCATTCACACTTGGTGTTAGGGATTCTAGGGTTGAGTCCGATAACACCATGCTAACCATTTAGGACTTAAACCTAGTTGCCATGAAAGTTTTATGTTACGAGGAGTGCATCAGCTTGGTTCCATGACGTTTGGACTTGCAGTGCAAAAGTTCTTGAATATTGAATGATTTCTTCACTGAAAATTAAATTAAATCATAACTCAAAATTTCAGAGGAATTGGAATGTGCCTTTGGTGTTGTTGGAAAGATTTTTCCTTTCATATTTGGCTGTTCAAAACATTGATACATACATTGCAAAACAATGTTCACATGTTGAGTTTCCCTATTTTGTAATGGGTTCACACTTGGGTCAACGGCACAGGCCACATAGTTTACATTAAGAGGTATCTTAAGGCAAAGGAGAAGAATTATGAAAACTTCAAATATTTCACCATGCAAAAATATAATTTTCAAAAAATCCTCTACAAGAAACCAAAATCCTTCAAGATATATTATAACTCTGTAACTAATCTCAAGTTTCAACACAAGTCAAAATATCATCTTTCCAAAAAAATATCCTCATATATAAAAAATAGACCTACTATTATTACCTAGGGGCCTATAAAAATCCCGTAAGCTACTATACTCTATAATGAATCTAAACACAATGGTACAAAAAATGACCAAGAATATAAAACATTGAGAACCTGAACAAATTTCTTTGACAAATTGTATATTATAAAGTTCATGGTACACAAAGGTGGGACACTAAAATCCATCCCCCCCCTCCTCTCCCCATTCAATAACATTAGGGAAATGAGTACAATATACACAAAAATGGGGGCAAGGTAGCTTCTTCCAATTCCCAACAAGAAGAAGAAGCCTGCCTAACTCACTAACCAACTAACAAACACCAATCCCCAAACAAAAAAAGAAAAAAGAAAAAAAAAAACATTTTCTAAATGGTGAAATTTTTTCTAAAAATGTAAAATAATATGAGTTCCATCACATATTAATTTAATAAGGATATATAATATTATACCCACCTCCCATAATACAAAAACCCACATACAAATGGGGTATGTATGTACAAAAAAAGCATACATAAGGAAAGAAGGGGGGAGCAATCCTCTTCTTACACATACATACATGGATATGTAATTAGCACACTTACTGGGGGACAAGTCCACTTAGAAATGAGAATGTAAACCCATGTCTCAGCCCTGTTAAGCCCACATAAGGGGGGCAACAGCAAGCAAGCAAGCAACCAGACTTCTGTTGCCAGACACAGAGACAGAGACAGAGAGTGTGTGTGTTTTAGACAGCAGCAGCAGCAGTTCCTTTGGTTGGAGCAGGAACTTGGGTGTTGGTGTTGTAAGTTGGGCCATAACTCTCACCAAGAATGGTACCCGCGTGCAAGCTCAGGAAATACAGAAGCTCGAAGAAGCCTAAGATGATGATGAAAGCTTCCAGTGTTTTCTGCAGCAGAATTGTATATTTGCCAGCAATTAATTGATCATCAATCACCCATGAGCAGATTCATATACAGAAAATGAATTCATGAATTCATGAATTTATGGAGCCATTCATTCTGCAAGATGCAGATGCAGATGCAGATGCATGATGAGAGTATGTATTATTATCTTGGGGAGTAATTTTATTCAAGGGTAAGAAGAGAGTCCTTTAGGGTGAAACAAAAACGATTTGTGAAATTATTAATATTGAATGAATATCTCAAAAACTTCCTCAAAATTCTTTTTTTCTTGAGAAAGTTCAGAACAAATGTTATATCATTTTGAAATTATTGTTATCTATAAAAAAATTTTGATCACCCAATGTGTTTGGGCTTGCAAAAAGTTTGCTTAGGACAGTGTTTTCTAGTCAACCCTGAAAGGACTCAAAACACCCTCAAGCTCCAAAGAAAGATCAGCAGCAGCAGCAGCAGCAACAGCAGAAGATTAGAGAGGAAAAAAACAAAAAAAAATCCTGTCAGATGCAGCAATCTACATGTCAAGTTCTGTAGAGGAAACAAATTTGATTACCAAGCGTTTTGGGCGGTAGCCACCAATATGAATCTCCTTGCTTGCAAGCCTGCATAAATAAGCCAAGTTCCCCCATGATGATGATCATCAGCACCTCGATCTTTGAGCTCTAGAGTTCAGCTCATGATATGATCTACTTTAAGCTCTAGAGTTCACTCATGATATGGTCTACTCGAGATTTCCCCCCCCCCCCATATTGATGGAGTTGCTGCAGAGAATTTCATGGGGGCCGGTAGAAGATTTTTAAAATTTTATTTTAATAAAAAATTCTTACCCCAAGGCGAGAAGTGTAAGGAGCCAAGCGATCAAGGAAGTGGCAGCAGCGGCGGCTAAGCTATCAGTGCGCCATACTCGCAAGTGATGAACTCCTGCCAAAGTCGACGCCAAGCCCACAACGCTCGCAACCAGTGCAATGGGTATAAACCAAGTGGTGGCCGCGTTTCCTGCACCACCAGTACCACCACCGAGCCCGGACAAAAAACAAAATGGATTTATTACAATTCTTTCTTACTGGAAGCTCTTCTGCAATTAAGCTGCAGAAATTAACCGGACGACACAAAATTAGAGTAAATGAGCAACAACAGCAGCAAGAAAGCAAGCAAGGAGGCGAGCAAGTTTGGGGATCATCAGCTTCTTACATACCAATATAAACACCAGACCCGCCCGTTGAGTTGTAATCGACGTTCTTATTGAGAACCCATCCTGCAAGAGCTGCCGAGATGAGGTACAAGATGAAGTTGATGACTAAGAGAGGAGCGGACAAGCCGTATCCGATTGCCGCCATTTTTTTATTTTTCTTTCTTCTCCCACCTGATCTCTCCAAACACTACTGGACGACAGTATGTTACGAGCTGCTGCTGCTACTACGGCTGCAGCAGCTTCTTCTTCTTCAAAATAAAAATTTGTTGTCACAAAAATCCACAGCAAGCAAGCAGCAAGAGAAAGCTGATGAGACCAAAGACACACACACACACCGAGAAGAGAGCTGGAGAGAAGGCAACAAGAGTTCACAGCACACAGAGGAGGAGCAAGAGCCTGGCAGGAGAGATGGAAGGAGCTGATTCCGACAGTACTGTAGCGGCAGGGAGAGTGACAGAATTGTGCAGGAGGAAGGCAGCGAGGGAGAGAGGGAGCAGGCAGGGGAGATTATAAACACACACACACAGTTCCGCGGGTATGGAATCTTTTGAGGTTGTCCGGGAATAGTGGGTGTTTTCCCACATTCTTCTTCTAGACTCTTCTCTTCTATCCTCTTTTAGAGCCTGGCCTGGCTGGCTGATGAGCATGGCACACAAGCCTCAACCCCAAATTCATGGACCAGCTGACTAGACTCTACTCCTAGGGACTTTTTTTAAAATTAAATTTCTTTAATTAATTAATTAATTAAAATTTTAAAAAATAAATTTAATTCCTTAAAATAATTTTTTTTGAAATTTTGAAATTTTAGAATCAACATAATGCCAAGCCCTAAACTTGTAAGTTATTGTAGAATTGACATAGCCTCAAGAATCATAGGGTTTTTTTTTTGCTCTCTCTCTCTCTCTCTCTCTCTCTTTCTTTTGTCAGAATCAACATAGCCTTCCAAGAATCATAGTTTTTCTTATTTTAAAATAATATTTTTAATTTTTAGAATTGACATAAGGCCAAGTCTTAGACTTTTTTAAGTTATTGTAAAATTGACATAGCCCCAAGAATCATAAGGCTTTTTTTTTTTTTTCCTTTTTTTTTCTCACAGAATTGAAGTTAGTCCATCTTTTGGGGTCATGTTATGTGTTTTTCTCTAGCAATTTCTGCTAATTGGTTCATTTTCTCCGGAAATTTCCAGCTCCTAATAAATTGGGACAAACAAAGCCCATGTAGACTCTATAGAGATGAAGATGAAGAGGAGAGAGAGAGAGGAAAAAGTAAACCCTAAACCCTAAATCTTATCCCATACTCACTCTAGGGTAAGGTAAGTTATGCACCAGTGGTTGGACGGGTATTCATTCACTTTCCAAGGCTTTTCATACCATTTGGGTCCTGGTATTAGGGTTCAAGGCTGATTTTTTTGGGGGCTTTTTTCCCTACACACATATCGGGTATAAACCTCGACATAATGGGTTTCAAGTCCCAGTGTGAACAAGGACTTGTATAGGTATATAGCCCGAGTGAACCTTCCTTTACATGGGGCTATATACCCTTGTGAGGGTAGGTGTCGGGTTGGGGGTGGGTCCCTTACCCTTTTCTAAAAGAATTTACCCTAATTACAAAAGGAAGGTTCTTCTGAATGCTTGACGTACAGTATGGTTTAACCTCCATGCCAGGTGCATGCACCTGGGACGGGTATTTGACCATACATCCAAAACTAACACCAAATTTCCAAATTTCCATTCTAAAATTCACAATGGGTCAAATTCCATCCAAGAAGTGCGGATGATGATGATGATGATGATGTCCATCCAACAACCCTCTAGCAATCTCCTTCCCTCCCCTAAACCCAAACACCAAAATACGATTTATTTTTTTGAGTTTTTCTCTTTCTTTTGTGGTTTTGCACAGTCATGGCCTTTTTTGATAGGGTGTTGGAGCTAAAACCTTAATCAAAACCGCCGTATGTATCTTTTACGTATGTCCTTAAAGAAATCCAAGCTAAAACCCTAATCGAAACAATGTATATATCTTTTACATATGTCACTAAAGAAATTCAAAACCATTAAGAAAAATTTCATGATAGGACAAGTTCAATCCATGGGAGTGTGGATGATGTCCAAACACTTCTTAACCATGTCCATCCATAACAACTTTTTCTTTCTCTCTTTTGTTTTGTGGGTTATGCACAATCATGGATATCTAGGGTCGGTGTCCTACCATACCATGGTATAGTATATATATATATATATTTGCAGGGTTTATATAGTTTATAGCTTTCTAAGGTAGTGAGTGAATAGCTGATGGATGGATGGATGATGACATCAATTTTAAAGAAAGAAGCCTTGTGATGCCAAGGTTTACTAATAAAGAAACTCAATAAATCACATCCATGCTGACTCTGATGAGTCCTGGCCAAGGATGATGATTAGATGGATGGTGCTTTCCAACAGCTGGAATTGGGCTGAACAAATGAGCCCTTTTTTTTATGTGTGCAATGGAATATAAACCCTAAACCCTAAAACCTAAGACCTAAGAGGAGACATTATTGAAAAAAAAATTTAAAATTTAATAAAATCTTCATTGCAAGTGATTATAGGGTTCATTGCTACCTACCCCAATTAGTTGGCAAATGATACTTACTTTAATTTGGGTGAAATTAATTTACATTAGCCATTATGGGATATTTGGAAAATTAAAAAAAATTCCAAAATTTTGTTCTCTTGGCTAGATATTGAAGATTGGTGAAATTGGGGCTATGTAGTAGACTAAATTCTTCCTTTGAAGACATGTAGAGCACTTGTAAATATTAAATATTGGACAATATATAATTTCAGGTTTTTATTGTAAATTTATTTTTAATTTTTAATTTTTGTGGTAAGATTTGATTTGTGATTGGAACTCAACTCAATGTGAAAGAGGTTTCACCTATTTGAGTGTTTTGGGGGAAGGGGAGGTGTTGTGTGTTTTGTTTTAAACTTGGATTCTTGCCATTGCTTTGTGTGCATGTTTTCATGTGAGTGACTTTTTTGGTTTTGATCGTGTTGGGCATAGATATAGTAATGCGTAAAAACAATGAGGGAACATTTTATATATCACATGCAAGCCAATCCCTATGGTCGACCAACTAAAAATAATCATTTTCTTTTCACTAATCTTTTGAAACCTTTATTATCCAATTACAAATTTACATGCACAAATCCATTTCCACATTGTTGTGATGTTTATTTCATCCAAAATGTCTATTTTAATGTTGTGATTAGAGACGCTTTCAGAAGTTTAGTAATTATGAAATTTGGTTCGTGGATAAATGGGTGGGAGAAACCTAGAATGTTGAATGTGATTTCTTGCATAGAGATTCATTTTGAAATAATCTAGATGGATTCCAATGGCTGTTTATATGGTTTTAGGCTAAGAACAAGTCCACTAGTTATAATATAATGGCCTATCATTCAACAATAATTTGGATGAATTTCAAGCTTCACCTAGATAGCATTAAATTGAGTTTTCAACCTTTGAAAATGCATAATGCACAATGCACATAATAAAGATGTTCTCTTTATAAAGGGGCAATAAACAAATACCTATGATTGGTCTTGATTGGTGTAATAACATTTAATTAATCCTCACTTAACCCTCTTCACAATTTCTTGTTTATGTGTGAGGATGAGGAAATAACTTGCACATTATTTATCAAAAATATGGTAAAAATTCCCACAAACAATGTGACCAACACATACATACTTGTTCAACACCCTAAACACATAACTCTACTAGGTAGGTACTTCAATACTACTAGGTGGTTCAAAACTACTAGGCCTATTTCTAACATATTAAATAACAATAAAAATGTGGGCCTACTAGCATAGGGTGCAAGAATTTGTTGAACATCCCATGCTTTGAAGGCACAACTAAAAATAGTGGAAGCTTTTCCTAAACCTTTTTTCTTAAAAGGATACTTTTTGCCCTAAGGATTGGGTTCCACATGGAGCACCGCATATACCGACATCTTCAATGGAATCCAAACAAGCTTAGTAGTATTAGTATCAATTGCATTATTAAAGTGGGCATCATCTTTGAGAGCGGAATACACTTAGGATCATCCCATACTTACTTACTTACGGTCTTGACACACCTTGGGGGAGCTTCTTGTTTAAAGCCACACGGTACCCCATTTTAAAGTTAGACATTGTGATGTTTTTTAATGTTTCCATCCCATGCATTTGAAAGAGCCCGTTGACTCTAAAGAAGCTTAGATGAGTGGATGTCGAAGTGTGGAATCATCTTGAGAGAGAGAGAGAAAGAGAGAGAGACGATTATGTGAAACATCAACCAAAGCTCTCTTTTCGCTTTTTGGAGAAGAGAGGGGGGTATTGGGGTCTTGAAGGGTATTGGGGACCCATCTTCAAGCCAACCTTCGGGGCCAATGGTGGAGGTTGAAAGGAGGGTTTAGGGTTGTCATTACCCCTCCTTTGCAGCTTGAACTTATCGACAAGCATGAATAACTATTTTTTTGGACTAACAAAGTGTATGAAAAGCTAGTTTGGGAGGGGGCGAGGGGGGGGGGGGGTCAAGTCTGAGCAAGCAAGAGGAGAGAAACAAGCCAAAAAAAGGGGTTTTAATAAGCACAAATGGGCACCAGATGAGCAAGGTTCACTAAAATGCCCTCACGTGGGCCAATAATTATGACTTACTAATTTAAATTTATTATTATTTATTATTGTTTATTTGAAAAATGGCCCTTTTGGGAGACCATTCTACCTTTTGCAGCCTTCATTTTTACTGACAATTTTTTTTCTGTCAAAAAGTGAAATTAAAAAAATAAAAAAAATTGAAAAATGAAGTGATTGTGAAGGGGGGTTTCAACACAATATGGAGAGTATCCAATAGTTTTGGTACGTCTGTAGAAAAGTGTGCAGCAAATGTTTTATTTTTAATTTTTTTATAAACAATAATAATTTGATGTGTCCCAGTATTGTAAGTGATTTTAAGTGTCCGGTAAACGTTTTTTTTAAATTTTTTTTATAAACGATAATAATTTGATGTGTCCTAGTATTGTAAGTGATTTATCCTAGTCCATGATGATTCCTGCATTCCCTCGACTTGTCCAATAAGCGACGAAACGAAACGCTTTGCTGACTGGTTACTAGCAAACCATGACGAGGTCGTCGGCCCAAGGGATTCTGCCAGCTGCTAAATTCGACACATGGGTGAAGCCAGTTGTACCAGGTATCTTCTTGGGCGATTTCTCATCGTCGGGGGAGAGCCAGAGGGTGGGTGGGTGGGTGGGTGGGTGGGGCTTCCTTCGGGTATTAAGAAATTGGGTGGGCACTTGCTTAACAGTAAAATAAGAGTTTTATGTCCTTTCTTTCTCAATTTCCCACCCTCTTCCGGTCAATGTCATAGTGCCAAAATTTTCTTTCAGAAAATATGGTACGATGTCGTCATCTGTACAATGAATGAATGAATGAATGAATGAAAGAATATATTTGAGGAGGTCCGACACATCAAGTCCGAAACTCCGACCGAGTGTCATTTCGTGTGATGTGTACCCATGTGGCTTCATGTCGGCTCAAGACTCACTTTCCTTGCCTCTCTTTAGTTAGGTGCTTTAAAAAAAATTAAAATAGAATTCTTTTGGGGGTGCTTTTTCAATATTAGGAAGAGGGATGGGCCTTTCCTTTCTTGGTCATCACCAGAGGAAAAAATAATTCAATTTTTTAAAAAAATTAATTATTAAAAAAAAAAACAGAATATGATCCCCACCGAACAAGCGACATTGGATGAGAACTGGGTTTCATTGTACTATGGAATAGGCCCATTCCACCTTGGAATGTGATGAGCCAGCTACGGTGGCAAGCCACCCTTCTAATAGGTGGGTAATATGTTGGTTTGGGGGTTGGTTATTCCGGAGCATAATTGAATTTTCCCACCATTGATTCTTCACATATCAAGCATGTTCTCCATAGTGGATTCACATTACAAGTGGAACTGGGGGATACGATTGCCTATCCCATCACCTAGTGAGAATCCTTCAAAGAGTGCTGGAATAGGTGTCCAATAAACCTGCTCGGTGTGGGGTAAAGTCCTAAGACTGGGGGGTTTACTGAAATAAGGGACCCCAAGGCAAGAGCCCAGGGCGGTGGTGCTCCCGAGTTTCAATAAAGCCCACCCTAGTCCATGGGCTTTTTACCCGACCGAAAGATTGAATGAAGCAATACATGACAGCAATACACATTAGACACATCTTTGATTGGGTAATTGGGCAGTCAGGGAAAAGAAGAAGTAGACAGTATTAAAATAATAACCAAGACTAACAATTTTGCCATCATTTGCCATCCCAAAAATCCAATGCAAGAAGTGTTGTTTCAGGCTTTGCCTACAAAATACATCAAAATGTATTTTTCAATATACAATAATGACCTCCTTTTCAAAAAAAAAAAAAAAAAACCTAAAGGTGAAAAAATCACCCAAAAAAAAAAAACAAAAAATATATATCTAACATTAGTAATAACCTAATTACCTACTCATCTAAAAAAAAAAAAAC
>Ga0116229_10007983_pt1 | contig 16597 bp, 16 predicted proteins | sample S1TSphgellanicum_3_FD_87313 | JGI IMG/M metagenome (GOLD analysis project Ga0116229, IMG submission 87313) | Host-associated microbial communities from peat moss isolated from Minnesota, USA - S1T2_Fc - Sphagnum magellanicum MG | ecosystem: Host-associated > Plants > Peat moss > Unclassified...
GATCGCCATCACCGAGACCTATGGCCTGGGCGCCATCGGCGGCTACGCCTGGGCCGCCTCCCAGCACATCGGCTACGTCTGGTGGGGCTGGAACGACTGGGGCAATCAGCCCCTGAGCGCCGATCTCAACGCCGCTCCCTGGTCCGACAGCACCGCGCCGTAACGACCTCTCACACCTCAACACCTCACGCGCGCGCTTAGCCGCGCACCACCTGCGCACCACCTGCGCACAACGCCCCGCCCATCGAGAACGATGCGCGGGGCTTTTCTTTTGAGTCGGCGCCGGCAATCATGCGCCGATAGTGCATCCTTCCCGGGACATTGACCTGCGCTCGTTCTGGTGCCTGGATCCGCAGGTCCAATATCTCAACCACGGATCGTACGGCGCCTGCCCCGCGCCGGTACTGGCGCTGCAGAGCTCACTGCGGCAGGAACTGGAACGCGAGCCGGTCGATTTCCTGGGCGCGCAGCTGCCAGCCCGCCTGGACCAGGCGCGCGCTACCCTCGCGGCCTTTCTCGGCGCCGACCCGGCCGACCTGGTGTTCGTGACCAATGCGACTGCCGGGGTGAATGCGGTGTTGCGTTCGCTCGAATTCGCGCCCGGCGATGAGTTGCTGGTCACCACGCATACCTACGCCGCCTGCCGCAAGGCAGTGGATTACGTCGCCGCGCGCCGCCAGGCGCGCGTGGTGGTCGCCCAACTGCCATTTCCACTGCACAGCGAGCAGCAGATCATCGACGCAGTGCTGGCATGTGTCAGTACCCGCACGCGGCTGGCGCTGATCGATCATGTCACCAGCCCGACCGCGCTGGTACTGCCGCTGCAGCGCCTGGTCCGCGAACTTGAGGCGCGCGATGTCGACACGCTGGTGGATGGCGCACACGCCCCTGGCATGGTGCCGGTCGCGCTGACGCACCTCGGCGCCGCCTACTACACTGGCAACGCACACAAGTGGCTGTGCGCGCCCAAGGGCGCCGCCTTCCTGCATGTGCGCCGCGACCGGCAGGCCGGGCTGCATCCGACCGTGATCAGCCATGGCTACCGCGCGGGATTTCACCAGGAGTTCGACTGGACCGGCACCTGCGATCCGACGCCGTGGCTGTGCATACCCGAGGCGTTGCGATGCATCGGCGGCCTGTTGCCCGGCGGCTGGCCGGCAGTGATGGCAGCCAATCGCGCACTGGCACTGCAGGCGCGCGCCGTGCTGATGACGTCGCTGCAGATTGACGCACCGTGCCCGGAGTCGATGATCGGATCGATCGCCTCGCTGCCGTTGCCGCCGGCCTCGCCCGGGGCGCCGGCCGCCAGCCTCGACAGCCAGGGCCTGCACGACTGGTTCCGCCAGCGCGGCATCGAGACCTGGCTGCACCCGCACCCGATGATGGTGCTGCGCCTCTCGGCCCAGCTCTACAACAGCATTGATCAGTACCGGCAGCTCGCGCAGCTGCTCCAGCAGGCGTTGCATGGCCGCTGAGAGCGGCGCGATCCAGGCGCGCCTGTCTACTTTCGACACCGCGATGGTGGTGTTCAGCCTGGTGGTGGGCATAGGCATATTCCGCACCCCGGCGATCGTCGCCGCGGCCGCCGGCGACACCCTGCTGTTCTTCGTCGCCTGGGTGATCGGCGGCATCGTCAGCCTGATCGGTGCGCTGACATTCGCCGAGATCGGATCGCGCTATCCGCGCGCCGGCGGCTACTACCGCGTGGTCGCCGACTGTTACCACCCGACGCTGGCCTTCATGCTGAACTGGTCGCAGACGCTGATGCAGGGTGCCGGGGCGGCGGGCGTCGCGTTCATTGGCGCCGATTACCTGATGCCGGTGCTGCTGCCGCCGCAGTGGCGCACTCCCCAGACTTCGCTGGCGCTGGCCTGCGCCAGCATGCTGTTGCTGCTGCTGCTGAACTACGGCGGCGTCAAACCCGGCGCCCGCACGCAGAACCTGCTGTCCGCGCTCAAGATCGTGATGATCGTCGGCCTGGCGGTCGTGGCGCTGCTGCTGGCACCGCGCGCACCTGCTGCCGTGCAGCCGGCGGGCGCGGCATGGGTGCCGCGCCTGAGCGCGGCGCTGATCCCATGCCTGTACGCCTACGGCGGGTATCACCTGACGATGAACCTGGGCGCGGACCTGAAGGACGCCCGGCGGCGATTCCCGCTCGCGATCACCGCCGGGATGCTCACGGTCGTGACGCTCTACCTGCTGCTCAACCTCGCGTACCAGCGCGCACTCGGCACCCCGGGCATCGCATCCTCGAAGCTGGTGGCCGCAGCGCTGTCGCGCGCGACGTTCGGACCCTATGGCGAGACACTGGTCTCGGTGGCGGTGTTCCTGTCCGCCGCCGGCTTCGTCAATGCCACGATCCTGCACATGCCACGCAGTTTCTATGCCATGGCGCAGGATGGCGTGCTGCCGCGGGCATTTCTGCGGGTCAATCCGCACACCCAGGTGCAGCAGGTGGGCCTGCTGTTCTTCGGTGCCACGATGCTGATTCCGGCGTTCCTGCTCGGATCGTTCGAGAAACTGCTCGACTACGTGATCTTCACCGATACCGTGACCCTGGCGGTCGTGGCCTCGACGCTGTTCGTGCTGCGTCGCCGCCGCGCGGGCGAAGGCGCCTACACCATGATCGGCTACCCGCTGCTGCCGGCGGTTTACGTGCTGTGCCTGCTGGGCGCCGCGCTGCGCGTCTTCACGCTCGAACCGCGCCTGGCACTGTCGGGTATCGCGGTGCTGGCGACCGGATGGCCGCTGTTCCGGCTCGGACGCCGGCTGTTCAGTCGCACGCGCTGATACCACTGCGGCCGCCCGGCCATGACAGTCGGCTGGCGAGCAGCGGCCCGAACTGCGCAGCCACCTGCGCCAGCTCGGCGGGCCCGCCAAGCTGCGCCAGCTGCGTCATTTCCAGCCCGGCGTAGCCGCACGGATTGATGCGCCCGAACGGCGCCAGATCCATGCAGACGTTGAGCGCCAGTCCATGGTAGCTGCTGCCGCGCCGCACGCGCAGGCCAACGCTGGCGAGCTTGCGTCCGTCGACGTAGACGCCCGGGGCGTGCACGCGGCACTCGGCGCGTATCGCAAAGCGCGCCGCATAATCGATCACGGCACGTTCCAGCGCGCTGACCAGGGCGCGCACGCCGATGCGCGCGCGGCGCAGGTCGATCAGCGGATACACCAGCAGCTGTCCCGGTCCGTGATAGGTGACCTGGCCGCCGCGATCGATCTGCAGCACCGGGATATCTCCCGGGTCGAGCAGGTGCGATCGGTCGGCGTTCATGCCGAGCGTGAACACCGGATCGTGCTCGAGCAGCCAGATCTCATCCGGCGTCGCGCCATCGCGCTGATCGGTAAAGCGCTGCATCGCCTGCCAGGTCGGCTGGTACGGCAAGCGGCCCAGCCAGCGAACCGCCACGTGCGCGCCGTGCGCGCGCGCAGCGTAGTGAGCGCCAGCAGGATCGAGCGCGCCTGCAGCATCTGGCACGGCGACAGGCGCGTTCACGGCGGCGGCGGCGACTTGAGCCCGACGTTGTTGCCGGCCAGCGCCTGCTCGGCGCGGTAGCTGGATCGCACCAGCGGGCCGGAAACACATTCGCGAAAGCCACGCGCCAGTCCCCAGGCGCGATACTGCTCGAACTGTGCGGGCGTGACGAATCTCTGCACCGCCAGGTGGTTCGGGGTCGGCCGCAGATACTGGCCGAGCGTCAGGATATCGACGCCGGCGCAGCGCAGGTCATCCATGCACTGTGCAATCTCCTGGTCGCTCTCGCCGATGCCGAGCATCAGGCTGCTCTTGGTGAGCACTTCCGGCCGGTGGCGCCTGGCATGCGCCAGCACCGCCAGCGTCTGCTGGTAGCCGGCGCGCGGGTCGCGCACCGGATGCGTCAGGCGGCGTACCGTCTCGATGTTCTGCGCAAACACCTGCGGGCCGGCATCCAGTACCGTCTCGACATCGCGCAGCACACCCTGGAAGTCCGGCGTCAGCGCCTCGACCGCGGTGGCGGGGTTGCGCTCTTTGATTGCGCGGATGCACGCGGCGTAATGCGCTGCCCCGCCGTCGCTCAGGTCGTCGCGGTTTACCGAGGTCAGCACCACGTAGCGCAGTTGCATCAGCGCGACGCTGTCTGCCACCTGCTGCGGCTCCTCGGCATCGAGCCAGCCGCGCGGATTGCCGGTGTCGACCGCGCAGAAGCGGCAGGCGCGCGTACACACCGCTCCCATCAGCATGATGGTGGCGGTGCCGGCGTTCCAGCACTCGCCGATGTTCGGGCACTTGGCCTCCTCGCACACCGTGGCAAGCCGGTGCTCGCGCACGGTGCGGCGCACGAACTCATAGCCTTCTCCGGCCGGCAGCCGCGCACGCAGCCAGCCCGGCTTGGCGCCAACTCCCTGGACCCTGCCCGCAAGGCCCTGGACGTCGATCGCAGCGCCTGGCTTGATACCATCCTTGATGGCGCTGAAGCCCTGCGGCGTCAGGTACTTCTGCCCGCTGCGCACGCGCGCCGCCACGCTCGCCAGGCCGCCGTCCGCGGCCTCGCGGACCACCGGGATACCTTTCAATGTACTCATGCCAAAGTGCTCATGGCGCTCATTGTAGTGCCGCGAGCCGCTCGACGCTGCCGACATCGCTCCAGGCGCCGGTAAACACCTGGCCGTGCAGCTGGCCCGCGGCGATGGCTCGCCGCAGCAGCGGCAGCAGCGGGAATCTGCCGGCGCTGCAGCCCTGGAACAGCTCCGGCCGGTACAGTCCGATTCCCGAGTAGGTCCAGCGCACATCGCCGTGCTCCTGCACCCGACCATCGATGAGTGCGAAGTCGCCCTGCGGATGGTGCAGAGGATTGGCCACCAGCACCAGCTGCGCCTGCGCCTGCGGCGCGATCCGGATGGTGCCAAAATCAAGATCGGTGAATACATCCGCATTCACCACCAGGAATGGCTGCTGCCCGAGCCGCGGCAGCGCCTGGAAGATGCCGCCGCCGGTTTCCAGAGCCTGCTCGCCCTCGTCGCTATAGTGGATCTGCAGCTTCCATCTGGCCCCGTCACCCAGTGCGGCGCGGATCTGCCCGCCGAGCCAGGCGAGATTGATGACCACATGCTGCACGCCCAGGCGCGACAGCTTCTCCAGGTGGTAGACGATCAGCGGCTTGCCGCGCACCGTCAGCAGTGGCTTGGGCACCTGGTCGGTCAGCGGACGCATGCGCTCGCCGCGACCGGCGGCCAGTACCATCGCACAGGCGACGCTCATCGCGCAGGCTCTGCCAGTGCGCGGGCGTTGGCAGCGCCGAACAGCGGCAGCACGCGCCGCCGCAGCCATTGCTCGAGTGCGCGCAGCTCCGGGAAGCGGCACGCTCCATCCAGCACGTACCCGAGCGTGCGCGGCAGGTCGGGCAGGTAGCCATTCTTGCCGTCGCGATACCACAGGCGCGCAAAGATCCCGAGCACCTTGATGTGGCGCTGCAGCCCGGCCAGGTCGAACCAGCGCAGGAACTCGCGCTCGCTCGAGCCGGCGAGCGCGCTTTCGGAGCCCAGGCGCGCGCGATAGCCGCTGACCCACTGCTCCACCCGGGCGCGTGGCCAGTCGATGTAGCAGTCCTTGAGCAGCGACACCAGGTCGTAGCCGACTGCGCCGGCGAGCGCGTCCTGGAAATCGATCACCCCGGGATTGCCGCTGGGCAGGTACATCAGATTGCGCGAGTGATAATCACGATGCACCAGCACCAGCGGCTGCGCCAGCGCCCCGACGGTCAGGAACTCGAAGCTGTCGGCCAGCACACCGCGGTCCGCATCGTCCAGCGTCAGCTGCAGGTGGCGTTCGCAGAACCATTGCGGCATCAACGCCAGCTCGCGCGTAAGGACAATGCGATCGTACGGCGGCAGCTGGCCGGCGGCCTCGCGTCCCTGCACCTGGATGCGCAGCAGCGCCTCGAGCGCATCCCGGTACAGCAGGTCGGCATCATCGCCGGCGCGCAGCCGCGCCAGGTAGGGCTCGGACCCCAGATCCTCCAGCAGCACCAGGCCGCGCGTAACGTCGGCCGCGTGCACCTGGGGCACGTGCACGCCGCAGCCCGCGAGCAGCGCGGCGACCTGGAGGAACGGCGCGACGTCCTCTTTGTCCGGCGGAGCATCCATCACCACGCGCGTGCCACCGCCGGCCAGCCAGGCGCGAAAATAACGCCGGAAGCTCGCGTCCGCGGACGCCGGCTCGAGCCGCAGCAGGGTCAAGCCAAGATCCCTGGCGAGCCAGTCCTGTATCTGGCGCACGCGCTCCTCACCCATCCGTCATTATAATGAGTACCCAGATGATTGCTCCCCCGCACCTGCGCGCGCTTCTGGCTGCAGCGCTCTGCTATGCGCCGGTGCTCGCGGTCAGCGCCGCCGACCTGCCCGCCGCCGCCATCGTCGCCGACCGCGCAACGCTCGCAGACAGCGCAGCGCGCGCCGACAGCGCAGCGCGCGCCGACAGCGTCGATGCCTGCGGCGGCTGGAGCACCGGCGTCGCACCGCCACTGCTGGCAGCGGCTGCAGTCCCCGCGGCCAATGCTCGCAACCCGCTGCGCAGCGCCGGCGCGGCCGTGCTCGGCAACGACATCATCAGCAGTTCCGACCAGCTCACCACCACGGCCGATGGCCAGACCGAGCTCACCGGCAACGTCGATGTACACGTGGGCGAGCGCGAAATCCAGGCCGACCGGCTGATCTACGACCGCAACAACAACAGCCTCAACGTCAGCGGCCAGGTGCGCTTTCATGACCCGACCGTACTGGTGCAGGGGGACACCGGCCGCTACGCCGAAGACGGCGCGCTGTTCAACCACGCGCAGTTCCAGCTGCTGCGACAAGCCGGCCACGGCAGCGCCGACCAGATTTCGATGTCACCCGATGAGCTGATCACGCTGCGCAACGTCGTCTACACCAGCTGCCCGCAGCAGCACGCCACCTGGCAGATCCGCGCGCGCGAGCTGCGCCTGGACACCGCGGCCGGCGAGGGTGTCGGCCGCGGCGCGATCCTGGACGTGCATGACGTGCCGATTGCCTACCTGCCGTGGATCTCATTTCCGCTCAGCGACGTGCGCAAGAGCGGTTTCCTGTTCCCCGAGTTCGGCACCTCCAGCCGCAGCGGCGTCATGCTCGCGACGCCGTTCTACTGGAACATCGCGCCCAATCAGGATGCCACCGTCACGCCCACCTACTACAGCTACCGCGGCCTCGACCTGGGCGTCGAGTACCGCTTCCTGAATTCCTATAACCGCGGCACCCTGGACGCCAGTTATCTTCCCAGCGACAGCACCTACGGCCGCGAACTGACCGCCGACGGGCGCGTCGATCCGGCGGACGATCGCAGTTACCTGCGGTTCATCGACCGGCTGCAGCTGGCGGACAATACCCGGGTCGATACCCGCGTCGAGAACGTCAGCGACACCGAATACTTCGAGGATTTCAGCCAGGGCTCGCAGGCCACCAGCACCGCGTTCCTGGCACGCAGCCTGTCGATCGGCCACCGCGATGACATCTGGAACCTGCGCGCCGGTATGCTGGATTTCCAGACCCTGGACTACACGCTGCCGGAAGCGGAACGACCGTACATCCAGCTGCCGCGGCTCAACGCCATCGGGCTGTGGTCGCCGCAGCGCTGGCCGCTGCTGATGACTGGCGCGAGCACTGAACTGGTGAATTTCACCCGCTCGTTCAACAGCCCCTGCGGCTGTGCTGCGGCCGGCTGCGGCAGCTGCGCGACGGCGGCCTGCGCCGTGCCGGCCACTGCCCCCAACTCGTCGCCATGGCCTTGCGTCAGCGGCTGGCGGCTGGATGCCGCGCCGCATCTGGGCCTCGACCTCACCGGCCCGGGCTACTTCCTGCGCCCGGATGTCGCCTGGGACTTCACCCAATACGCACTGCGCGATGCCGGAACACCGGATTCATCCCCGCAGCGCAGCCTGCCGATCGTGGATATCGACACCGGCCTGACGTTCGAGCGACTTTCCGGCTCGGGCGGCGTGCGCAGCATGACGCTGGAACCGCGCGTCATGTACGTCTACATCCCCTACCGCAACCAGGACTCGCTGCCGATCTTCGATACCTCGAGCCCAGATCTCAACTCGATCGAGCTGTTTCGTCCCAACCGCTACGTCGGCCTCGATCGGATCGGGGATGCGAACGAACTTACGATGGGGGTGACCACGCAGCTGTTCGAGAACGCCAGTGGCGTGCGCTACCTGAGCGCCACGCTTGGCCAGAGCCTGTACCTGAAACAGCCCCAGGTCACCGTGCCCGACCAGACCGGCCAGCCGGTGCATACCACCTCCAGCCTGATCGCCGAAGTAAACCTTACCGCGTACCGTCATTGGAACCTGCAGATGGACATCGCCTCGAATCCGGCGGTCTCCAGCGTCGAGCAGGCCGAGGTGCTGGTCCAATACCTCGCCAGCAACAAGCAGGTCATCAACCTCGGATACCTGTTCCGGGAGGGCGTGGTGCAGCAGCTCGACGCCTCGGGTGCCTGGCCGGTCAGCTCCCACTGGGACGTCTACGCCCGCGCGGTCTACTCGTTGCTGAACCGCGCGCCGATCCAGAATTTCGCTGGCTTCCAGTATCGCGGCGCCTGCTGGAGCGTTCGGGCGGTGGCCCAGAGCTCGGTCAGCACGCGTACCGGTCAGCGCGACACCGGCGTGTCGCTGCAGCTGGAACTCACCGGGCTGTCCAATGTCGGAAGTGGCATAGGCACCGGAAGCGGGGTCAGTACTTTCCTTGAGCAGTCGATTCGGGGATACTCCGCCGCAACCACCCTGCCCTAGACTTGTTAAGCCTCTGAGGCCAAAGAGAATTTAATGCGCCGCAGCGTCCACCTGTCACCGTTGTGCCTGAGCCTTGCGGCGCTGGTCGCAACCCCCTCGTTCAGTGACTCCAGGAGCGCTGCCGCGAACGCCTCCGCCCCCAGTGCCCCCGCCACCACTGGCACCGCCCCCAGTGGCAGCGCCCCCAGTGGCACCGGCTCCAGTGGCAGCGCCCCCAGTGGCCCCGCCAAGGAGCTTTCCACCAGGGGTGTGCTGCTCGATCGGGTGGCCGCCGTGGTCAACGACGGCGTCGTGCTGCAGAGCGAACTGGACATGCAGGCGCGCGAGATCGAGGCGCGCCTGACTGCCCAGCATGTCGCGCTGCCGCCCGAGAGCGTGGTGCGCAGCCAGGTGCTCGACCGGCTGGTGCAGGAGGAGATCCAGCAGCAGCACGCCGATCGCGCCGGTATCCGGGTGTCCGACGAGCAGGTCAACGCGGCACTCGAGGACATCGCCAGGCGCCAGAACCTGACGCTGGATCAGCTGCCGCAGAAGCTGGCGGCCGACAACATCGACTACGCGCAGTACCGAATCGAACTCAAGAAGGAAATCGCGCGCCAGATCCTGCGCCAGCGCGACGTCGTGCAGCGCATCGTCGTCACGCCACGCGAACTCGACCAGTACCTCGAGCACCAGAAGAAGACCGCCTCGGCGGCCAACGAATACAATATCGCCCATATCCTGATCGCGGTGGCGCAGGACGCGAAGCCCGCGCAGCTCGCGCAGTCCAGCAAGCTGGCGCACGATATCGACGATCGCGCCCGCGGCGGCGAGGACTTCGGTGCGTTGGCAGTCAGCTATTCGCAGAGCGAGAGCGCGCTGGAAGGCGGCTCGCTCGGATGGCGCAAGGGAACCGAGCTGCCGACCTTCCTGGCGGACGTGGTCGCGCGCATGCAACCCGGCGACGTCAGCGAAGTGCTGCAGACGCCGAGCGGATTTCATATCGTGAAGCTGCTGGCAACGCGCGCCGCCGGCGGCCCGCAGATCGTGCAGCAGGTGCACCTGCGCCACATCCTTCTCAAGCCCACCGAGATCGAGGACGACGCTACCGTGCAGCAGAAGCTCGCCCGCTGGCGCGAGCAGATCGTGTCCGGCAAGGAGCAGTTCGCCGCGTTCGCCAAGACCTATTCGCAGGATTCCGGTTCCGCAGTCAACGGCGGCGACCTGGGATGGACCGAACCCAGCGCCTTCGTGCCGGATTTCGCCGCCGTGGTTGCGGGCTTGAAGCAGGACGAGATCAGCCAGCCATTCCACACGCAGTATGGCTGGCACATCGTCCAGCTGCTCGGCCGGCGCGACTTCGACAATACCAATGAAGCCGCCCGCGAGCGCGCCTACGAGGCGATGCGCGACAGCCGGGTCGAGGAAGCCACCGAGCTGTGGCTGCAGCAGATCCGCGACGAATCGTACGTCGAGCTGCGACTCTGATAGCTCGCCCCATCGCGCTCACCGCCGGGGAACCAGCCGGAATAGGCCCGGATCTGTGCCTCGCGGTGGCCAGCAGGCCGCGCAGCTGGCCGCTGGTGTGCCTGGCGGATCGCGAACTGCTGGCCGCTCGAGCCCGACGGCTGCGACTGCCGGTCGCCTTTTCCGATTACCGCAGCGGCGCGGAGGTGCAACATGCGGCCGGCAACCTGAGCGTGCTGCATATGCCGCTGGCGAGCGAGTGCGTCGCCGGACGGCTGGACGTCCGCAACGCCCGCCAGGTCCTGTCGCTGATCGATCGCGGCGTCGACGGCTGCCTCGCCGGCGAGTTTGCCGCCGTGGTTACCGCGCCGGTGCAGAAGAGCCTGATCAACCAGGCGGGCGTCGCCTTCACCGGTCACACCGAGTACATCGCGCAGCGCACCCATGCACCGCTGCCGGTGATGATGCTGATCGCAGGCCAGCTGCGCGTCGCGCTGGCGACCACACACCTGCCACTGCGCGCCGTCAGCGATGCGCTCGACACCCCGCTGCTGCTGCACACGCTTGAGATCCTGGCGCGCGACCTGGGACGCTGTTTCGGCCTGCCGCAGCCGCGCATCGGCGTCTGCGGCCTCAATCCGCACGCCGGGGAGAGCGGCCACCTGGGTGACGAGGAGGTGCGCGTCATCGGCCCGGCGATCGAGCAGGCGCGGGCCGCGGGACTGCTGGTAGACGGCCCCTGGCCGGCCGATACGCTGTTCGTGCCGAGCCACCTGGCGCCCTACGACGCGGTGCTAGCGATGTATCACGACCAGGGACTGCCAGTGCTCAAGCACTCAGGCTTCGGCCATGCGGTCAACGTTACCCTGGGCCTGCCGATCGTGCGCACCTCGGTCGATCATGGCACGGCGCTCGATCTGGCGGGCAGCGGCAGCGCCGATGCCGGCAGCCTGATCGCCGCGATCGAACTCGCCGCTGCGATGGCTGCGCGCCTGTCGCTGGCTGCGCGCCTGGAGAGTGCCTGATTAGCGCGCACGGCCGCGCGCGCAAGCGTTTCGGTCAGCATTTCCTGCATGACCCGGCCGTCATCGCGCGCATCGTGGCGGCGGTCGGCCTGGCGCCCGGCGACGCCGCAGTCGAGATCGGCCCCGGGCACGGGGCGCTCACGCAGCGGCTGCTGGAGGCCGCCGGAGGGCTCGAGGTCATCGAGATAGATCGCGACCTTGCCGCCCTGCTGCGCAGCCGCTATGCCGGGCAGCCACGCTTCGTGCTGCACGAGGGCGATGCGTTGCAGGTGGACTGGCGCGCCATGGCCGCGGCCCGCGGCGCACGGCTGCGACTGATTGGCAACCTGCCCTACAACATCTCAACGCCGCTGCTGTTTCGTGCGCTGGCAGCGGGCGACGCCATACGCGACATGCATTTCATGCTGCAGCGGGAGGTGGTGGACCGGATCGTGGCCGCTCCCGGTTCGGCGGCCTACGGCCGCCTGACGGTGATGCTCGCGCCGCGGGTCAGCGCCGCGCGCCTGCTCGACGTGGGTCCCGGTGCCTTTCGCCCCGCACCCAAGGTCGCCTCGAGCGTGGTGCGGCTGGTGGTGCAGGACCAGCTGCCGCCATGGGCCGGCTCGCCGCTATTTGGTGCGGTGGTGACGGCGGCTTTCGGCCAGCGGCGCAAGACCCTGCGCAACGCACTGAGCCGCTACCTGACGGCGCAGCAGATCGGCGCGCTGGGGATCGATCCGGGACTGCGCGCCGAAACATTGACACCGATGCAGTTCGGCGCGCTGGCGCAGGCGGCCACCGCTGTGATTCACTAATGGCTACCGTTGGAGCCGATCATGACTGCCTACCGCCGCATCCTGGCCGCCATCGACCTGACCCAGGACAGCCGCGCGGTCGCTGGGCGCGCCTGCGACATTGCGCGTGCCGCCAATGGCATCGTGCAGCTGCTGCACGTGCTGGAGATCGTGCCGATCGAACCGATGAGCGACTCGCTGGTGCCGGTGATGCAGATCGACGCGCAGATGATGCTGCGCATGCGCGAGCAGATCGCGGCGCTGGCGCTGGAGCTGGGCCTGCCGGCGAATGCCGGCAGTGTCGAGGCCGGCAGCGCCAAGAGCGAGATCCTGCGCTATGCCCGCGAGCAGAGCAGCGACCTGATCGTGCTCGGCAGCCGCGAACGGCACGGCCTGTCGATACTGCTCCACCGCACCGAGGATTCGGTCCTGCATGGCGCGCCCTGCGATGTGCTGGCCGTGAGGGTTAGATGAATGAGCATACGTCAATGCCGGTGAGCGGCGTGCGTCACCGCATCAGCGTCGACGTCGAGACCACCTATCTCGACGATCAGTCCGAGCCGCGCGAGCAGCGTTACGTGTTCGCCTACACCATCACGATTCGCAACGAGGGCGAGGTGCCGGCAAAACTGCTGACCCGCCACTGGATCATCACCGATGCCAACGGCCGGGTGCAGGAGGTGCGCGGCGACGGCGTCGTAGGCGAGCAGCCGTATCTCAAGCCTGGCCAGGGCTTTCGTTACTCCAGCGGCGCGGTGCTGGAAACGCCGGTCGGCACCATGCAGGGGACCTACCAGATGCTGGCCGACGACGGCGCGCAGTTCGATGCGCCGATCGCGGCGTTTCGACTGGCAATGCCAGGAATGCTGCATTGAGCGCCGGCCTGCATTGAGCGCCGGCCGCGCGCTCTGAGCATCGATGGCGCGCTGGGCGATCGGCGACGTACAGGGCTGCTGCGAGGAACTCACGCAACTGCTGGCGCGCATCCGGTTCTCGCAGCAGCGCGACCGGTTGTGGTTCGTAGGCGACCTGGTGAATCGCGGACCGCAATCGCTGCAGACGCTGCGGCTGGTGCGCGACCTCGGCGACAGCGCCATCAGCGTGCTCGGCAACCACGACCTGCATCTGCTGGCGGTCGCCATGGTGGGCGCGAAGCTGCGCAGGAGCGATACCCTCAGCGACATCCTGCAGGCGCCCGATCGCGAGCAGCTGCTGCAGTGGCTGCAGCAGCTGCCGCTGGCGCATTTCGAACCCGCGTCCGGCGACCTGCTGCTGCATGCCGGCGTGCTGCCGCAATGGAGCGTGGCGCAGACGCTGCAGCTGGCGGCTGAAGCGCAGCAGGCGCTGCGCGAGCATCCACGCGCGCTGCTATCGGACATGTATAGCGACCAGCCCGAGCGCTGGCAGCCGACGCTGGCGCCGGCGGAGCGGCTGCGGCTGACGATCAATGTGCTCACGCGGCTGCGCTTCTGCACCGCCGACGGGCGCGTGGATTTCCGGCAGAAGGGCCGGCCGGATTCAGCTCCGAAGCCCTGGCTGCCCTGGTTCCGGGTCCCCGCGCGCGCCAGCCGCGACCAGCGCATCGTGTTCGGCCACTGGTCGGCGCTCGGCTTTCATAGCGAACGCGGCATTCTCGGCATCGACACCGGCTGCGTCTGGGGCGGCGCGCTGACCGCCGTCAACCTGGACGATCGCGAAGCCCCGCCGGTCAGTGTGCCGAGTCGTCAGCCGCGCTCCAGCGGAGAGTGACCTGTCCGGTGTCGGCGTGCACCGCGCTCGGCGCCAGCCGCAGCAGCACCGGTGCGCCCTCCGATGGCACCTGGAAGATCACGCGCTGCGCGCCGCTGACCGTCAGCAGGCCGAACGTTCCTGGCCGCACCCGAAATTCCAGCCGTATCGGCCAGCCCAGCCCCTTGATCGGCCTCAGGGTAGCGGCCCCTTCGGCGCCCACGGCAGTGAGGTCGACCAGCAGCGTGTTGCGATCCCAGAACTGCAGGATCGCGCTGTCTGCAAGTGGCGCTTCCGGCACGATCAGCAACTGATGGACCGGTTGCGGCGGCGGCGGCGGCCGTCGCTTCCACGGCCAGTGCAGCGCGCACGACGACACGCTCAGCGACAGCGCCACGACCAGCCCCGGCAGCCCAAGCAGCCGCGACAGCCTGCCGCAGTCGCCACCTTCAGGTATTCCGCTTACCATACGTGAACTTACTCCCGACGCTTGCATATTGTCAGAAATCATCGACATGCGCGCCCCCATGCCCATCAACCTCAATCAGTGGATTGACGCCAATCGCCACCTGCTGCGGCCGCCGGTCGGCAACAAGGTGGTCTACCAGGATGGCGAATTCGTCATCATGGTGGTGGGCGGTCCGAATGCGCGCAAGGATTTCCACGTCGACCCGGCGGAGGAGTTCTTCTACCAGCTCGAGGGCCAGATGCTGCTGCGGGTGGTCGAGGACCACGGCATCGTCGATCTGCCGATTCGCGCCGGGGAAGTGCTGCTGCTGCCGGCGCAGGTGCCGCACTCCCCGCAGCGCTTTGCCGATTCGGTGGGCCTGGTGATCGAGCGCCGCCGCCGTCCCGGCGAGCTCGACGGCCTGCAATGGTATTGCGAGCGTTGCCAGCGGCTGCTGTACCAGGACTTCTTCGTGCTCACCGACATCGAGACGCAGTTTCCGCCAGTGTTCGATCGCTTCTTTGGCAGCCTGGCGCTGCGCACCTGCGGGAACTGTCACGCCGTCATGGAGCCGCCGTCGCCGGTCCCGCCGCATGGCACGCAATGAGCGCGCGCAGTGGGCGCAGCTGCACGTCGACGGTGTCGCGCTGCTGGCGGATCTTGCAGCTGGCGCGAGCCTGGCGCGGCTGCTGGATTTCGCAGGCCCACAACTGCGCTGCTTTGGCGCGCCAGCGGCCCGCAGCAAGCCGCTGGCGGTCGGTGAATTCAACGGCCGGGTGGACCAGGGCGCAAGTTGCAATTGCAGCGTCGTCACGCTGGTACCGCACGCCAACGGCACCCATACCGAAGGCGTGGGCCACCTGACGGCGGAGCGTGTCGACGTACAGGCGGTCATGCCACGGCGCCTGCTGATCGCAGCGCTGCTCACGCTCGAGCCGGAAATCGCCGGCGACAGCAGCGAGGGCAGCGCGCCGGCACCGTCGCCGGATGATCTGCTCATCACGCGCGGCGCCATCGAGCGCGCCTGGCCGCCGCCGCTGGCCCCGCAACTCAGGTCACGCGCGGCAATCATCCGCACGCTGCCGAACCAGCGCGACAAATTCACCGGTGAGCGCGCCGCGGCGGCACCTTTCCTGTCGCTCGAGGCCGCCAACTGGCTGGTCGCTCGCGGCATCGACCACCTGGTGCTCGATGTGCCCTCGGCCGATCGCGGCAGCGACGGCGGCGCGCTGACCGCGCACCGCATCTTCTTCGGCCTGCCGCCGGGCAGCCGCTCGCAGCGCGAGTCACGGCGGCCCGAAAGTACCATCACCGAGCTTGCCTACATCCCCGACACGGTCGTCGATGGCTGGTATTTCCTGTCGTTGCAATCCCCGGCGATCAGCGGCGACGCGGTGCCGTCGCGGCCGGTGGTCTATCCCTTGCGTGCCGCATGAGCCGCAGCGCCGGGCGCGCGCCTGATACGGGAATGTCGGGCCGGCTCGAGTGGGCGCGCGCGCAGGATGCCGCCGATGCACTGGCGCCGCTGCGCGCACGCTTTGCGCTGCCACGCGACAACCGGGGCCAACCGCTGCTGTACCTGTGCGGGCATTCGCTGGGCCTGGCGCCGATCGCGGCGCGGGCCATGATCGAGGCCGACATCGCCCAATGGGAGCAACGTGCGGTGCTCGCGCACGAGCACCCGGCGAGCGACTGGATAGGCAGCGCCGAGCGGCTGCAGCAGCCGCTGGCGAGCGTTGCCGGCGCGCATCCGCACGAGGTGGTGGCGATGAACTCGCTCACCGTCAACCTGCACCTGCTGCTGGCGAGCTTCTACCGGCCGAGCGGCCAGCGACGCGCGATCCTGATCGAGGCCGGCGCCTTCTCCTCCGACCGTCACGCGGTCGCGTCGCATGTGCGCTGGCACGGCTTCGACCCCGACATCGAGCTGATCGAGCTGGCGCCGACGGCAGGCGGACAGCTGCTTCGCATCGAGGACATCGAGGCGCAGATCGCAGCACTGGGGGAGCGCCTTGCGCTGGTGCTGTGGCCGGGCGTGCAGTACCTGACCGGCCAGCTGTTTGACCTGGGGCGCATCACTCGCGCGGCGCACGCGGCCGGCGCCACCGCCGGCTTTGACCTGGCGCATGCGATCGGCAACGTGCCACTGGCGCTGCACGACGATGATGCCGATTTCGCAGTCTGGTGCAGCTACAAGTACCTGAACGCGGGACCCGGAGCAATCGGCGGCGCCTTCGTGCACCAGCGGCACCTGCAGCACGGTGACTTGCCGCGCCTGTGCGGGTGGTGGGGCCACGAGGCGCGCACGCGCTTTGCGCTGTCGCCGGCATTCGTCGCCGCGCGCGGCGCCGCCGCCTGGGCAGTCAGCAATCCGCCGATCTTCTCCGCCGC
>Ga0116229_10007987_pt1 | contig 16593 bp, 15 predicted proteins | sample S1TSphgellanicum_3_FD_87313 | JGI IMG/M metagenome (GOLD analysis project Ga0116229, IMG submission 87313) | Host-associated microbial communities from peat moss isolated from Minnesota, USA - S1T2_Fc - Sphagnum magellanicum MG | ecosystem: Host-associated > Plants > Peat moss > Unclassified...
GATTGGAAAGCTAAAGCGGTTCAAGCGCGTTGCCATGCGGTGCGAGAAGACCGACATAAGCTACTCAGCCATTATCAGTTTTGCGTGCGGCCTGATGTTGGTTAAATCCGTCCACACGGCCTAGTACCTCGTCATAGTGATTTTGACTCTTTGAATTCAGGTTCCTTTATGGGGCGGTCGCGGTGGCTCGGCTCGGTCAACCAGTCAAATTCACTGTGACGAGGTATTAGTGGCGGACGGCGAGCGGACATCCTTGCGTTAGTTGTTGTTTGTATATGGGTGATGCCTACGAGGGCGGCCGCGGCCGGTTGTGTGAAATACGGCCCGGTCGCATTGCGGATACAGATCGACTTCGGCTGGATTTTCGATAGGGCTTTGCCTCTCAAGCTGGAGATTGAGATTGACCAGTCGAACATGTGATGCCATGATATTGAGTGAGTAACCATCGCTCACAATGAAATCCTGTATTAGTAATAAATATGCGACAGAAGAGAGGTATTCGTCGATGAATAAATGGGTCGCGCCGACCGTCATCCTCTTTTTGCTTTCGTCCTGTGCTACTTACTCGCCCTACGTGCCTTACTCACAATATCCAGGTTATCGAGGGGGTTTTCCGACCTCAATCGTTGGGTCTTATGGGGCGCCAATTGCACGTGTACCAAACTCTGCATTCCGTTATCCTTCGTCAGAAGCGCCTTCCATCGCCTCGGCACCTACTCCATCAGGACCATCCTCCAACGCCTTGGCAACCACATCATATCAAGCCCCAGGGCAGTTTATCGAAATAGACGATCGCCTCCGTCGCAGGATTGCATTTTTGCTAGATATACCGTCATCCGATCTTATGGTGCTGCCTGCCGGCGTCGCAACCGGCAATGGACGAAGTTGGTTGCTTTACCCAATTTGTCTAGCCGGGCGATGCACGCCTGAGACAGATAATATGTTTATGCTGGCCGCATATAATAAGGCAACGGACACCCTTGCCACCGGCCACCTCCGCGATGACGCAACATCAGCAAGTTTTTGTCGGGAGGAGGGTAGATCTAAGGTATGCAACGACGCTCCTATGAAGTATATATCTTCCTGGAAACGAAGCAAGATTATATCGGATTGGGAAGACAGAAAGGAGATGGTTTCTGATCTCGTCGGTCGAGCAAATAGATTGCGGGATTCAGATGCTGTAATCTCGAAATGCTTCGATCAGAAAACCGATCCAACCGTCACTACAACGTACCAGATTGGTCCATATGGTGATCGGACGGCTGCTCATAGGGACTACCGAGTTAATGCGACGGCGCAGAATACTTGTTCTCAAGCCGTGGTTTTTGATCTTGACTGCAATGCGCCGGTAATCGGCTACGACGGTCCAGTAACCGTGCAGCCTGGAGAGACGCTGCACGGGATGCCAGTTACTATAGGCTACAGCTGCAAATATTACGCTCTCAAGGAAAATCCCTTTTAGGCAAAGATTTGAGATCAAATCGTGTTTGGTCCGTAAGGTTGGGCTTCTCGCAGTTCACAGTAGGCTTGGCGTCTAGGTCCATTTGTGAATTCGTGTGCGGCAAGGTAGACTATGATTTAGGTATTCAGAAGACAGGCGATGGATCGAAGCGAAAAGGGAATGCGCTTCGCTTTTCCACGCTATAAACCTACCCACTGAGCTATAGTGGTTTTTTCTCCCTCAATTGGTCGCGGAGATTATTGAGCCATTTGGCGGCTTCGGTGGCGGCTTCGCTGTTGCCGTGTTTGTCTGGGTGGAGAAGGCGCAGCATGGATTTGAGTTGTGCGTCGTCCAGGCCGAGTTGTTCCATGGCGCCGAGGGCCGATTGCGAGCGGCGCAGCTTTTCGACTTCCTTGCGTAGCTCAGCGATTTCGTGGAGCAAGTCAGCCTTTTCGCTTTCCAGAAGCTGGATTGCCTGATCGTCTGGCCGCCGGTCGGATCGCCAGGAGAAATGCCATTTCGTGGCTGGTGTTGGCTCATCGGCCGGCCTTGCGCCCGCGGTGAGTTGCGCGCGGCGTTTGCGTTCGGCTTTGATGAAATCCTGGTGCAGGGGATGGGGCGGCGCCGCGGCCTCGATGAAGTCGGTGATTTCGGTTTCGGCGTTGTGCCAGAACATCGCACTCAGCGCGCGTTTCTCCATGTGGAGAATGCAGCCGAATAGCGCGTTGTCGATCAGGTCGCGGCGCAGCTTGTTGGCCGATCTGGCCTTGAGTTTGGCGAGCGGGATGTCGGCGAAGAACAGCACGGGCGGGGTGGCGAAGAGAAGGGTGGTGCGGCGGAACGCGGCGGCCTGGAGTACGCCGACCGAATCCAGGATCAGCCCCAGCCTGGCGGCCAAATGCTTGGGGCGCGGTTCGGTGGTGGGTTGGACGGCGTTGGCCGGGGCGGCGCTGGATGTGGAGCGTTCGACGAGGCGAAAACTCTGCTTCCGGCCACCGGGGAGCTTGGGCAAGACCAGGCCGAACACATCGTGGTCGGACACCACCGAGGGCGAGAACCAATCGGCTTCCGGCCACCCGCCGAGGGCTTTGAGCGGGGCGGGAATGGCTGTCTCTGTCGGGTCCTTGGGCGCCACTCTCTCTCCGTCGCTGGGGGTGCGAGCTTACTGGTGGGTGGTTTTTGCCACAAGTTGGCCGGCTGGCCTTGGGCCGGGTTGGCGGGCCGTTCAGGGCCGTTGATGGAGTCTTTTGCGCGGGGCGTATGGCTGGAGTCGGTGGGCTGCGAGCGGCCGACGCTACGGTAGCGGGTTTTCTGTGAATTTTGGCCATAATATGAAAATCTGCGCCATACTAGAAACGAATTGATGGGGGCATAATCATAATAGTGTTTAATTACAAATAGATAGAAACTGGCACGGGCTATGCAAACGGTATTCGGCAGATGGCCATGGTCGCTCAACTGGCGGCACGGGCCTTCGCTCACGCAACGAGATATAGCATAGGAGTACCCCATGTCCGCTTTCATTACCCGCCGCCTGTTCGCCGCCGCCGTCGCCGTGGCGATGACCGCCGGTTTGTTCGTGCTGCCCGCCTATGCCGGCGAGGCCCCCCATTTTGAGACGAAAATCGCCGTGGTCTCCACGGCGGGGCTCGATCTCACCACCCAGCAGGGCGCGGCCATGCTCAACGGGCGGGTGCATCAGGCGGTCAACGATCTGTGTGGTGCGCCGGACCTGGAGGATGGGGCGCAGCTGGCCGCCGTGCGCCGGTGCCGCGCCGGCGCGGTGGCCGCGACCATGCCGCAGATTCAGGCCGCGATCGAGCTGGCGGCGCGTCGTGCGCCGAGCGTCGTGCAGGTTTCGTCGATCGCGCAATAAAGCGCCAGACCTGTCCTCGTTTACCAAAGCCGCCGGGTGATCGTCAGCCGGCGGCTTTCTGCTGCCTGCGGCGCATCCTTAGGGCCCGTTCGACATTGACCGAATTGGGTTGCGGGGTCGAACGGGCCCTAAGCCTTTGTTTGAAGCGGCATCTTTGTCGGCGTGCCGACGATGCCTTAGCTTGGCCTGGCACCGCACCCGGATGTCATCCGGGCTACGGGGCGTGGCCATATCCAATCAGCTTTGGGAATGTTGCGAGACCCGAGAGGCGGGTGCTAGACTCTTTGTAACGGGGGGGGTGGGTCGATGAAAATGGTTTGCGATGCAGCATTTTTGCGGCGGCGCTTGGGCGCGCCGGCGACAGCCATGATGTTTGCGGTGTGTGTGTTGGCGGGCTGCGATCATGTGACGTGGGTGGCACCCTACAATGCTGATTTGCAGAAGAAGGCGAGCGACATGCTCTCGGATGTCGTTGCCTGGGAGAGCCATATGCGCAGCGTGGCCGGCACCGCGGCGGCCGATCCGCGCGATCCGGATGTAGAAGCCAAATTGGCGGCGTGGCGTGGCGATGTGGAGGCGATGGCGGAAATCGAAATCGGCATCGATCCTGGCGCCACCGCCTGCGATGCGTTTCTGGCAAAGATCGGCGGCAAGATATCGGATAGTCTGAAGGGGGTTCTGCCATCGGCGCCTGCCGGGACGATGTCTGGCCTGACGCCGGTTACCCATTGCGAGACGCTGCCTGGTATTTTTACCCGGATGACCAAGCAGGTGACCGGCGACACGCCGGAGAATGCGGGCATCCCGTTCATTCTCGATCAGCAATGCAAGCTGCCATGGCTCTCTGATTCCTATTTCGCAACGCTGCAGGAGGGCAGGGCCACCGCGGGCGCGTCTTCGGCAGCCCGGCCGGCGCCGAAGACCGCGAAAGCGGGGATCCCGACGGCGCTTCAGCAGGTGACTGCGGTGGCGCAATGCCGCAGTCTGTTCGACCCACCTGCCGGCACTGTTCACGGCAATCTGGTCGATTCGCTGGTGACCGACCTGGATTCGATCATTTACCGGGAAGGCCGCCAGGCGCCGGCGGCGAAAAAGTAGCATAGAGGACAAAGTCAATGTCGATCGAAGAGGATATCACCGCTGCCCTGACGGCGGGTGCCAAAGCCGGTGCCGCGGCGGCGAGCACCGGTGGCCGAGATTTTGTTGAGGATATCACGAAATTCGTGGTTCCGCATCTGGAGGATATTGGCCTGCAACTGGCCTCCATCGTGACCAAGCGGCTGGCTGGCGTTTATACGGATGCGACGGCGAAAGCGCTGATCGATTCGGAGGAGGATGCGATTCAGACGCTGGTGGAAACGGTGACGACGCTGGCCGTGCTGGATGTGCAAAACATCGTCAACGCGATTGTCGATGCGCTGAATGGCGCGGTGAACACGGCTTTGGGGTTTGCGCTGCTCGCTTGAATGGGTGGGCTGCGAGCTGCCCACCCTCCGGTTATCGGGCGCCGCGCAGATAGTGGACGCCTAACGCCGCTGGCAGGCTGGCTTGGCGGCCGAAGATGACGAGGGCGAGCAGGACGGCGGCGAAGGGAAGCATCTGGATCACGTCGGTGGGCACATCGATGCCGGCGACTTGCAGAGCGGTGGTGATGGAAAGGCAAGCGCCGAACAGCATGGCGCCGAGCAGCACGCGCCACGGTTTGCCGCGTGCCAGCATGGCCAGAACGATGCCGATGAAGCCGTTGCCGTTGGTCATGAAGGGCACAAAAATGCCGGCGCCAATTTCGGCCATGAAGGCGCCGCCGAGCCCGGCCATCAGGCCGGTGGCAAGCACCGCGCCGCCGCGGATCATCACCACATCGACACCGGCGGCGTCCAGGGCCGCTGGTTTGTCGCCTGCTGCCTGCAAGGAAAGGCCCAAATGCGTGGCGCGGAATATGGCGCCGAGCGCCGGCACGGCGAGCCAGGCGAGATAGACACATAGCGGCTGCTGGAACAGGGCAGGTCCGAGAACGGGGATTGCCGACAGGGCGGGTAGCTTGAGCACGCCGAAATCCGCGAGGCGTGGATAATTCTGGGAAAATTGAACATGATGCAGCAGCGCTGTGAGGCCCTGCACGCCGAGCGTGAGAGCGATGCCGATCACCACCTGGTTGAGGCCCGCGAAAACGCATAGCAGCGCCATGATGGCGGCCACGGCCGCGCCGCCCGCGGCACCGGCGGCAAAACCGAGCCAGGGCGAGCCGGATCGGTAGGCCAGCAGAAACCCGGCATAGGCGCCCATCAGCATCATGCCCTCGATGCCGATATTCAGCACGCCGGCTTTCTCGGAGATCTGTTCGCCGAGCCCGGCGAGCAACAGGGGAATGCTGGCGGTGACGGCGCCGAGCAGCAGGGCGGTGATGAAATTTTGGGTGAGCAAGGCGGCCATCAGCCTGGCCCCCCGTTGCGGCGGCGCTGGTCGAGTGTTTCGCTGACGCCAAGCAGGATCAGCAGCGTTGCCATCACCACCAAAGTGAACTGGTTTGGCACGCCGAGGCGCCTGGCCGCGCTCTCGCCGCCGATGGAGAGAATGGCGAACAGGAACATCAGCGGGATGGCGGCAAAGCCGTTGAGCCGGGCGAGAAAGACCAGAGGCACCACGGTGAGGGTGTAGGCGGGATTCCAGTCGGCGCGCACATTGCCTTGTACGCCGAGAATATCCACCGCACCGGCCAAGCCAGCGAGGGCGGCGGAGAGGCCGAAGACGGAAAAGATCAAGCGCGGCACTGGCAGGCCGGCATGCAAGGCGGCTTTTTGGCTGGCGCCGACCATGCGCAGTTTCAGGCCGAAGGCGGTGCGTGCCATGACCAGTTGCACCAGGATGATCGTGATCACGCCAACGAGCAGGCCGCTGGAAATGGTGGTGTGGAACACGTGCGGCAGGCGGTCGGCCACCGGCAGCGTGCGGGTTTGCGGAACGGTGGTGTGCGGGTCGGCGAAGACCAGTTTTACCAATACATTGGCGAGAGAGACGCCGAGAAACGTCATCATCAGCGTGGTGATGATTTCATTCACCCCTTGATAGGCCTTCAGCAGAGCCGGCAACACGGACCATGCGGCGCCGACGGCCGCACCCAGGGCCAGGCAGAGTGAGAGGGTGGCCCAGCGCGGCAAAATACCGGCCAGATTGGGGGCTGCGGCGGCTACGACGACGGCGGCGAGCAGAAACTGGCCGTCACCGCCCAGATTCCAGATGCCGGCACGAAAGGCGACGATCAGGCTGGCGCCGATGAGCAGCGGGGCGGCCATATGGGTGGCACTTGCCTGCAGGCCGCCGGTAGAGAACAGCCCGCGCTGCACAACGATGGTGTAATAGGCAACAGGGTTTGCGCCGAGCAGCCACAGCACCAGGCCGGAGAGGATGATGGCGGCGATGAATGGCAGGAAAGCGGTGAGGACAATGCGACTCATTCCGCCAGCCCGCTCATCATTTCACCCACTTCGCGGCGGGCGTCCGGGCCGTTCTCCACCACCCCAACCAGCCGCCCGCCCGCCATGACCGCAATGCGGTGCGACAATTCCAGAATCTCGTCGAGATCTGTTGAGATCAGCAGGATTGCCAAACCACCGGAAGCGGCGGCGCGAATCCGCTGGCGCGTGGCGATGGTGTTTTGCACGTCCAGCCCATTGGTGGGCTTGGCGAAGATCACCGCGCGGGCCGGGCCGGAGAGCTCGCGGGCGAGCAGTACTTTTTGGATGTTGCCGCCGGAGAGTTTGCCGATTGGGGTATCCACGCTTGGGGTGCGTATGTCGAAGGCGGCGACCTGCTGCTCGGCGTAAGCGTGGATGGGGGCGGGTTGCTCGATGCCGTGCCGCCAGAACGGCCGGTCGGCCAGATTTTTGAACAGCAGATTGAGGGAGATCGGGAAGGAGCCGATGGTGCCTTCGCCCAGGCGGTCATCGGTAACATAGCGCAGGCCTTTCTTGTGCCGTTCACCCACCGTCAGAGCGGCGAGGTCTTGGCCGTCGAGAAGAATATGGCCGCCTTGGGCTGGACTTTGGCCGGCAAGCGCTTCAGCGAATTGTTTTTGGCCATTGCCGTCGATCCCGGCGATACCGAAAATTTCGCCGGCGGAGATGGCCAGGTCGATCGGCGGAGCATGCGCCACAGCCAGGGCAATCGCCTGCAGCACGGGCGAGTCGCCGGCCTTAGCCGCTGGAACTGGTGCAGGGCCCGCGGCTGATTGGGCGGAGCCGAACATGAGATGGACGATGTCTGCGCTGATTTGCCCATGATCGGTGCCGGCCAAGCGCTCCGGGCTGATCTGGCCGGCCAGGCGGCCGTGGCGGAGTACGGAAATGCGGTCGCCAAAGGCCAGCGCCTCTCTGAGCTTGTGGGTGATGAACAGCACCGCAAGGCCGCGCTGGGCCAGGCGGCGCATCAGCGCGCCGAGCTCCTGTGCGGCGTTCGGTGTGAGCATGCCGGTGGCTTCGTCGAGAATCAGGAAGCGGCTGCCCCGCAGGAGGGCGCGGATTATTTCCACCTGCTGCTGTTCGCCCAGGGAGAGCGTGCCGACGATGGCGGCGGGATCGAGCGTCACGCCGATATCCTGGCAGATGGTGGCCATGCGCGCGGCGATGCCGGGCAGGTCCGGGCGTCGCCACCAGGCGCCGCCGAGGGCGATGTTTTCGGCCACGCTCAGCGACGGGACCAGCATGGAATGCTGGTAGACGGTGCCGATTCCGTGGCGCAGCGCCTGGGCCGGGTTTTTCATCACCTGCCTGGCACCGTTCAGCAGAATAAAACCCTGGTCGGGGGTTTGCAGGCCGGAGAGTAGCGCAACCAGGGTGGATTTTCCGGCGCCGTTTTCGCCGAGCAGGACGTGAACTTCGCCGGCGGCGAAATCGATAAAGAGCCGGTCGTTCGCCACCACGCCCGGGTAGCGCTTGGTGACGCCTTGCAGCGAGAGCATCGGCGTCACTGGCTCTGGGTCAGCAATGTGTGAACCGTACTGGCATCGAAGCTTGGTTTCAGGGTGATTTTGCCATCGATGATCTGCTGGCGCACCGCCTGGATATGCGCCCAGACATCGTCGGGGATGTGTTTGGTGTGGAGCAGGGATACGGAATTGTCGGCCAGGCTGAGGCCGTAATTATGGGTGCCGAATGTGCCGGCTCTGACATCGGCGATCATCGCCGCATAGACGGGCTGGAGGTTCCAGTAGACCGAGCTGAGCAGATTGCCTTTGTCGATCGGGGTTTTGTCGCCGATGACGTCGATGAAATAGATCTTGCCGCCATCGGCAGCGTGGGCGGTTTCCACCGCCTGCAGCATGCCGAAGCTGGAGCCGTTGCCTTGGCCGAAAATGATGTCGGCGCCGGCGGCGATCAGCGCCTCGGTGACGCGCTTGCCGCCGGCCGCATCGGCATAGGCGGCGGGGCCGATCACCGCGTAGCGCAGGATGATGCCGGGTTTTTCGGCGCGTGCGCCTTCGATGAAGCCGGCGGATTGCGCGTTCCAGGAGGGCGGCTCGCCGGAGACGACGATGCCGATTATGCCGGACCGGCTCATCCGCGCGGCAAGGCACCCGGCGAGATAGGCGCCCTGCTGGCCGCTGACGGTGTAATCGGCCACCGCGCCGGGAACGCGTGCATCCGGGCGGTCGACGATGGCGACCGGCACGCCGGTTTCGGCGCCGATTTCCGGCGCCGCGGTGTTGAAGCCGCTGGCATGGGCTATCAGCAGGCCGGCGCCATCTTCAGCCATTTCGCGCAAGGTGGGCCTGATATCGCCATAGCCGAGATTGTCAGCGACCATTATCTGTAGGCCGGCTGCTTTGGCGGCTGCTTTGGCGGCGGTGATTCCCTGCTGGTTCCAGCCATAGTCGTTGCCTGTTTCTGGCGTCAGGATGGCGATGGATTTCAACGTGGCTGCGTGTGCGGTGCCGAGCAAGCACAGAAACGACAGAACCATTAGGCGCTTGCGCATGGGGTGGGTCCTTTTGGTGCTGGGTGCCTCGATGGCGCCGGCGCGCGCCGGTGGGCTGGTTGCGGTGCCGTTCCGTGCGGTCAATCTTGGCTCAGCCCCGATCCTGTGCAGCGCCACGCTGGCACATTGGTACTCGGCCGAGCTTGGGCGTGCGGCGAAGGGCGAAGCGATCTCGGCGACATTCTGGTCCGATACGGCGTCCGGTGCGGTGTATCTGTTGAACCAGAGCGGTCATCCGATGCCGGTGGCGCAGCTGTGGTGCGGCGTTGCCGGGCGGGAGGCCGGGCGGAGCCTGGTGACGCTGGAGCGGCGGGCGGGGGTTGTGCAAGGGCCACTCTTGTTGGTGTGTAAGCAGGGCAATGCGGGGCTCGTGTGCCTGGCGGGCAAGGGCGGGTGACTTAGGGGCGATATCTCGCATTAACTCAACCATAACAGACGGGGTGGGGCGGTCTAGACGGTTCGCGAGCACCATTCTGTTCAACCAGGATCGCGGTTGACGGTTGGCGGCTGGCTGGCAGTGCGCGTGTGGCCAGGCGGGAGATGCTTGAGGAGGCTATCGTAAGCTTCAGAAATGATTGCCTGTTCCGCAATGGAAGAGGCAAGGCGATCGGCAGGGGTGGTCAACCGGCCAGCAAGAAAACACGTCTGGCGGGGCAAATAGGTGTTGACCAATTCCTGCCTTCAATGGTTGGATAATCCGGTTGCGATTTGGTGCGGCCGGCTTCGGTTTTGTCGGTTCTGGCCATCGTAACCATGGCAAAACGCCTGTTGTGCGGTTGGCGATTATGCTCTGATGGATTGATCTCGACCGAGGAGTTGCCGCATGAACGCGCAGTTCAAAATAGTCGCCGATCCGGCCACGCATCATTTGCGGACGGGCGCCCAGTTCAAGAAATCGCTGGATGATGGCCGCGCCCTGTGGGTGGACGGCAAGCGCCTCAACTCGGTGTTCGACGAACCGGCTTTGGCCGCCGGCATCGACCTGCTGGCATCGATGTTCGATGACCAGTTCCGGCCTGAATTCGCCGACGCCACCACCTATGTCGATCCGGAAACCGGCAAGATCGCCAGCCGGTCGTGGCAGGTGCCGCGCACCATCGAGGACCTGCGCGACCGCAGGAAGATGATCGAATATACCAGCCTGAAGACGGCGGGCACGTTCGGGCGGCCGCCTGATCTGGCGCCGGCGATTGCGGTTGGGCTGCTGGCGTATCTGCCCACATTCAAGGCCAAATCCTCGAAGATCGAGGGTTGCTCGCCGGATTTTGCCGAAAATATCGAGCGTTACGTGGCCTATGGCCGTGAGACCAACCTGACGGCTTCGGAAAGCCTGACAGGGCCGCAAAACGACCGGTCTTCGCCCAAGGGGGCGGAGGCGTCGTTGCTGAAGGTGAAGAGCGTCGAGAAGGGCGGCATACGGATCAGCGGCATCAAGACTGTCGGCTCCGTCTCGGCGCAGGCGAATGAGATTTTCTTCACCAATCTGGGTGGCCTGCGCGATACGCCGGCGGAGGCGTGTATCTGGGCCTCGGTGCCGGTGGCATCGGACGGCATCATGATGGTGTCGCGCGAGATGGTGAGCCATCCGGCGGCCAGTGCGTTTGATCATCCGGTGGCGCGGCTTGGCGAAGAGGCCGACCAGTTGATCATTTTCGACAATGTGTTCGTGCCGACCGACCGGATTTTCAATCTCGGCGATCCGAGTGCCATGCAGTATTATGGGCCGGTCTGCGTGTTCGCGCATTGGCATGTGCTGACGCGGCTGGCGGTGAAAGCGGAATTGTTCGTCGGCGCCGGGCAGCTTGTGCTGGATGTGCTCGGCACCGGGCATATTCCTGCGGTGCAGGGCATGCTGGGCGAATTGATCGAATATGCCCAGACGCTGCGGGCCTTCATCACCGCGGCCGAGGCCATGGCGAAACCGACCGAAGGCGATGTGATGGCGCCGGATGTGGGGATGCTGACGGCGGGCCGGCTGCATTCGATTACCAATTATCCGAGGATTATTCACACGCTTCAGGAACTCTGCGGCCAGGGGCTGGTGATGCGGTTCGGCAAGGCGGCGTTCGATAATCCGGAGATCGGCCATTATTTGCACGAGATGTTGCCGGGCAAGGGCGTGAGTGCCGAGACCAAGGAAGTGCTGATGAATTTTATCTGGGACATGACATCCAGCTCTTTGGCTGGCCGCGTGGCCCTGTTCGAGAACGTCAATGCCAGCCCGGCGCCGCGCTTGCGGGAACGGCTTTACAACGAGGTGAAGCGGGATCGTTTTGTGGACCAGGTGAAGAAACTGGCGGGGATGCCTTAAGCGTTTGGGGTGGACTTATCCCCGGCTTCTTCCCCCCCTCACCCAACCCTCTCCCCCGCAGTCGGGGGAGAGGGTTTATCGGCCTAGTCAGGTGATATGAGCCTGGATTGGTATAGCGAGGCTGACGGGCTTGGCTTGGCCGCGATGGTGCGGGCGGGCGATGTTACGGCTGACGATTTGCTCGATGTGGCGGTATCGCGGATCGAGGCGGGTGAGCCGGCTTTGAATGCGGTTGTCCATCGTTTCGAGGCGCAGGGGCGGGCGGCCATTGCGGCGGGCCTGCCAGCGGGGCCGTTTACCGGTGTGCCGTTCCTGCTGAAGAATACCGGGACCGAACTTGCCGGGACGATTCTTTCCACCGGGTCGCGGCTGTTCGACGGGGTGGTGTCGGTTGCCGATTCGACGCTGGCGCTGCGTTACAAGGCGGCTGGGCTGGTGCTGATCGGCAAGACGAATACGCCGGAATTCGCGCTGAGCTTTACCACCGAATCGGCGGCGTTTGGCCCCGCGCATAACCCTTGGGATCTTGGCCGGAGCCCTGGCGGCTCGTCGGGCGGATCGGCGGCGGCGGTGGCGGCGGGGTATGTGCCGATGGCGCATAGCTCGGATGGCGCCGGGTCCACCCGGGTGCCGGCGGCGCATTGCGGGCTGTTCGGGTTCAAGCCGAGCCGCATGCTCAATCCGCTTGGGCCGGTGGCGGTGGAAGGGATCGGTGGCATGTCGACGCCGCATGCGGTGACCCGCAGCGTGCGCGATAGTGCGGCGCTGCTGGATGCGACGGCGGGGGCGGATATCGGCGATCCTTATGCGGCGCCGGCGCGTGGGCCATTTTTGGCGGCGGTCGGCACGGCCCCTGGACGGTTGCGGATCGGCTTCACACCTGACTCCCCCCTGGGCACCACGGTTGATGCTGATTGCTCGGCGGCGGCGGCCGAAGCGGCACGGTTGTGCGAGGCGCTTGGCCACGAGGTTGAGGTGACCGATTCCGGCTATGACGCGGAGGCGCTGAAATCGGCGTGGCGGGTGATCGTGGGGGTGAATGTGCTGCCGGCGGTGACGGCGCGGGCGGCGGCGCTGGGCATTACCGACCTGACCGGCTGGATCGAGGAGGTGAATCTGGCGTGGATCGAGGAGGCCAGGCGGTTGCCGGCGACCGCCTATCTGGCGGCGATCGCGACGCTGCATGCTACCGCCCGCGCACTTGGCCGGTTCTTTCAACGCTACGATGTGCTGCTCTCGCCTAGCACGGCGGAACCGCCGCCACTGCTCGGCCAGCTTGCAGGTGCGGGTAAAAGCCTGGATGAATTCTATGACGGCTTTTGGCGGCATGCGCCGTTTACCTGTGCCTTCAATGCCGCGGGATGCCCGGCGATGAGCGTGCCGTTTGGAATGACCGAGGGCGGGTTGCCGCTTGGCGCGCATTTTGGCGCGGGCTTCGGCCGCGATGCCCTGCTGTTTGCGCTGGCGGGGCAGATTGAGAACGCACGGCCCTGGGCGCATCGACGGCCACCGGGTTTCAGCGGAACAGGGCGGTGAGAGCAGCGCTGGCGGCACGGCCGATGCCGGCCACCGAGGTGGCGGCGAGCATTCGTGCCGGGCGGCGCACGGCGGAAGACATTTTCTGGCAGCAAATGGCCTGCATCGAACTGGCGGAGCCGGAAGTTGGGGCGTGGCACTACGTATCGCCCGATACCGCGCTGGCTGAAGCCCAACATGTCGACAGGTTCTTGCCACTGGCCGGGGTGACCTTTGGCATCAAGGATGTGATCGACACCGCGAACATGCCGACTGGCTATGGCTCGGCCGCCTATGAGGGTAGCCGGCCGGCATGGGATGCGCCGATCGTGACGCTGGCCAGGCAGGCCGGCGGGGTGATGCTGGGCAAGACGGTGTGCACCGAGTTCGCCATGTCGAGCCCTGGGAAGACGCGCAATCCGGCGAATCTCGCGCATACGCCTGGGGGATCTTCCAGCGGCTCCTGTGCGGCGGTGGCGGCCGGCATGGTGCAGGTGGGGTTCGGTACCCAGACATCCGGATCGATCATTCGGCCCGCCGCTTATTGCGGCGTGGTGGGGTACAAGCCGAGTTTCGGCATGTTGAATCGCACCGGCGTGAAAGTGCTGTCGGATAGCCTGGATACGGTGGGCCTGATCACCGGCGATGTGGCCGATGCGGCGCTGGTGGCTTCGGTGCTGGCAGAGCGGCCGGAGCTGATGCCGCGTGCCGCGCCGCGCCGCTTGCGCGTGGGTATTTTTCGTGGCTCGCGCTGGCATCTGGCTTTGCCGGAGACGGCAGCGGCGCTGGAGCAGGCGGCTTCCGCGCTCGCCGAAGCCGGCTGCATGACACGGCGCCTGCCGGTTCCCGGGTTTTTTGAGGGGCTTTATGCACATCATGACGCGGTGATGGGGTGGGAGACGCCGCGCTCATTGGCCTATGAACGGTCGCTGCCGGCGGGAAAACTGACGGCGGTGACTCATGCGTTTCTCGATCAGCTGAGCCAGGCCACGCTGGCCAGCTATGATGCGGCGCTTGGCGCGCTGGAGACTCGCGCCGGGCTGCTGGACCAGATTCTGGATGGCTGCGATGTGCTGCTGACGCCGGCGGCGGCGGGCGAAGCGCCGCTGGGGCTGGAGACGACCGGCGATCCTGTGTTCAACAAGGTGTGGACGTTGCTGCACGGGCCCTGCGTGGCCTTGCCGGTGTGCAAGGGGCCTTTGGGCCTGCCTGTGGGCGTGCAGATCATTGGCCGTTTAGGCGGCGATGCGGATGTGCTGGCGGCCGCGGCGTTTATCGCCGGCGCGCTGGCGGCACAGCGTGGGGGCATATAGACATGGCGATCAGCGATCTGGATCTGGTGCAGGCATGGAAGGATGTGCTGGCGCTCTGCAAACTCACGTCTGGTGAGCAGGTGTGTTTGCTGGCGAGTGACGATAGCAACCGGCAGGTGATTGAAACCGCGCGAATCGCTATCGGCCAAATGGGCGGCATATTGACGATTTTGACTCTGCCGCCGTTGAACGGCGATGTGGCGCTGAGCCGCGACAAATCCGGCTTTGTCGGCAAGACGGCGCTGAAGGGCAACGCGCCCGCATTGGCGGCGCTGAAAGCCAGCGACCTGGTGATTGATACCATGCTGCTGCTGTTCTCGCCGGAACAGGAAGCGGTGCTGAAGGGCGGCGCGCGCATGTTGCTGGCGGTGGAGCCGCCGGAAATTCTGCTGCGGATGAAACCGACGGCCGAGGATGGGCGCCGTGCGGACATCGCCGCGGCAAGGCTGGGGCGGGCGTGCACATTGCGCGTTACCTCGAAGGCAGGAACCGATTTTCGCTGTGCGGTCGGCCAATATCCGGTGCTGCGGCAGAAGGGCTTTGTCGATCAGCGCGGCGGCTGGGACCATTGGCCGAGCTGCCTGGTGGCGACCTGGCCAAATGAGGCGACCGCTGAAGGGATTCTGGTGATCGATACCGGCGATATTCTGCTGCCGTTCAAGCGCTATGCGCGCGAGCCGATCCGGCTGACCGTGGAAGCCGGCTTTATCCGCGCGATCGAAGGCGGGTTCGAAGCGGAATTCCTGCGCAGTTATATGGATAGTTTTGACGATCCGGATGCCTATGCGATGGCGCATGTCGGCTGGGGGCTGCATGATCGCGCGCATTGGACCACGCTTGGTTTATATGACCGCGAGGCGACCATCGGCATGGATGCGCGATCGTTCATCGGCAATTTTCTCTGGTCGAGCGGACCGAATAACGAGGCGGGCGGCAGCAGGGATACGCCGTGCCACATGGATATTCCGCTGCGCGGCTGTTCCTTGTCGTTGGATGGGGAGTTGGTGACGGTGGATGGGCGGGTGATTTGAGGGTGACCGGCGGGGTTTACGCCGCCGGCGTATCGCCCTGCGAGTCGATTTCGGCAAACACCTCCTTGGCGACACGGAAACTGTCGAGGCCGGCGGGGATGCCGCAATAGATCGATACTTGCAGGAAGATCTCGCGTATCTGGTCGCGGGTGAGGCCGTTGCGCAGGGCGCCGCGGATATGCAGCTTGAGTTCCTGCGGGCGGTTGAGGGCCGAGATCATCGCCAGGTTGATGATGGAGCGCTCGCTGCGTTCCAGGCCCGGGCGGCTCCAGACTTCGCCCCAGCAATAGCGGGTGACCAGCTCCTGGAACGGACGGGTGAAATCATCGGCGTCGGCGAGGGACTTATCGACATAGGCGGCGCCGACAACGGCGCGGCGGATCTCGAGGCCTTTTTCGTAGAGGTCGTCGGTCAAAATGTTGTCTCCAGGTTTGGGGTGTATCAGCAGGACTGCAGGAAGGGATCGATCGCGGCGTGAAATCCGTCTGGCTGGTCGAGATTGGCCAGATGGCGCGCGCCCTCGATCACGGCAAGCGTGGCGCCCGGCACCAGGCCCACGATCTGGTCCGACAAGGGTTTTGGGGTGCGCTGATCCTGTGCGCCGACAACGACCCGGGTGGGCACGGTTATGGCGCGCAGCAAAGTGACGCAATCGCTGGTGAACACCGACCGGGCCGCCTCGATATAGGCTTGCGCGGACATGCCGGCGATGCTCTGCACCAGGGTGCTGAAATGCGGCGAGGCTGCGCCTTCGGCCAAGGTATCAGCGGCATAGGTCTCGGCGTAGGCGGCCATTGAACCGGCGGTAATGGTGGCCTCGATTGCCGCCGCCCGTGCTGCGCCGGCTTCGCCCTGGGTGGCAAAACTATCGGCGATGACCAGGCTTTTGACTGCATCCGGGGCGAGATCGATCAGGTTGGCGGCGATCGGGCCGCCCATGGAAATGGCCACCACATGCGCCGGCCCGTTTGCCAAGGCGGCGAGAACAGCTTGCAGATCGGCGGCTACGTTGCGGACAGAGAAGCCGCCATTGCGGCTGGAGCGGCCATGGCCGCGCGCATCCACCGCGATGACATCGAATTGCGCGCTCCAGCGCCTTATCTGGTCCTGCCATAGCCAGGCGGCGGTGCCGA
>Ga0116229_10007988_pt1 | contig 16591 bp, 12 predicted proteins | sample S1TSphgellanicum_3_FD_87313 | JGI IMG/M metagenome (GOLD analysis project Ga0116229, IMG submission 87313) | Host-associated microbial communities from peat moss isolated from Minnesota, USA - S1T2_Fc - Sphagnum magellanicum MG | ecosystem: Host-associated > Plants > Peat moss > Unclassified...
GCCATCGATGTCGGCGGAAGCCACGTCAAAATGCGGGTCTTCGGCCGGCGCGAACTGCGCCAGTTCGACTCGGGACCCAAGCTCACGCCGCGTCACATGGTCACGCGCGTCCACGAACTGGCGGGCGACTGGATTTTCGACGCGGTGAGCATCGGCTATCCGGGCGTCGTGCTGCACGGCAAAGTGGTTGCCGAGCCGTTCAACCTCGGACCCGGCTGGGTGGGATTCGACTTTCGCAGAGCCTTCGGCCGTCCTACGCGCATCATGAACGACGCCGCGATGCAGGCCATCGGCAGCTACGAGGGCGGCCGAATGCTGTTCCTGGGCTTGGGCACCGGGCTCGGCTCCGCGATGATCGTGGACGGCGTCGTCGCGCCGATGGAGCTGGCCCACCTGCCCTACAAGAAGGGCCGGACATTCGAAGACTATGTCGGCGCGCGCGGCCTCGCGCGACTGGGTCCCAAGAAATGGAGTCGTACGGTGAATGAGGTCGTGAGCCAGCTCAGCACCTCGCTCGAGGCCGACTATGTGGTGATCGGCGGCGGCAACGCGCGCAAGCTCAAGCGGTTGCCGAAGAGCGCCCGCCTCGGCAGCAACGATTTTGCGTTCCTGGGCGGGTTTCGCGTGTGGCATCATGCCGCCGCGGCGCCCGCGGCCGCCAAGGGCTACCGGCGCAGCATCATGCTGCCATGAAATTTCGCAAAACCCGGCGTGTACTGACGCGCGATATCGCATTCATCGTCGCGTTTCAACGGGTCCGATCAGCTGATACGATGGCGGTGCGCGCTCGCAGGCATCCACGCGATGACGGGCGGTGTGCGTCGGCGGCATGCTCGAGGTGATGAGCGCAGCACGCGGCCGCGGGAATCCTTAGGTAATCGGAGCGCAACCATGAAGTCTTTCGACATGACTCCGCCCAGCGATGCTGAGCGGCGCGAGATTACGGCGCAGCTCAATGCAGATGAGCGTCGGGTGCTGTTGCAGCATGGCACCGAGGCCGCGTTTTGCGGGGTGTTCCTCGACAACAAGAAGGAAGGTGTATACGCCTGCCGTTTCTGCGGACTGCCGCTGTTTCGCTCCAGCGCCAAGTTCGATTCCGGGACGGGATGGCCGAGCTTCTTTCAACCTTACGATGAGTCGCACATCAAGCGCATTCGCGACTCGAGCTACGGCATGATCCGCGTCGAAGAGGTCTGTGCGCGCTGCGGCAGTCATCTCGGACACGTGTTTCCGGACGGACCGCGTCCGACGGGCGAGCGGCACTGCCTGAATTCGGTTGCCCTGTCGTTTACGGAAAAGGGACAGAAATTGCCCGACGTGCTGCATCGGGGAGCCCCGGAAGGCGAGTTGGACTCCCCGCGCTAGCCGGCCTCCGATCGAGTTTGAGCGGCGTACATTTTGCGCACCTGTTCGATCGAATCCGCGTCGCGGCTGTGCTTGTCGGGCCGGTAGCGCTTCACCCGCGCGAGCCGCAACGCGAGACCCCCGGGATATCGGACGCTGGCCTGTAAGTCGCTGAAGGCGATTTCCACGACGATCTCGGGCCGCACGTACACGGTCAGCGGATCGCGATGGGTTTCTCGCGCCAGGAATTCCGTCGTTTGCCACGTCAGCATGGCATCGGTCAGGCCTTTGAAGGTCTTGCCGAGCATGACGTACCCGCCGGTCGCCGGATCGAGCGCGCCGAGATGCAGATTCGAGAGTTTGCCGGCGCGGCGCCCGTGCCCCCATTCGGCGGCCAGCACCACCAAATCCAGGGTGTTCGCGCGTTTGATCTTGAGCCAACCGGCTCCGCGATTGCCGGCCTCGTACGCCGCATCCAACGACTTCGCCATCAGGCCTTCATGGCCGGCTGCGATCGCCGCGTCGTAGAACTCGCGGGCCGCCGGCGCCGAACGGGTCACCAATCGCGGCACGAGCAACGATTCCGGTACCGACTCCGCGAGCGCTTGGAAGCGCTCGCGTGTGGAGCGGCTGGCGATGCTCTGCTCGCCGGCTCGCAGACAATCGAAAAAAAACGCCCGGATGGGCAGATCCGCGCGCGCCGCGTCGACATTCCGCTTGCGGCCGAAGCGGCGCATGGTGATCTGGAACGGGTGTGGGCGCCCGGCGTCGTCGAATGCGATCGCCTCGCCATCGAGCACCAGAACAGGCGCCGGAAATCGGCGCACCGTCTCGATGATCTCCGGAATCGCCGCGGTCACCTCATTGGAGTTTCGCGTATAGGCGCGCACTTCATCGCCCGATTTGTGTACTTGAATGCGCGCGCCATCCATCTTCCACTCGAACGCGACTTCCCCGGGCAGCAATTCCAGCGCCTCGCCGACGTCCGCCGCCGACTGGGCGAGCATCGGCGAGATCGGCGAGAACAAATCGAGCTGGAACCGGCCAAGTCCGTCGGCGCCCTCCTGCAGGGCGGCCGATGCGACCGCGCCCAAATTCTTCGCATACATGGCAGCGCGTCTGACGTGCTCGGCCGGGACAGACGCGGCCTCTGCAATCGCATCGATCATCACGCCGGACAGCGCTCCCTGCCGCAACTCTCCAACCAATAAATGCAGCAGGAATTGCTGCTCCTCGGGAGTCGATCGCGAGAACATGTCTTGCAGCATATCCCTGCGCTGTGCCGCCGATCCGCCGCCGCGAATCGCCGCAAGCACGCTGACGCGTCGATCGAGCTCGGCGATCGACAACGTCGCGGCACCCGCGGCCGACGAGGCGGCAGCGCTCAAGGTGGAATACCCCAGTCCGATGCGTCCTTGCGGGAGTTCTCCGGTCAGGTAATGGACGGCGATCCCGACTTCGTCGGCCGGCAGCATCTTGAGGAACGCGGCAAGTTCCCGCACCTTGCCAAGGCGCGAGGATGTGGCAGCCACCCGTTGCGATGTGCGGACCAGATCTATAAACACGGTCACCTGCGCGATTCTAACGCTTGACTCATGGCACCCCGCCGCAGACACCGTACCGCCTCGAGACACGCCGCCGCGCGCGCGCGACACATGTTCCAATACGGGGCATCGCTCCCCGTTCATGGATACAATATGGGTCACCGTTTGAGCGCACCCGCCTCGAGTAGTCAAGAAAACGCGACTAAAATCAAAACCTGTTGGCAATCCGCTCTGGATTGTATACATTCGGCTCAGTGACTGCCTAAATCACTTGTTGTTAAACTGCAACATGTGACCTTTATCACCGCGCTAGATTGCGCAACGGAGAAATCCCAGCATGCGTCGTGAGCCCCTTGATCGAACAGAACTCCTTGCCGCGGCCGCGCTCTCGGCGGCCGCCGCGCTCAGCGTGTTTGCCGGTGCCGCAGCGGCGGCCTCGGATGAGAGCTCGGGTGCCCTGGATGAAGTCGTGGTGACGGCCCAGCGGCGTGAACAAAATCTGCAGGACGTGCCGCTCGCGGTCAGCAGCTTCTCGGCGAGCGCACTCGATGTGCAGCAGATCACGAGCACGCTCGACATCGCACGCGAAGTACCGAACTTCATCGCGTCGAACAATGTCGGCCAGGCATCGGCAAACGTGTACTTCCTGCGCGGTCTGGGCCAAACCCAGTCGTTTCCGACCTTCGAACCGCAGGTGGGAACCTACGTCGACGATATTTACATCGGCAGACAGAACGCCAACAACCTCGCGTTGTTCGGACTCGATCAGTTGCAGGTGTTGCGTGGCCCACAGGGCACGTTGTTCGGTCGCAATTCGACCGGTGGCGCGATCGTCGTGGCTCTTCAGAAGCCCGGATCGACGCTGGGCGGCGACATTGAGGTGGGCTACGGCGCGTACGGCCGGGTGTTCGGGCATGGCTACATCGACGCTCCCATCAACGACCAGTTGCTGACTCGATTTTCTGTCTTCGGCATCAATGACGATGGTTACGTCCAGGATGTGACCACCGGCCAGACCTTGAACAAGACCAAGGACTGGGGCGTGCGCGAAGCCATCAGCTACCTGCCGAGCGACAACATCAGCTGGAATCTATCGGGGGACTACATCGACAACAACGCCGCCAACGTGCTCAACCAGCCGGTCGACGGCGGCGGCGTCAACGGCAGCGACCGCGTCTCCTACAGCGGTTTCAGCGAGAATCGAGGCGCATTGGCGCCGTTCTTGACGGGAGAGAAGGGCAACCTCGGTCAGGGCGTCGACGTGCGCAGCTATGGTGCAATGTCGAACCTGAAAATCGGCTTGAGCGAAGGCACCCTCAATTTCATCACGGGCTACCGGGGCCTCAAACAATTGACGGGCGTCGACTTCCCGGACTCGGCGTTCGGACCCGCCGTGCCCTACGATCAAGATCCCATCGGGGGTTTCGCGCTGGCGCAGGTGTTGAAGAGCGACCAGTATTCGCAGGAGATCAAGTGGACCGCCGATGTAGGCAGCCAATTCAACTACACCGCGGGCGCCTATTACCTGTACGAAAAGAACAATGACAATTTCGGTGCGGTGGCCAATCTCGGCATACTGTTCGGGGCGCCGTATATCCCCGTGCCGCTGGGTGATGAAACGACGATCAACGACACGCGCTCGACTGCCGTGTATGCCCAGGGCGATTACAAATTCACCGACGCATTCACCCTGACCGTCGGCGGACGGTTCACGCACGAGCGAAAGACGCTGGAGGCCACGCCCAACACGCCGACCGGCTACACGACCGCGGAGATTCAGGCGGCGGGATTCGCCACCACGCTGACTGCCAACGAGTTCACGCCGCGCGTGGCGCTGCAGTATCGTGTCGATCCCGACCTCATGTTCTATGTATCGGCAACCCGCGGATTCCAGGGCGGCGGCTGGAACGGCCTCGCCTTCTCTGCGGCCACCTTCAACAATTTCGCGCCCGAAACCGTGTGGTCGTACGAGAGCGGCATGCGTTCTGAGTGGCTCGACCACAAGTTCAGACTCAACCTGAATTTCTTCTACGAGGACGTCAAGGCGTTTCAATCGCTGTCGGATGCGGCGGGCTCTTTCGTGACCAACAACGCCGCCGACTTCGACGCCTACGGTCTCGAAACCGAGTTCGCGTGGCGTCCCATCGAGGCATTCACGCTGTCCCTGAACGTAGGCCTCATGCAGGCGGGATACTACAATCCGAGTGCGCTCGTGGCAGCCCAGCAAAAGGCTTGCCAGGCCGCGCCGGGACCCACGAATGCCAACTGCGGCCAGGGCATCATCGACGCCTACGGCAATCTCGCGACCCCGGAGAACACCCCGCATGGCAATGCGTCCCTGCACGCCGCGTACGACTTCGCGCTCGGCGGCGTCACGGTGACGCCGAATGTCGGTGTGCAGTGGACCGGCACGCAGAACGTCGGTACCGAAGGGCTGCCCGCGGGTGTCGACAACGCCTATACGACATTGGACGGCGGCGTCGCAATCAAGCCGAGCAGCCTGCCGCTCACCGTCACGCTGGAGTGTAAAAACTGCACCATGAAGAACTGGGGCACGGCCTACTTGTTCGGCTACAAGTATTACAACGTGCCCGGCTTCTGGGACGCGCGGGTGAACTACAAGTTCTAACGGCCGTTCGAGCGAAATGACACCTATAACCGCGCTCATCAATCGGAAGCCCCCCGAACCGCGGACGCCTCCTCATGAGCGATGAATTGCTCAGTAAAGTGGCGGTAGGCTGTGACGGCCGAAGCGAAGGCGCCGGCTCGTGAGCGATGAACTCCGCGGCAAGGTGGCGGTGGTGACCGGTGCCGGCCGGCGCGGAGGATTGGGCGAAGCCATCGTGCGGCGCCTCGCCCGCGACGGAGCCGATGTGGTGCTCTCCGATATCGGTGCGCCGGGCGACGCCGCGACGCCGGAGTCCATGGTCGGCGTACACCGCGAGATGCAGACGCTGGCGCAGGAGATCGCCGCCTCCGCCGGCGTGCGTGTGCTCACCTTCGACTGCGACGTGCGGCAGATCGGCCGGGTGAACGAGTTGGCGGAGTTCGCGCGCCGCGAGTTCGGCAGGTTGGATATCTGGGTCAACAACGCCGGCATCGGCTACATCATGAAGCCCTTCCTCGAGGTGAGCGAAGCCGATTGGCGCGCGGTGATCGACGTCAATTTGAGCGGCTGCTTCAACGGCATGCAGGCGGCGGCGCGCGTCATGGTGGCGCAGGGCACGGGCGGGCGCATCGTCAATATCGCGAGTCAGGCGGCCAAGTCCGGGTTTCCCTTCGCCGCCGCGTACTGTTCCTCCAAACACGGATTGGTGGGACTGGTGCGCTCGGTGGCGATCGAACTCGGCGAATCCGGCATCACCGTCAACAACGTGTGTCCAAACCACGTGACCACCGGACTCGGCGCCTGGCAGAACGAGTACTTTTCCAAGAAGCTGGGGCTCACGATCGATCAATACATGCAGAACATGAAGGCGCGTATTCCGATGCGCCGCTGCGGCCTGCCGGAGGACACCGCGGATGCCGTGGCATTCCTGTGCTCGGCCGCCGCCGGCTACATCACCGCCGAGTCGCTGAACGTGTCCGGCGGCGAGGAGCCCCACTAGTCTGCATAATTTATGAAGCGCTTGTGCCACATCCGGAGGAGCCGGGATTGGGAGGGGCCTTCCCGGGGCGTGAAAAACAGGGATGTTTTTCCCGCAGCCTCCATGGATGGATTTACGGCGGCCCGGGAAGGCCCCTGCCAATCCCGGCGCCGGAGCACGAGTTGTCATCTTGCTGAATACAGCTCGATTGCGCTCGCGATTGAAAGCGATAGACTGAAACCCAGTTGTGCCGCGTAGGAGACCGTCATGCCTCTCGAACTGAACCATGAGCTCAAGATCCCGCTGGATCGCGACGCCGCGGCACGGCAGGACTTCGTGTCGCAGCTGCGCGGCTACATTTTGAACGACATGGCGGCGGCCATGCGCAGCTCGTACGAGACGAGCGTGGCGCCCGCGTTCGAGCGCGAGCACGGCCGGCCGCCGGCGACCCAGGACGAAGTGCACGACGCCATGCGCTCGAACACCTATTTCAAGTTCTACAGTTCGGTGCGCTACAACGCGCAGGAGATGGTCTGGCGCTCGGTGATGCCGGGCGTGGAGCGTGAACTGCCCCGGATGGAAGCCACGATCCGGGCGCTCAGCGGATCCTCGGGGGGTACGCTCAGCCTCGATCCGACGCTCCCGATCCCTGAGAACGTGGCCGGCATTCCGGTGCACCTGATGCCGGGCGGCTACGCTCCGGGCGAGTCGCCCGCGGCCGGTGCGGTATACGACAACGGGCTGGCGGTGTTTTCCGCAGGCTTCATGGGCCGGAATCTCGACGACATCGGTTTGTCCATGGCGAATTATGTGAAGTTTCGCCATCCGGATTTCGCCCCGACGAAGATTCTCGATTGCGGCGCCACGGTGGGGCACAACACCGCAGCGTGGGCGGCGACCTTCCCGCAGGCCGAGGTGCACGCAATCGATGTCTCGGCCTCGGCCGTGACCTATGGACATGGCCGCGCGGAGAGTCTGGGAGTGCCCATCCACTTCAAGCAGATGGACGCGACCGAGCTCAAGTACCCGGATGCATCCTTCGATGTCGTCTTCACGTCCATGTTCCTGCACGAACTCTCGGTGCCGGATATCCGCAAATTCATGGCCGAGGCGCATCGGGTGCTGCGGCCCGGCGGAATGCTGATCAATATGGAATTGCCGCCCAATGGAGCGCTGCAGCCGTACGATCAGTTCTATCTGGATTGGGATTCCTACTACAACATGGAACCCTACTACCGCACCTACCGCGATCAGAATCCCTCAGGCCTGCTCGCCGCCGCCGGCTTCGCCGGCGAGGACCACTTTCAATTCGTCGTGCCCCAATACTCCTACATGGCCGAAAGCGACTTCATCGCGGCCATCCGCGGGGAGCAGCGCATCGACGGCGACACCGGCCGCCTGAGTGCCAGCCTGCAATGGTTCGGCTTCGGAGCCTGGAAGCGCTGATGGTCGAGGATTTGACCCGACGGCAGGCGTTCTTCGAATCCGACGCGGTGGACCAGCTGGTCACCATGGTGCTGGAACTCGCGGCGGAGCAGTGGGTGCTGCGCGAGAGGATGTACGTGATCGAAAAGGCGGCGGACAGGCTTGGGTTGCCGCTCGGCGACGCGGTGGAAAGCTATCGTTTCAGCGACGGCGACAAGGCAACGCTCGCCGCGATGCGCAAGACGATGATCGACAATCTGATGCGCTCGGTGAATCGCGAGCATCGGCGCACGCGGCCCGCCGGCACGGCCTAAGTCGCCTAACTTGAGTATTCCACATGACCGCGACGACGAGGCTTTGCCTTCAATCGAGGCCCGACATTTTGTGACACAGTAAGACCCGATGCCCATCGTTCCGTTGCTGGTGTATGTGCACATTCTCTTGATGGTGTTCTGGATCGGCACGGACATCGGGGTGTTCGTGGCCGGCCTGCGATTCATGGATCCGAAGCGTCCGATGGCCGAACGTGCCGCCGTCATCGATCTCGGCATGGTCATCGACCGCTATCCGCGGATCTGCTTCGTCGCGATCCTGCCGGTCGGCTTGCAGATCGCGTATTTTCTCGGGCTGATTCCCTGGTCCGCGCGCTGGATGACGCTGCTGTGGCTGCTCAGCGCTGCGTGGATGTGCTGCGTCATCGCCGGCATGATCCTGGTCGGCTCGCCGCGCGTGCGTCCGTGGCGCCGGGTGGAGAAAGGTTTTCTGACCTCCGCCGCCTGCCTGTTCATCGCCGCCGGAATCGGCGGCCTGACGGGGCGCATCCTGATGCCCGGCTGGCTGTCGGGCAAGCTTGCCGCCTACGGCGCCATGTGTTTGTTCGCGCTCATGCTGGACCGCTCGTTCGGTCCGGTATTCACGGCGTTCGGCGCGATCTCGGCCGAGGGCTCGACACCCGAGCGCGAGGCGGCGTTGCGGCGTCCCATGGTGCAGACCTATGTCTGGGTGCTCGCCATTTACGCGGCGGTGTTGTTCAGCGGCTTTCTGGGAACGGTGAAACCATGAACCAAGTTCGAACCCTGAGCGGCGCCGTTCCGGAGCCGGAGAGCGCGCTGCGCCTGCCGTGGCGAATTTTGCTGGTCACTCTGATCGCCTCGACTCTCTCCAACATGGATCAATCCCTGTTCGGCTACGCGGTTCCTCACGTGATGGGGGATCTCAATGTCGGTCTCGAGGGCATCGGTTTCATGATATCGGCATCGTTTGCGTTCGCGATCGTTTCGGCGCCGGCCATGGCGGCGCTGGTGCCGCGCATCGGCGCGCCGGCCGTGCTGGCGCTGGCGGTGGCGGGGTCCGCGGTATTCGTGGGTCTGCAGGCCCTGACCAAGACCACCGCACTGTTTGCGACGGTCCGCGTGCTCGGCTTCGGCATCAGTGCCGCAATCATTCCGGTGTCGAGCGCGTATCTGGCCTCGAACTCGCCCGATCGCGGCCGCTCGCTGTTGATCGCGATCCAGCAATGCGGCTATCCCTTCGGCTGGTTCGTCGCGTCGGTCATTGCGGTGCCGCTGATGCGGTCCTACGGGTGGCGCTCGACGTTCCTGGTCGCGTTCGCGGTGGTCCCGCTCGCGGCGCTCATCTATCTGTCGCTGCCGCGCGCGGCGCGCTCGCGCGATCCGGCGCCGGGCGTACCGGCGCGCGCCGGCAGCGCCACACTGTTCAGTCCGGCGCTGCGGCGCCTGACGCTGACCTTCGGGGTCGCCTTCGTGCTGTACGGCGGCGCGATCGGCGGAACGAGCTTCTATCTGCCGACGTTTTTTCAACAGGCCCGCGGCTACGATGCCGCCACGGCCGCGCAGGTGGTGGGGCTGTCCTACGCCGTCGGCATGATCGGATATGTCGGCGCCGCGGTGGTCAGCGAAGTGTGGTTGAGCCGCGTCGCCACGGTGGTGCTGTGGCTGTTGCTGGCCGCCACCGGTCTGCTCGCCACCATCTGGCTGCCCCACACCGTGCGGCAGGACACGATCGTGTTCGGCGTCACGACCGTGTTCTTCTATGGAGCGAGTTCCATCATGCTCACGAGTCTGCTCGAAATGTTCCCCGTGGCGGTGCGCGCATCGGCCGCTGCCTTGGCCGGAACGGCCTGCATCAGCCTGGGGTTCGTGGTGTTCCCGCTGCTCACGGCCGCCGCGGTGGGGCGGGTCGGATGGCCCATGAGCTTCACGCTCGTCATCGTGCCCGCCGTCTTCGGGGCCGGCCTGCTGATGTGGACTCTGCCGCGGCCCAGCGCCGCGCCGTGAGTCCTCCCCCCGCCCTTCCGACGACCCAGTATCCGCAACTTTTTTCGCCCTGGCGGCAGGGCCGCTTGAACCTGCGCAACCGCATCGTGCATGCGGCCATGACCACGCGCCGCGTGTTCGATCAGACACCCACCGACGGCATGATCCGCTACTACGAGAATCGAGCGGCCGGCGGGGCCGCCATGGTGATCACCGAACCGCTCAACACCGCTCGAATACAGACCCGCGGGCACTACGTCCGGGTGTGGAACGACGATCATCTCGATTGGCTCAAGCGCTGGGCCGAGGCCGTCGAATCCAAGGACTGCCGACTGCTCGGCCAGATCCAGGATTCCGGCCGCGGCCGCCACGAGCGCGGCCGCAACCCCAATGCGATCGGCGTATCGGCGCTGCCGGATGATTTGTCGTGGACCGTCCCGCGGGAGCTGACGCGCGACGAGCTGTGGCTGATGATCGAGGATTTCGCCCAATCGGCCGCCCGGCTGCAACGCTGCGGATTCTCCGGCGTCGAGCTCTCCGCAGGTCACGGGCACTTGTTTCACCAATTCATGGCACGCCGCTCGAACGTACGCAACGACGAATTCGGCGGTGATCTCGCCGGACGGATGCGCTTTCTGACGGCTACGATCGCGGCGGTCCGCGCCGCCTGCAGCGGCACTTTCCTGGTCGGACTGAAAATGCCCGGCGACGACGGGATGCCGGACGGGGTGGACCCCGCGCAGGCCGCCGAGATGGCCGCCCTGGTCACCTTGGACGGCTCGGTCGATTATGTGAGCTTCTGTCAGGGGGCGCATGCGCGCACGCTCGACTGGCATATTCCCGACATGCACTGGCCGCGTTCGGCCTGGATGCCGCTGATCCGCCGGCTGCGCGCGCACGTGCACGGGACACCTGTGATGGCCTTGGGACTCATCACGGATCCTGCCGAGGCCGACGGCATCGTCGCGCGCGGGGAATCCGAACTGGTTGCGCTCGGACGATCGCTGTTGACCGATCCCGCATGGCCGCTCAAGGCGGCACACGGGAGGGAGAGCGAAATACGCTACTGCGTCTCCTGCAATACTTGTTGGGGCCAGATCGTCGAAGGTCATCCGCTCGCCTGCGACAACAATCCGCGCGTGGCGCTCGCCGACGAGGTGGACTGGAAGCCGGCACGCCTGAAGCGCGGACGGCGTGTGGCGGTCGTCGGGGCCGGCGCCGCGGGCCTCGAAGCCGCCTGGGTCGCCGCCGCCCGCGGCCACCACGTCACGCTATTCGGCGCCGGCAGCGAGGTCGGCGGGAGCACCCGGCTGCACTCGCGGCTGCCCGGCGGTGAGTCGCTGTCGAGCGTCTATGATTTTCAATTCACGCAGGCGCGTCGCCACGGCGTGCATTTCGAGCTCGGCGTGGAAGCGAGCGTGCAGGATCTGATCGCTGCGAAAGCGCAGCGGGTGATTCTGGCCACCGGCGCCGCCATGATCTGGCCGCGTACCGCGCCTACGGCCTGGCGCGAGTACGGCGTCCTGCTGGACGCACGCACGGCGGCACGCGCGCTCTGCGGCTTGCACGAACCCCAGGGCGGGACCGCGGTGCTGTTCGACATGGACCACACCGAAGGGACCTATGCGCTCGCCGAGGTGATGCGGCGTCTGTTCGATCGCACGCTGATCTTGACGCCGCGCGAGCGGATCGCGACGGATGTGCCCTTGGTGAGCAGTCTCGGTATTTACCGCCGGTTGACGCGCCTGGGAATCGAGATCGTGCCGCTGTCCGAACTGTCGGAAGAGTCGGCGTTCGAGGAGGCGCGCCTCGCCTACCGCAATGTGCATACCGGCGAGGTGCAGCTGATCGAGAACGTCGCCGTGGCCGCTTACGCAACCCCGCGCGCGCCGCGCGACGCGCTGCTCGGTCCCTTGCGGACCGCGGGCCTCCCGGTGCAGGTGATCGGCGACTGCAAGGTGCCCCGCACGTTGCTCGCCGCAACGGCCGAGGGTCACGCGGCGGCCTTGAGCGTTTGACCGCACGCGGCGGGCCATCGCGCGCCATCCGTCACGGCGTCGCGGCGGCGTCAAGCGTTTGAGGAACACGCCCGGGCCCTCGGTTACCCGGGGCGCCACGGTGTCCTCGCGAAACGCGGTGATGGCCGTCACGGCAGTGCGGCGTCCTCGCGAAACGCGGCGATGGCCGTCACGGCGGTGCGGCGTCCTCCCGAAACGCGGCGATCGCCCTCACGGCGGTGCGGTGTCCTCGCGAAACGCGGCGATCGGCAGCGGAGCCGCATCGTTGACGATGATGGCCTGGCGGCGCATGAATCGCGTGTAGCCGTCGGCGCCCATGCGCGACGGACCGAGTCCGGAGAATCGAAACGATTGCTTGCCCGCTTCGTGAAACATCGCGGTGAGCGCCGCATCGTTGATGCTGATCGCCCCCGCCTCCAGACGCTCGGCGACCGCCTCGCATTCGGCGATGTCGCCGCCGAATACCGCCGCCGACAAGCCGAACTGCGAGTCGTTGGCGAGGGCAACCGCTTCGTCGATCGAGTCGAACGGCATGACGGGCATCACCGGGCCGAAGGTCTCGTCCGTCATGACCTGCATCGCATGCGTGACGTCCGTCATCACCGTCGGCGCCAGCCAAAGGCCGCCGCCCAAGGTCTCGATCTGCCCGCCGGTGAGCACGCGGGCGCCCCGCGCGCGGGCATCGGCGATTTGCGCCGCGAGAATCCTCGCCTGCGACTCGAAGATGATGGGACCGATGTCGCCGACGCCGATATCCGGATGATTGAAGCGCACGGCGCGCGCCTTCGCGCAGAGTTGCGCGACGAATTCATCGTGAATCGCCCGCGCCACATAGATCCTCTCGATCGACTGACAAGCCTGTCCGGTGGCGAGCACCGATCCACGCAACGCCGCATCCGTCGCCGCCCCGAGATCCGCGTCCCTCAGCACGATCAAGGGGTCCTTGCCGCCGAGTTCGAGGAACGCGGGAATGAAGCGCGCCGCGGCCTGCAGCGCGACCTTCCTGCCCGTGGCGACCGACCCGGTGAAACACACGCAGTCTCCCAACTCGATCATGGCGGCCGCCGTGCGTCCGTCGCCCGCCACGACGTTGAGGACATCGGCCAGCAGCGGGACGCCCGCGATGATCTGCCGCAACGGTTCGACGAAGCGCGGCGTCACTTCCGACGGTTTGATCCAGACCGCACAACCGGCCAGCAGCGCCGGCAGCGCGTCGATCATGCCGAGCAGCAGCGGGAAATTCCACGGCGACACCACCGTCACCAAGCCATAGGGAACGAAGCGCGCGCGGTGCCGGATGTGCGGCATCGCGCGGCCGGGAGTCCACTCGCTGCGCGCGAGCGTCGGTGCGAGAGCGCACCAGGCCTGCGCGGCGCGTATCACGCTGTCGATCTCCATCCCGGCGATGCGCGATCGGCCGGTGTCCCTGCGCAGCGCGGCGTGCAATGCCTCGCGCTGCGCCTGCAGCGCGGCCGCGAAGCCCTGCATGGCCTCGATCCGGGCCGGCAGGCCCGTCGTCAACCAGCGGCTCTGATTCCGCCGCAGCGCCTCTGCAATGCCCACCAGTTGCCCGGGCGGCGTCGCACTGAACTCACCTTCAGCGGCGCCGGTGCGCGGGTCGCGCGCCGTCCACAGAATCCCCGACTCGCTCTCGCTCATTTCCGCTCCGTCCCGCTCATAAGACGCAAAACCGGGCCGGGTAGTTGCAAGGCAGCCTGCCGGGCTTGTACCCATCAGGGCGGCAGGCCGGGTCTGTCGCGAACGCCTGCTCTTGCGCGGCCTCCTTGCTGTCGCACGCGAGTATTCGCACAAAAAAATTGCGACATGGCAATATACCTCTAAGTCTATAGCATTTCGAAAATGTCTTAGGGATCGCGTTGCCATGAATGAATCGCCGTCCTTTTATGCCCTGGCGCTGCAAACCACGTGCACCGCGGTGAATGCGGCGGCCGATGCGCGCGCCGGCATGCTCGAGGCCTGCGCCCGCGTGCACCGCCAGGCGCAGGCCGCCAAGCGCTTCATCGGCGGCGATCTGCGCCTGGTGGTGCTGCCGGAATACCTGCTCACCGGATTCCCCATGGGCGAATCCGCCGCGGCTTGGACCGAGAAGGCCGCCATCGACTTGGGCGGTCCGGAGTACGCGGCGCTCGGCGAGCTCGCCGTGAAAGTCGGCGTATTCCTCGCCGGCAATGCCTATGAGCGCGATGCGCATTTCCCGGGCATCTATTTTCAGACCTCGTTCATCATCGACCCGCGCGGCGAGGTCATTCTGCGCTATCGCCGGCTGGTGTCGCTGTTCGCCCCGAGCCCCTACGATGTGCTGGATCGGTATCTCGAATGCTACGGCGAGGAGGCCTTGTTTCCGGTCGCCGACACCGACATCGGCCGCCTCGCCGCGATCGCCTCGGAGGAAATTCTCTACCCCGAGATCGCCCGCGCCTTGGCGCTGCGCGGTGCGGAGATCTTCGTGCACTCCTCGAGCGAAGTGGCGAGCGCCCTGCCCACGCCCAAGAACATCGCCAAGCAGGCCCGGGCACTCGAGAATCTCGCCTATGTGGTCTCCGCCAATACCGCGGGCATCGACGGCATCGGCATACCTCGTGCCTCCACCGACGGCAATTCCCAGGTGGTGGACTTTCGCGGACTGGTGATCGCCCAGGCGCAGGTCGGCGAGAGCATCGCCGCGTGCGCGGAAATCGACCTCGCGGCGCTGCGTCGCTTTCGCCGCCGCCCCGGCATGGCGAATACGCTGTCGCGGCAGCCGCTGGCGTTGTGGCGCCGCGCGTTGGGGGCGGCGCAAATCCAACCCGCCAATACGCTCATCGCGGAGGACGGCAGCGTGGTTGCGCCCACCGCCGCTTTTTATGGCGACCGACAACGCCGGGCAATCGACCGTCTGATCGAGGAAAGAATCATCTTATGAGCGCACAGCCCACGAGTTACGCGGAATTCAGACAGGGATGGCGGGTGGTCCTCGCCTCGCTGGTGGGCATCGGGCTCGGCCTGTCGCCGGTGCCTTTCTATACGATCGGCATGCTGGCGCCGGAGCTCGCCCGCACGTTCCACTGGCCGTTCGCCAAGATCATGGGCGGCCTCACCATCACGTCGCTGACCGTGTTGATCGCGAGTCCCTTGGTCGGTGTGGTCGCCGACCGCTTCGGTGTGCGCAAGGTGGCGATCACCTCGGTGGTGCTGTTCGGATTGTCGTTCGCGGCTTTTTCGCTGACCAATGGCTCGCTGCTGCTGTTTTACGTGACCTGGGGCGCGGTGGCGCTCGGCGGCATGGGCACGCTGCCGATCACCTGGACGCGCGCCGTCAACAATTGGTTCGATGTGCGCAAGGGACTGGCGCTCGGACTGTCGCTGCTCGGCACCGGACTGTTCGGATTTTTCGTCAAACCCATTTGTGCGTGGCTGATCGCGCACGAGGGCTGGCGCGTCGCCTACCTCGTGATCGGCGCCATGCCGCTGGCGATTTCCCTGCCCATCGCGCTGCTGTTCTTCCACGACGTGGGCGAGCACACCGGACGGAGGACCGCGGCGGGCCTCGAGCCGCCGATTCTGCCCGGCTTGAGCTTCAAGGAAGCCGTGCGCGATTGGCGCTTCTGGGTGCTGGCGGTCGCATTCGTGCCGATCTCCTTCGCGGTGGGTGGACCCATCCCCAACATGGAGAATATTCTCGCCACCCATGGCTTCGACAAGCCGGTCGTGGCCACCCTCGTGCCGTTCATCGGACTCTCGGTGATATTCGGCCGCATCATCGGGGGCTGGCTGCTCGATCGGGCCTGGGCACCGGGCGTGGCCTTCGTGCTGCTGTCGCTGCCGGCGATCAGCTGCTGGCTGCTGGCGCACGGTCCGATCAGCTATGACACCGCACTGCTCTGCATCGCGCTGATCGGTTTCGCCGCGGGGGTCGAGTACGATCTGATGGCGTTCCTGGTGGCGCGATACTTCGGCATGCGCTCCTACGCCACCATTTATGGCGCGCTCTACGGCTGTTTCGCGCTCGGTGCGGGGGTCGGACCGCTGTTGTTCGGCGCGGCCTTCGACAAGACCCACTCCTACGGCAGCATGCTGCTGGTATCGAGCGTCATTCTGGTGGCGTCGGCGCTCATGCTGCTGACGCTCGGGCGCTATCGGCGATTCGCGCCCACGGTTCTCAGGGAGGGTCCCGGTCAGTCCGGGGAAATCGTGGCCGAACTGCCTACGACCGGTTGACCTACCCGCCCTCCGCCTGCAGGCCGACCTCCGCCAATACGCCCGACGCTTGACGCCCTACGCCCGACGCTTGACGCCTTACGCCTTACGCCTTCCGCCTTACGCCTGACGCCTGCCGCCTTACGCCTCACGCCTTACGCCTTACGCCTGCCGCCTGACGCCGACCACCGCACAGCCGA